>Ga0208375_1001848_pt1 | contig 21790 bp, 23 predicted proteins | sample RifOxyD1_FD_184038 | JGI IMG/M metagenome (GOLD analysis project Ga0208375, IMG submission 184038) | Soil microbial communities from Rifle, Colorado - Rifle Oxygen_injection D1 (SPAdes) | ecosystem: Environmental > Terrestrial > Deep subsurface > Rock core/Sediment | place: Rifle, Colorado... | reverse complement strand
GTTACGTTTTGTTGGGATTTCTTTTTAGTGTCTGCCATTTATGAGCCGAGTTTAACTCATAACTGTTAAAATTTCAAGCAAGTTTAATCAAAAAATCCAAAGCGGCCCGACGTTTTAATATGGATTCCAGGAGACGTTTTCTGGCTTTTGGATTCTCATCTTTATTGGCTCCGGTTTCTCGAGACATCTGAAAAGCTTGTTCAACTTCCATCTCTGAAACCTTAATGCCTTCTAAGTCGGCTATCTTGGTTAATATCAGGTCCAGAGAAATAGCTTCTTTTGCCTGGTTGGCGTATTCTGCACGAATATCTTCGGGTTTTTTACCAACCGAAGACAGATAGCTTTCAAGTGCCAAGCCGAGTTTTTCCAGACGGGACAACAAATTCGAAAGCCTGCTGTCTGCCTCTTCCTCTATAAGAATTTTAGGAATATTTATTTTGACTGTATCCAAAAGTGTCTTTATAACAACCTGCTCTTTTTTTTCGGGAGTGGTTCCCTTTTTTTCTTCCGGCTTACCCTTATCGGGTGTCCAAAGATCTGAAGCTCTTAAAGATCCGATAATAGCTTTTTTATAGTCTCCCAGAGAAACCTCTGGAAGTTCGCAAGTAATTCCCCTTACTTGCCAATCTTTATCCTCTTCTGCACTAATCAATTCAAATTTAGGATAAATTGCAAGTTTAAGTTTGTTTTGGTCAATAGCTTCTGAAAGGGCTTTTGGTAAAATATGGCCCAAAGAGTGTTCAATAATCTTACTCTGGGGAATTTTTTCTGCAACTTTTTCGATTGGAGCCTTTCCCTTCCTAAAACCGGGAACTTCCGCATCCTTTGCAAACTCTTTAAGTGTTTCTTCTTTAGACTCCTTAATGACAGATTTTGGTATGGTAAAAGTTATTTGAATATTGCCATCGTCTTCTTTGGCAATAACTGATGTAATTTTGTCGGACATGTCGCAATTGTAAATTGAAAAGAAGGAATTGTAAAATGGAAAAAGTTACTTTCCTCCGCTCGGCCCACCTTTGTGTTGAGTGTGAAAGGTGGCCTGATTAAATTTGCCTTTTTGAGGGATTTTGGGACCAATGTTTCTGTCCTTTGAAAAAATGGAGGTTTTCTTCTGTCCAAAATTAAGGGTTGGCAGTTTGGGTAAAGATGTCTTTAAAACACTTTTAGTTGTCATTTGACTATAGATATTATATACTATCAGCAGAGTTTTCAAGGGATAGAGCCTCAGTTGTTGAGCTTCACCTTTGTTCAGACTTCAAATGAGAGGAGGTGAATTATTAATTTAAATGGAATCTAAACTTTTTGTAGGTAATTTGTCGTGGGAAGTCACGGCAGAAGACCTTAAGGCCCTTTTTGCTGGTGCCGGAACCGTTGTAGACGCTGCTGTAATAAGCGACAAGATGACCGGTAGAAGCCGTGGATTTGGTTTCGTAACCATGTCCAGTGACGAAGAAGCCAAGAAATCTATAGAAATGTTTAATCAAGCTGACCTTAAAGGCCGCAAGATTAACGTTAATATAGCCAGGCCCATGGAGCCCAGACAGTAATTCTTAATGGGTTTCAGTCTAAAAGATAGTTGTGAGGTGTTCGATAAAGGGATGCCGCACATATAAAAAGCTAGTTGTAGCGGATTTTGAAAGAGTTGCTATCTTTAATCACTTAAGTAAGGTTTTCAACGCTTGATTAAGTCAGCCAAAGAAGGGTTTACCTCAAGAATGTTTCTAATTCTTCTGGTCTCCAGATATATTTGTTTTTTAAAGTATTCAGGCTTTACCGATGGTCCGCAATTAATGACCATTAAAACTCCTTGAAGTTTTATAAATCCTGGGTTTGGGCCGGTGTTTTTTTGAGGGTCACCATACTTATATTTTCTAACATCTTTATCGGAACTTTTTATTTGTACGGGCAAAGCCGGAAGATTAAGGTGTCTTTTAAAGATAACCCATTTGTCTATTCCTCTGTAAACGTCTTCCTGGGGAGTCCCGTTTCTTACCTCTTTTATAGATTTAACCATTTTTGAGAAAGTCAAAAACCTGTTCTCGGTTGCAGCACCTATTTCTTCTATGGCCCGCTGTTCAGCCATCCTGGCGGCTTCAACGAGCTCCTCACTGCTTGTTAGGCCTCGAGAATGGGCGGAAATCATTGCATCAAGACGTCTTTGGGCGAAAAGATCAAAATTCCGTTTCTCCTTCATTGATATGGCCCGATTTTAGCGTAAAAATGATTCAAAGAAAAGAATGGAAGAATTAACAGCCTCATTCCATGAAGATAGCATGTTGTGATCCGCTCCTGCGTATTTTTTGTATTTAACATCAACAGAAAGATCATCAAGTTTTTTAACTAAGGAATCGCTCCACCAATAAGGAACCGCAGTGTCGGCTGTTCCTTGGTTGATAAGAATAGGGGCTTTAATTTTGTACAAATAGTTAGTTAATGAAAACTCTTCCGCATCGTATATTTCATTAAATTCGGCAAGCTTTCCAATAATTAACCTTCCACCATCGTCGGCCTCGTCTATGTAGTATAAAATTGATGCCGGAAAGGACCTTGAAACAGGGGCCCATAGAACCGTGGGGTAATCCACCCCCATAATTTCCAGAGTGGTTAGGGCGATCTGTCCCCCATTACTATGTCCCCAAATAAAAATATTTTTTTCGTCCCATTTTTCTATTGAAGAAACTGAGGTCAAGAGACTTGAAGCTGTTACGTATGTCTGGAACCTTGATTCAAAAATATTCTCGGCTTCAGTATCGCTTTCACCATATCCCAAAAAATCCGGAGCAATAGTTATAAATCCGTTATCTGAAAAAACTTTGGCAGAAGGTTGTGTACCTTGTCCCGTAACATAGGTCTCTTGGTTAATATACCCTCTAAACATAACAATTAACGGAAACGTCCCTTCACCTTTTGGAATATTGATTAGTCCACTTACGGATTTTAAATTATCCGAAAAGTCGGGTGAAAATTTATAAATAAACTTATACGATGTGTGCTTGGGTTCATCAGCAATTTCTTCCCCAATTTCAACTTTTCCGGGTTTAAACGAAGAAGAGGACAAGTTTCCTATGGAGTATTTAAGAAGAGGGGTTGGTTTAACAAGTGAAATGGTTTGTGTGACAGAATTGGAATTTTTAGGAAGGGTATATAAAATTCGGCCAAACCAGCCGATTAGAACAAAAACGACAATAAACAGGAGCCAATAAACAGTTCTTTTAAAGCTGGACATCAATTTTTTTATGATAGATTATTTTTCTGGCATTGGGACTGGGAGTGGTTAACCCCTGAATAATCCCCCCCAGGAGGGCCCCTCTTGTAATCCAGGAATCAAGAATCCCGCCGGTGACAAAAATGGATACACACAAAAGTAGAGTAAGATTGAACCAGTGATGAAAATGGATAATTTTCCCCTTTATCAATATTCTGATACTCGGCAAAAGTTCGAGCCCTTTAATTTTAAGGCGTGGATAATTTTTCCAAATATTAGAATTGGGATGCGTAAAAAGATTGCAAAAATTGTACCCGGCCAGTACCGAAATTAAAGTATAAAAGACTTGCATATATCTACTCTAGCACAAACGGCAAATCTGTACCAAAAAGATCTATTTGACTTCGTATTTTCTTCGGGTTAAAACTAAGTATGACCGAACCAATTGGCGAAAAAGTTAAGGTTGGAATGAGTGACTCTCCCAAATGGGTTAACTGGCAAAACCGAACTTATCAAGTTGAAAAAATAGGTTTACACCACACATTCCGTGAAGGCAGGATCCTCTACCATGTTTTTTCGCTTTCCACAAAAACCCTTTTTATGAAGCTGTGTTTGAATACTGAAACCTTAGATTGGAGACTTTTGGAAATAAGCGATGCAATTTAACTCTCGTTTTTCAACCATAATGCATGTTGACCTTAATTCCTGCTTTGCAACCATAGAACAACAGGCAAACCCTTTTTTAAGAGGAAAGCCTGTTTCTGTGGCCGCTTTTACCTCTCCTGGAGGATGCATTTTGGCTTCATCAATTGAGGCTAAAAAACTGGGAATAAAGACGGGAATGAGAGTAAAAGAGGGAAAGGCAATTTGTCCCTGTCTAGTGGTTTTACCGCCCGATCCATGGAAATACAGGAATGTGCATCTAAAACTTCGAAAATTGGTTTCTGACTATACAAACGATTTTTCGCCGAAAAGTATAGACGAATTTGTCTTGAATATAGAGAAATACTTAACATTAAATAAAACTTCTTGCAGTCGGGTTGCCCAAGAGATCAAGGATAGAATAAAAAAAGAGATTGGGGAATGGATTACCGTTTCCGTTGGAATTGCCCCAAATAGATACCTAGCCAAAATTGCAGCTGGATTAAAAAAACCTGATGGTCTGGAAGAAATAAATAAGAAGAATTTTTTAAGTGTATACTCCGGGTTAAAACTTACCGACTTAACAGGCATAAAAGAGGCTAACGCGGCACGTCTTAACGGAATGGGAATATATACCGTTCTTGATTTTTACCGATCTCCTGTTTGGAAACTTAAAGCCGCTTTTCATTCTATAACAGGGCTTTATTGGCATTTGCGACTTTCCGGATTTGAGGTTGACAATATTGAATTTGCCAGAAGAAGCTACGGCAACTCCGTAGCCTTGGGGAGTAATATTTCGAAAGTGACCGAACTCTCCCCCATTCTTGCCAGGCTTACGGAGAAGATGTGTAGCAGGCTTAGGAGTGCGGGATACAGAGCAAAAGGTATTCACCTCATGCTTATTTATAAAAACGGCTCCTGGTGGCACAGGGGCAGGCTTTTAGACCAGCCACGTTTTGATTCTAGAGATTTTTATAAAGCTGCTTTTAGACTTCTTTTGGAGGCTAATCCCGCTTCAAACGTTCTTAATATTGCCGTTTCCTGTTTTGGTCTGACAAAGGAGAATTCCATACAGTTAAACTTTCTGGAAAACATTGAAAAAAAACAAAAACTGGTTAAAGCCATTGATGAGATAAACGAAAAATGGGGGAATTTTACAATGACTTTAGCCAGAAGCCGGAACGGGGCCGGAATAATAAAAGACAGGATAGCCTTTGGGGGTATAAAAGAAATTGAAGAATTTACGATTGGTTAAAAATAAGGGTTGTCTAGGTAGAATCAAGTTCAACAGAATCGCCCACTTTGATATTATTTTTGTCTGTAAAGCCTGCATTGACTTCCAAAACATAATCCACAGGTTTTACGGGTGAGTAAGTTTTAAGCTTGTCGTCGGGGGTATCGGCAGCCGGCTTGACAACCTCCTTGTCTATTTGGACTATTTTTCCTCCCTCAATCCAAATAAAGTCCAAGGGAATCAACATGCCTTTCATCCAAAAAACGGGGGTGACATCTTTTTCATCAAAAACAAAAAGCATACCAGATGACTCTCCCAAAGATTCTCTACCGGAAAGCCCCTTAGCCCGGACCTCGTTTGTATCGGCAACCTCAACGCTTATTTTTTTGTTTGAGATAAGAATTGTTTTTTGTACAGGGGCGCTTGGTTCAGGTGTTTTTATTCCGGGAAAATTTATACCTGAGGATTTTTGAACAAAAACACCAACTACAACTATAAAAACAATTACAGCCAAAAGCGGAAGAATGATTTGTTTAAACATTTATAAGAATTTCAAAAAAAGAGCCAAAACGGCAATAAAGACAAAAATAGGAATACTCATAAAAAGAAGGTGTTCTAAGGAATGCCTGCTGGTTTTGTGCAGGTGGAAAGGATCGGGTTTCATTAAATCAATAATACCACAACAAAGTATGTTTGGTTGTCAAAAGTGCCCTCGAGAGGACTTGAACCTCTAATCCGTTAGGAATACGCTCCTAAAGCGTACGCGTATGCCAGTTCCGCCACGAGGGCTTAGGCTTAGATTATATCAAAGTTTAGGGGAAGGGTGTCTATTTTTTTTACAAAAAACTGAACCTTCACTCCCCAGGTTGTTGAAGGTGGAGCGTATATTTTAGCAATTTGTGCAATGGTTGTTGCCCCTTTGTCGATATAGGAAGATTTGAGGGTTTCAGAAACATGCTCAATTGAATCATCCCAAGAGGCAAAACTGTAATTGCCGTTAGCCCAACCGTAGGCATTGTATGAATTAAACGGAATATGTTTACCAAAGGTAGATTCAACACCGGTAATTGACGGAACGAGCCTGTAATCAAGATCGTTCTCATCTGCGTATTTTACAAAAGACTCTGCATATTCGGCCAAAGGAGAACCGTAATTTTGCAAAAAATTCCTTAAATTTTGAACACGATAATCAAATCCGGCAAGCTCTACTTCATTTTTAATCGAAGCAGAAGAATCGGATATTGTTTGTGCCCTTGCATTAAGAGTGCACAAATAAAATAATAGTGCTGAAATTAGGATATAAATTAATATTTTTTTCATAACCTATTGTAAAAAGAAGGGGCCCACCTTACGGTGAGCCCCAAATATATATTCCAACGCCGAAGTCATGTTTCCATGCTTAAGCCTCGGAATCTGGAGGTACTATAGCACCACATTATAGGTTTGTCAAGTTCTTATAAATTATTCTTAAAATTAACGCGTCTTAATACAAAAAGATGAGGAACGCTTGGAGGTTTTATTGCATGTCGGACATAAATTGACTAACGCCCGCTGCCCAAGAGCCATTGCTGAGAGGCGTATATTTAGACATAATTTCCTCAATGGTGGTATATCCTTTATCCAGATATTGTTCTTTTAAACCTTTGGAAACCTCTTCAATACCTTCCTCATAAGAAGTAAATCCAAGAGACCCTTTGCTGTGAATTCCCCAACCCCAACAATTATACGATTGAGGGGGTATGGCTTTACAAATATTCGATTCTTGCTGAGAAATTGCCGTAATCAGCCTGAAGTCTAAGGAATACTTGTCGGCTGTTTGGACGATAAGATCAGCAAAAGGAGTAAGAGGTGAATTATAGGAATTCATGTATTGACTGAGAATTTCAGATCTAGCATCGGCAGGGATCACAGACTCTTTAATGACAGGAAATTCAAGTGGAAGGGAGGCATAAACCCGAATTCCACTTTCAGGCCTACTAGTTAAATTAGCACTGCTTAAGCTGTTGTTGGCCACAAAATTTGATTTAAGCGAAAAAAGAGAAAAAAGACTTATTCCCAAAGTAATCGGCGTTGCTATAAAAAATACAGTTACTAAAACCAAATTTTTCCAAAAACTAATATCACTATTTTCAAGAGATGAAAAGGTTTGCATTAACCCAGAATGCCATAAAGAAGACCCAAGGTCAAGACAAAAAGTTGTTATTGTTTTTTTCTGGAATTTGCTTTAACTTTAGTAACCAAATTAATGAACAAAACAAAATCAAATGGATACACATTACCCAAAAAAGTGGCCATTGTTTTCAGTGACGTTAAAAGGGCTTACTTTCCAACCTATGAACAATATATTACTGAAAAAGATGCAAAAAAGGACGCACAGACAATAGCCGCTTATTTGAACAAGTTTAATATAAAAGAAGTATTGGTACCCGGAAACAACAAACTTCCGGAGACTCTTAAAAAAGAAAAACCGGAAATAGTCATCAATCTTGTGGATTCCATAAAAGGAAACGAAGCTCTCCAATCTTCGATTCCTGGAGTATTGGAACTTTTGGATATTCCCTACACGGGAGCGGACACGTTAGGCCTTTCTTTGGTTACCAATAAGTTCCTGGTGAAAAAACTTCTTCAACAAAACGGCATACCGGTTCCAAATTATCAACTATTCGCTAGTTTTAAGGACATTTTGGATCCAAACCTCCGTTTTCCTCTTATCTCCAAACTTAATGAAATTCATGGGGCGGTTGAAATAACCAAGAATGCCGTATCAGATAGCGAACAGCACTTAAGAAACCGGGTAAAATTTTTGATAGAAACATACAAACAGCCAGTATTGGTTGAGGAGTTTATAGTGGGAAAAGAAATTACGGCAATTCTTCTTGAAGGATTAAACAAAAAAGTTTACCTTGCGGAAAAAGTATTCAGTAAAGATTCAAAAAACAATAAATATGTTTTTTCGACCTTTGAAGACCAGTGGCTTAAAGAAAGCGAGGACTCTTTTGGCTATTCAAAGTTTCAAGATCTAGTGTTAAAAGAGTATGTAAAAAAAGCCTTTGATACTGTAAGAATGTATGATTACGGGAAATTTGATATAAGAATTGACCATTCAGGAAGATATTTTTTCATCGATTCAAACACTAATCCCGCATTCGGTCCTAAAGAATCGGATGTGGCTATAGCCAATATACTTGATTTGTACGGGATCAGTTTTATAGAGATTTTAAAAAGACTTCTTGTTAATACCGTGCGCGATTGGAAAGGCAAACAAAGGATTCCTCCATTGAAAGAAAAAGGTAAAAGTTAAAAAACCCAAAGGACATAATCACCTTCGATTGATATAGGATGGCTAAAATTGATATAATTACCTTGTTAAACAGGCCGAGGTGCTGAAATTGGCAGACAGGCACGCTTCAGGAGCGTGTGCTCTTTTAGAGCGTGCGGGTTCAAATCCCGCTCTCGGCACCGGTCTATTTTTTTATCAGCCGAGGTGGCGAAATTGGTATACGCTTACGCTTGAGGTGCGTATGGAGCAATCCGTGCAGGTTCAAGTCCTGTCCTCGGCACTTACGTTGTTTAACCGAAGCGAACAGTAAGGTCGCTTAGCTCAGTTGGTTAGAGCGCATCGTTTACATCGATGAGGTCGGGGGTTCGAGCCCTCCAGCGACCACTTAACCGTGAAAAACAATAATGACTGGAAATCTCTGATTTGGAGCAAACTAGGAAATATTTTACTGGATTTTCCAGAATTTGCCTTTCTATTAAAAATTGCCGGTGGCGTAATTTTGATTATTGTGGCATATTTTGTATTAAAGTTTTTTCTTAGATAAACCATATTCTGCCGAGATAGCCAAGGTGGTCACGGCGGGCGCCTGAAGAGCGTCAAATGTAGGTTCGACTCCTACTCTCGGCACCACCAATTAATGTGTTATTCTTCATAAATGAAAAAAAGTTTAATTGAAATTCTGACCAAATTTTCTCTTGTTATTTTTTCCTTCTTACTTTTGTATTATGCGTTTCAAGGAATTAGAACCACTGTTTGGGAAAGTGATAGTCTTGCATACCATATTCCTATTTCAGAACTTATTTTAAACGGTCAAGTTATAAATCCCGGAAAATTAAATTATTCACCCCCCGTGGACAAGGAAAGACTTTATCAACCGGGATCTTCAGAAATAATCTTAAGTGTTTTAAGTTTTTTTAAGATTCCTTTGAATTTGTTTGATGTTTTTGGAATTGTGTTTCTTTTTGCCGTAATGTATGTCTTGGGAAAAAGTTACAATTTATATACTAATTTATCTCTTCTTTTTGCCTCCAGTATTGCCACACTCCATACCGTTATGCGTTGGGCCCTCTCCCAAACAATAGATGTTTGGCTAGCTTCTTTTTTTGGATTATCGTTAGTTCTTCTTAGAAAACCTCAAAAGTCGTACAGGTATTTTTTAATTCTTGGAATCGCTCTTGGAATGCTTTTTGGAAGTAAATATACAGGACCGGCTTATTTTGCCTTTTTATTAATTATTTTTGGAAAGAAACTTCTTAGTCACTTAAACTTACGGAGACTAATAATGTTTTTAGTTCCCTTTAGTTTGTTGGGTCTGTCTTGGTATATCCGAAACTATATACTAACCGGTGACCCGTTTTTCCCCCAGACAGTTCTCTTTTTTAAAGGTATTGAATATCATGTTTTAGACAATGCTGTTTGGAAAATGTTTCTCTATTTTAAAAACGGACCGATTATCTGGTTAAATTCATTTATTTCTGAATATACTGTCTGGAGCCTTTCTCCCCTGCTTATTCCTGCGATTATACTTTGGAAAGACAAAGAAACAAACAAACTTTTGATACTCTCTTTACTCTGTTTTGTGGTTTATCTCTTTTTACCTTCAGGACCCTCCGCCAGTTTAATAACTTCTGTTTTTAGGTATACGTATCCTGTTATGTTTCCCCTTATACTTAGTGTTTTTCTGTACGTCAAAAAGACAAAAAGAGAAGAAGTGTTATCAATAATTTGTCTTACCAACATGCTAATTATTCCCGAATTAAGCTACCATCCCAAAATCCTTATTGTTCTAATTCCATTGGCCTTATTTATATTTGAGTGTTCAAAAATAAAGAGTTTTAATAAGTTTATAAAGAAGGCTCAACCCCATTAATGTTTTAAGCTTAGATTTGCCCCATTTTCTAGAATTCTCTCTCGATGGAATTTCTACAACTTTAAACCCACCCCTAAGAACTTTGACCAGCATTTCCTGCTCTATGTCAAATCCACTGGCTTTAAGTAAAAGCTTTCGTGCAACATTTTTTCTAATGGCCCTAAAATTATATAAAACGTCACTTAAGTTCGTTTTGAATTTTGAATTTACCAAATATGTCATAAAATCCGAGCCAAAAGTACGTAAAATTCCTCCCGGAGTTATTTCAAAGTCAAAACTCCCCCCCGTCCTTCTTGAAGCAATTACCATATCAGCTCCCTTTTTTATCTCCTTTATTAAATTGGGAATATCTTTCGCGCTTGGAGACCCATCCGAATCAAATAAAATAATTATGTCCCCCACAACTTTTTTTAGACCTAACCGTACAGCATCTCCCTTGCCTTTCCTGTTATCCAAAAAAAATCTTACATTATTTTTATTACATATTTCCTTAGTACCGTCATTTGAATGTCCGTCAACAACTATAATTTCGTCAGAATATTTTTTAACGGATTTTATTACTCTATCTATTCCCTCCCCCTCATTTTTAGAAGGGATAACTATAGAAATTTTGGCGTTTTTCATATTTAGGCTATTTTATATTAACCTTGCGCTAAAACATAGAGTTTTGTGCTCATTTGTTGTATCATTAAGCCTGTTGCGGCGGTAGTTCAGTGGTAGAATGCTTCCTTGCCAAGGAAGAGGTCGAGGGTTCAAGTCCCTTCCGCCGCTCTAATTGTCGATTTTTATATTTTCGCCCTTGTAGCTCAACGGATAGAGCATCTCCCTTCTAAGGAGGAAATGACAGTTCGATTCTGTCCAAGGGCACTTACTCAGACAAACTGTTTTGGCGCTTCTTTTAAAGTGAATATAATTTCTTCTGAGTAGAATTAATTGTTACAATGGATAGTCAATGAAAAAGGCGTTTAAACTGGTTTTGTTAATTATTTTGTTTTTTAATTCTGGTCTTACGACTTTTGCCGTAAATGACCCTCTTTCTGTCGCGAACAATGTCTTTGGGATCCATATCAATAACGAAAAGGATTTTCCTGAGGCCGTTAAGCTAATAAATTCCTCGGGTGGTGATTGGGGATATGTAACATTTGTGATTACTCAGGAGGAAAGAAGCATCGAAAGATGGCAGGGGGTTTTTGACCAAATGAGAAGACTTCACATTATTCCAATAGTCAGAATTGCAACAAAAGCCTTCGGGGATACATGGGAAATACCAAATCAAGAAGAAATCGATACGTGGGTTACTTTTCTCAATTCACTAAACTGGGTTATTCAGAATAGGTATGTGGTTGTCTTAAACGAACCAAACCACGCTCTTGAGTGGGGGAACAAAGTTGACCCTGAGGAATATGCTCAATATCTAAGTAGGTTTGCTCTAGCACTTCACTCTGCCTCCTCCGACTTTTTTGTTTTACCTGCAGGTTTTGATGCGACGGCACAAAACACGTCTAACACAATGGATGAAAGTATATTTCTTAAAAAAATGCTAATCGCCGTTCCGGATCTTTTTGATTATTTGGACGGTTGGACAAGCCATTCCTACCCAAATCCGGATTTTTCGGGCAAAGAAACAGATATGGGAAGGAGTTCTATTGGAACATTTAAATGGGAACTGGATTACTTGAAAACATTGGGAGTAACAAAAGACCTACCGGTTTTTATTACTGAGACAGGTTGGTCTAATCAAAAAGTTGAGCCGGAAGAGATTGGAAATATGTATGAATATGCCTTTAAAAATGTTTGGAACGACCCCAAAATTGTAGCCGTAACACCGTTTATATTAAATTACCCACAACCGCCTTTTACAGAGTTTTCCTGGAAAGACTCAGGCGGAAATTTTTACCCTTACTATCCTAAAGTAGAATCTATTAAAAAAATATCCGGTTCCCCTATTCAAATTATTTCGGGAAAAATTTTGGCTGCTTTTGCTCAACCAATTATTCCATATGGGAGTGACTACCCAGGAATTATTTTAGCCAAAAACACGGGGCAAACCATTTGGAACAGTGACGATGTTTTTGTTAAAGGAGGAACAGATGATGTTGATATAAAAAGTTTTTCTTTTTCGGAAATCGAACCCAACAGACTTAATTTAATTGTTTTTAAATCTACTGCAAGCAATTCTATTGGAATTTATAGCAAATCGGTGAAATTGGAAAGCAGTGATGGGAAAGATATTACTAACAGTTTCCCTATTGAAGCTCTTATTGTAAAAATAGGTAAGCCCCAGATTACTTCTTTTATAGAAAAAATCACTAGATTTTTTGGATTCTGACAATCCGATTGCTTTGGGTGACTTAGCCATTTGTGTTTAAAAATGATAAAATGGGAGCCTGTATATCAAGTCACAATTCTTTGATATATGGGCCTGTAGCTCAATGGTAGAGCGGTACCCTCTTAAGGTAATGGTTGAAGGTTCGAGTCCTTCCAGGCTCACAACAGACAATGGGATTATAAATTACTACTCCAGCTTGCCCAAATACCGGTTGAAAGTAGTCTTCCTGCGGATTTTTCTCTTAGGGTGAGCTCCCCATTTTGAATAGTCCCACCAAGTCCCCTGAAATAATCGTTGAGCGTATTTGCTAGGGTAATTGAAGAAGAAGAGATTGCGTAGGCATTAACAAGAACAAAAATGGGTTTATCAGACAGCATTTGCTTACAGTTATCAAGAAGTTCAGGAAAATTTTTGTTAAAGTCCCACACTTCTCCTTTTGGACCATGTCCATAAACGGGAGGATCCATGATAATTAAATCGTATAAACTATTCCTTCTTATTTCTCTTGACGTAAAAGAAAGAGCATCGTCAACTATCCAGCGTATTGGTGCATCTTGCATATTATTTAGTATTCTATTTTCATTGGCCCAGGAAATAGCGGGTTTGCTGGAATCCACATGTGTAACCAATCCGCCTGCTTTTGCAGCAAAAAGAGATGCTATACCCGTATAAGCAAAAAGATTAAGGACCCTTACTTCTCTTTTGGCAGTTTTAATATTTTCGTAGATATTATTCCACTGGCTGACTTGTTCTGGAAAGACACCAGTATGTTTAAAGGGGGAAAGCTTTACCCAGAATTTAATATTCTTTTGTTCTATTTGCCACTTTTCGGGAATTTTGGTCCGCACGTTCCACTTCCCTTTATCATCACTAGTCCTTTCAAAAAAGGCATCAGCCTTAAGCCAGTCGTCTTTTTGAAGTGTTTTCTTCCAAATAATTTGTGGGTCGGGTCTATCCAACAAATATTGACCGAATTTTTCAAGTCTTCGTCCTTCACCGCTATCAACAAGTTCATAATCTTTCATAGTTACAGAAATCTTATTTTCATTCCCTCAACAGCCATTGCATCAAAGGAAACCTCCTGACCGGGAAACTTAGCACCAGGTCCCCAAATCTTAACAAGTTTATGTGTATTAGCAAAATCCGTTCCGATTTTAACAGCTACATCTTTTAAGCTTTCCCCATTTTTCATCACAACAGGGCTTCCTTCTTCCAGGTTTTCATCGGGTTTAACCAAATAAACAGTAATAAACTCCAGAGATTTCCAAATATTGCTTTTTAGTTTTTCAATACCTTGTCCTAAAGATGCACTAATGCCCACAAATTCTCCTTCAATCATTTTTTTGTAATTGGGCTTCGTATCAACTTTATTAACGACGAAAATTGCGGGAATATAAACCCTGTTACTGGAAAGAGCGTCAAAAAGGCGGTTCAAAGACACTTTCTCTTTAAGAGTTATTTTTCCATTTTTGATTCCGTATTCACGGACAATTTCCTTGATTGTTTCCTTTTCTAAGTTTTGTTTTAAATTAGAGATAACCTCCAAACCGCCTTCAGATTTTTTTTCAACCAAAACTTTAGGCCTTTCCTGGTTAATTCGAATTCCTGCTCCTTCAAGCTCCTTTACCATTTTTGCAAAAAGATCAATCCTGTCCACATCAGTCATTACAACAAGAAGATCTGCGCCTCGTGCCACGGAAAGCACCTCCTTCCCTTTCCCTTTCCCCTCCTTAGCTCCTTCAATTAAACCTGGAATATCAAGTATTTGAATATAGGCATCCTTATATTTCAGCATGCCCGGTACTACAGTAACGGTGGTAAAAGCGTAAGGAGCAACCCTACTTTCCGTGTTAGTTAAGTGATTTATTAAAGTGGATTTTCCGGCTGAAGGAGGACCGACCAAAACAACAGTTGCATCGCCCTGTTTTTTAACACTATACCCCCCTCCGCCTCCCCCACCAGACTTTACTGAAGATTCAATTTCTTTGTCCCTAAGTCTCGAAATTTTTGCCCTCATTGCCCCGATAAAACCATTTGTACCCTTGTGATGGGGGGTTTTACGTAAAACTTCCTCAATTTCAGCAATTTGTTCGTTAATCGTTTTCATTTCAGGTATAATTATACCAGTATTCAAGCGCCCGTAGCTTAACGGACAAAGTAGCTGTCTTCGGAACAGCTGATGGAAGTTCGATTCTTCCCGGGCGCACTAAAAAACCTTCTTGACACAAATTCCTTATTGGAATATCTTCTATTAAATCTTTTCGTGAAATATATAATCATTTCCGGTGGAGTTCTTAGTGGCCTTGGTAAAGGCATTACTGCCGCCTCTCTAGGTCTTCTCCTTCAATCACGAGGTTATAAACCCACAATTATGAAGTGTGACATGTACTTAAACATCGATGCCGGCACAATGAATCCTCTCGAGCACGGAGAGGTTTTTGTTACGCAGGATGGACTGGAAACCGATCAAGACCTGGGGCATTATGAAAGATTTTTGGGAAAAAGTCTTTCCAAAGCCAACTACATGACCAATGGACAGATATACAAATGGGTTTTAGATAAAGAAAGAGCATTGGAGTATGACGGAAAGTGTGTAGAACCATATCATCACATTCCTCCGGAAATCATTAACAGGTGGAAAAAGGCAGGAGATGTAAATAACGCGGATATTGTAATTGTTGAGTTAGGGGGAACAGTTGGAGAGTACGAGGGGCTTTTATTTTTTGAGGCATTCAGGAGACTTAAATTACGACATCCCCAGGACGTTGCCTTAATCCATGTCGGATATCTTCCTGCACCTGGGAACATTGGGGAGCTTAAAAGTAAGCCCCTTCAGCAGTCAATTTCAACATTAAACTCTTTGGGTATTATGCCTGATTTTGTAGTGGGCAGGGCGGAAAGACCGGTAGATGATAAACGAAAACAAAAAATTGCTCTTGCATCGGGCCTTCCCATAGAAAACATAATTTCCAATCCCGATTTGGATTCTGTATACAAAATTCCTCAATTTCTTAAAAACGAGAAATTGGACTTAAAAGTACTAAAAACACTCAATTTGAAAACTGGTTATTCAGACCTATCCAAGTGGGAAGAGATGGTAGGGAGCGTTGTCAAAAAGAAAAAGAAGACAGTAAAAATAGGAATAATTGGAAAGTATCAAAGAAGTGGAGACTATATTCTTCAAGATAGCTACGTTTGTGTTGTTGAAGCATTAAAGCATGCCTCAGCAAAAACGGGAATAGGTATCAAGTTAGATTGGATAGATTCGGAAGACAAAAATATGAATCTTTCTGCTCTGGACGCAATTTTAGTGCCCCAGGGTTGGGGAAAACGTGGCATTGAAGGAAAAATCTCTGCCATCAAATATGCCAGAGAAAATAATGTTCCCTATCTGGGGCTATGTTTTGGTATGCAAATGGCCACTATTGAATTTGCCAGACATGTTTTGAGAATGAGGGATGCCAATACCGAGGAGGCTGAGGACGGGACAAAACATCCTGTGATTCATACCATGGACTACCAAAAAGAACTTATTAAAAGTAAACAATTTGGGGGAACTATTCGCCTGGGAGCTTGGCCTCTAAAAATTAAGAAAGGAACTCATCTTTTTAAAATTTACGGTAAAAGCAGTGTTTTAACAGAAAGACATAGACACAGATATGAATTTAATAGTAAATATAAAAAAGAGTTCGAGAAAGCAGGATTTGTAATCAGTGGAACTTCTCCAGATGGAAAATTGGTTGAGGCAATAGAAATTAAAAATCACCCGTTTTTTATAGGTACTCAATACCACCCGGAGTACATCAGTAGACCCCTGTCACCACATCCCGTCTTCGTTTCCTTTCTGAAAGCCGCCTAAAAATAATAAGTCGGAGTGCCCGGGCTCGAACCGGGGACCTCCACGTCCCAAACGTGGCGCGCTACCAACTGCGCTACACTCCGATATGTGCCGAGGGCGGGACTTGAACCCGCATGAGTTATGCACTCGAGGGCTCTTAAGGCCCTTGCGTATGCCAATTTCGCCACCTCGGCTTTTTAGTTTTTGGAGCGGGTAGGGGGAATCGAACCCCCATCAAAAGCTTGGAAAGCTCCTATTCTGCCATTGAACCATACCCGCAAGGAAGTTAGGCTCGTTGTATTTTACCATAAATTCTGGAAGTTATTCTTTCTTTGTGGTACCTACGACAACCTGAACACTGTCTTTTGAAGACTCTTCAAGCGATTGAACAGAGTCAACTTCATAAGTTTCACCCAGGGTTTTGGTTAATTCAGACAAAAAATCTGAATCTACAGTATCTTTCGCTTTGATAATGGTCTTTGTATAGTCATATGTTGCAGCGTTTCCGGTTGAACCAACCTCAAAGCCGGCATCAGTTAAAAGAGTTTTCACCTTTCCTGCTTCACCGGCAATACCTGAACCGTTAAATACACTAATAGTGTATTTGGTTAAATCTAGTGTACCGGATGGGCTTGCGGAAGGGGTTGGCTGGGAAGTGATGGAAGGATTTGCTGTTGGAGTAGCAGAGGCTCCCCCACCATTGCTTACACCCCTTTGATAAAAGACGATACCACCCAAAATCGCTCCCAAAAGGAAAATACCAGGAATAATTATCCAAAGAACAATAGAAGGAGATTTTTTAAGTTCAGGCGATTCTTCGATTGGGGTTTCTTTCTTAACTTCCTTATCTTTTTTGACTTCCTCGTCATTTTCAATCTCGGCGGTATCCTTTGCAGCTTCCTCAAGGATTTGGGGTTCCGAAATAGTTTCTTTCTCCATTTTATCCTCCTTTGGGGACTCGTCAGCTGACACTTCCTCTACGACCATTCTTTTTCGATCTTTGTCCTTCTCTGTGGCCATTGTTAATTAAGTATATAAAACAACACAAGTAAATATCAATACCAATACGTTTAAGCAAGCTTTCCTTTGGGATATTGGTATAATTATGACACATGTTGATAGACAAAGCTCAAGTTGTTTTTAAAGGTGGAAAAGGAGGAAACGGGAAAGTTTCCTTCAGAAGGAACAAAAAAGGCCCGGATGGCGGTAACGGTGGGGATGGCGGAAACTTATATGTTGTGGCAAAGTCAGACATCAGACTTTTAAGTCAATTTACAAGAGAGGATCAATTTGCGGCAGAAAATGGTATCGATGGGGCTAACAATCAAAGAAGTGGAGCAAAAGGAAAAGACTTAGAAATTTATTTGCCTGTGGGAACGGCTCTTTTAGACGCAGTTTCAGGGAAAGAATTGTTTGAACTATCTTTTGAGGGGGAAAGAATGTTGGTTTGCAGAGGTGGAAAGGGAGGGTCGGGGAACTGGGAGTCAAGAAGTGCAGACAATCCTGTCCCCAGAAAAGCAGAACCAGGCCAAAAAGGTGAAGTTAGGGAGTTGGTGTTGTCTCTAAAACTAATTGCAGATTTTGGATTGATTGGACTTCCAAATGCCGGTAAAACCAGTTTATTAAACGAGCTAACCGGAGCTCATGAAAGGACAGCGAATTATTCTTTTACAACCCTCTCCCCTGCCTTGGGTGTTTTTAACCGGAAAGTTATAGCAGATATTCCGGGGTTAATTGAGGGTGCTTCCAAAGGACGCGGCTTGGGTATAGGTTTTCTTAAACATATTGAAAAAGTCAAGGTTTTACTTCATTGCATCTCCTGCGAATCGGAAGATATTTTAAAAGACTACCAAACGGTTAGAAAGGAACTTTTTTCATTTAACCCCAACTTAGAACATAAAAAAGAAATAATTCTTCTTACAAAAACAGATTTGGTTGAAAACAAAACTATTGAAAAAGCAACTGAACTTTTAAGGAAAAAAAATGAAACGATTTTGCCTGTTTCGATAAACAACTGGGAAAGTTTAGAGGCTCTTAAAGAAATGTTGAAGTCTTTTGACTAATCTTCAGATTTATCTTGTAGTCCTTCACCGGTATTGTTTATTCCAAAAACTGACATAATATAATCTATATTAGGATCCTCTAGCCTACGAAGAGTACATGGAAGCGGACAGTAGTCACCACACATTCTGGGAGGAACATGTTGCTCAAATGCGGCTTTTTTAGCCCTTTCTATACTTTTCGGGTCAGAAGGGTCAAATGAGATGCTTGGTCGTAAATAACTGCCGGGGGATGCGGGACTAGGATATAAACACACGGCAAAAACTCTTTTTGGGGTTTCGGTAGCATTTATCCCACTTTCTTTTAACCAGTTGATGGCAGAGATTTTTTCCTTCATAGGGGGTTTATTTTAACATAAAAGCAGTTGTGCCCGTATGCTTTATGACAATATGGGCCCTTTATGTCCGTGAATTTTAATAAATGTTAAGGTTTGTTAATTGTGTTTTTAACTATTTAGCCAATAAAAACACCCTCTTTTTATATAATCCTTTCGGATACCTGAAAATAGGTAGAGGGTGTTGACTGTAAAACTATTGCGGATCACCAAGTGTAAAAATGAAGGAGCTTGAGTATTAAAAGAACTAATACCCAGATAGTAAATCCAAGAATCGAGATTAGAAATTCCATAGAATCTTTAGACGACTCAGTCCATAAAAACTTAACCTCTACAGGAGCTTTGCTAGTAATTTCTACAGTTGGGTTTCCTTCACTCACAAGCCATTTACCACCCGGGATTTCCCTTGGTGCTGCAAAATAGTATGTATCGAAAATCCACCCCAAAGGTGGTTTTTCTGGAACGGGAACAATGGTTTCACCACTTATTTTTCTTAGGAGAAAGAAATCTTTCGATGCTGCTTGGAAAGTGGTGCCATCTTCACCAATGAGCAAAAAATGTAAGCCGTCTATACTCAACTCAATGGTGGTATCTTTAAAGGTAACGTCTGCCATAGAGGCTTTGTAAAAGAAAAAACCTCCGATTGCTATACCTACGGTTAAACCGATCAGTACAAAAACTTTAATAAAAATTTTCATGTATCACCTGCCTTTTTGGTTTAGGTTAAAGGGAATTTTGCTGTATTTTACCCGAATGGGTTAGCACTTTACGCACAAGTTAGAACTAATGCGCAAGGGGCTACCCACTCAGGTTAAAGGTGTTATTATCCGCAAAAAAGTTAAAGTGCCAGCACTAAGACTAAATCTAAATAAACTACTCTCAAAAAGAAAAAACAGGTTGCATTTAAGCCTGTTTTGATATGTGAGAATACTATCACGATTGAAGATAAAAAGCAAGATTATAGGGTTCTTTGGGCAGTTCACGAGGTATATATCACACCAATGATAAGACTAAATACATTATAAGTTCAATGTTAATGAAAATTTTATCTAAACGTTATGTTTATACTACTGTGAATTAATTTTCGAGTGACCAGTTTGTTTGGGGTTTGATAAACATAAAATCAGCGTCTAAAGGGATGATTTCTTGTGAAAGTAACCAATCTGAAACCTCTCCCAGTTTCCTGTTAGTAGGAAGATCTGTTAAAGTACCCATTACACAATCAAGTTGAAAGAATTGAAATGGAAGGTTCTTTAATTTTATTAAATCTCCAGATATACGAGGAGCAGTTGATGTATTCTTTTCTCTTAGGTCATCATGAGTATCTAGTTCAGACTCGGCAACTAACAATCTTTGTGGGTTTTCATCTGCAAATAGTTCTGAAGCAAAACAGGTTTCAATAATTTCAGGCATACTAAATTCAAGCTTTTCTTTTGTTAAACGTTGAGTTGTAAAAATAGAATGGTCTTTTAAAATCATATTTGAGAGATATTTCCAATTCATTTCTGCAACTGGATTTATCCAATGATTTTTGTAAAAATTTTTAGCTTCTACATCACTCATTGTGGGAATTATAACATTGAGGTTATATAAATCAATATTATGACTTAGCTCTTTTTTCTGGGGCCGGTTAGCTGACTTATTTAGAACCAGAAGGATTGAATTTGAAGTTGTTATCTAATGTTTTAATTGAGTGGGTTGGTTTATCCAAAAAAATACCCCTACACTTTGAAAAATTATCTGCTATCTAAGCCAAATAATTCATCTCTCTGTAGAGGGTATTTCTAGCAATGTAATTAAGGAAAGGGAAATAAAATAAAATCTGTAGCTTTGCTACGGCTGGGCCAGGATACCGGTTTCAGTGATCCGAATTGTGCAGTGATTTGAGTTCGTATAGCAGGAATAGTATCCGATATATTTTGGACCATCGCTGTAACTATAAGTGGTTAAGTAAATTATTTCACCTTTGACGGCTTCTAAGGGCAACCACTCACCACCACTGGTTATCAAAGCCGGTACATCTCCCAAACGATAGATATTTCTTTTTGTTTCGGATCCATCCTGCAGTATCATTCGATATGTTTCTACCACTTCTGCCTGATTATCTAAAGAAACTACTCCGCGTTCGATAAAACCATGTTGATCTTCGAGATATATACTTACGTTGTATCGATTTTCATATGCATTTTGCATTTCGAAAATCTGAACCTTCGATTGCGAGATTTTAAGTTGGTTTACCAACGTTGCGATTTGGTTGTTGAGATTGGCATTTTGCAGTGCCAGTATGCCAGTGAAACCGGCACTCACAACCAAAAATAGGGATATCACAATAAAGAGAATCCTTGTTTTCATAAAAGCCTCCTGTTTAGGTAAATTGAAAGAATAATATGTGACTAGCCAAATGGATAGCTCTTTAGGTGTAAACGCACCCAAGGAGCTACCCACTTGTTATAGAGAACCTTTCCGTTAAATCAAAGTGCAAGAATAACTTAAGATAAAAAAACAAAGCAGCAAATTTGCCTGTTTCCTAGCGAGAATAATATAACAATAGGGGACAAAAAGTCAAGTTATAGGATACTTCCGGGTGGATAATGCTTTTTTGTATTGAACTTTATTTTGAAACAATAAGAAGGCTACAGCAGGCTTATCCCGATTACTATTAGGCTTAATCACTAGAAGCACGGGGGCCAAAACTACAAGAATCTTCCAAACCATCGTGTGCCGTGAAAGCATTGCCAATAGGCTGTATATCTAAAATTATTCTTCTTTTTGCAGGGGTTCTAGAATCATTTGAAGCAGGTATGGCTTTTACTTCTACGCTCAGACAACCTTGACATACTTCTCTAACACTTCCCGCGCTACCTTTTTTAACAGCACTTACCGCTTTTTCAATTGCAGCTGTAAGATCTGGGCAATTCGCACATCTTTCTCCAAACATACTTGGGAATATACATCCTGTTTATCAAGTTGTCAATTTAAAAATCGTTGGGTCAGTTA
>Ga0208375_1001847_pt1 | contig 21807 bp, 20 predicted proteins | sample RifOxyD1_FD_184038 | JGI IMG/M metagenome (GOLD analysis project Ga0208375, IMG submission 184038) | Soil microbial communities from Rifle, Colorado - Rifle Oxygen_injection D1 (SPAdes) | ecosystem: Environmental > Terrestrial > Deep subsurface > Rock core/Sediment | place: Rifle, Colorado... | reverse complement strand
AATCTCCTTTTTTAATTCGTCTGCAAAAAAAGGTCTTCCATCATATCTTAAAATCTTGTTTTTATTATCAATAAAAATCCCTGTTTTTTCTGCAATTAAATCCCCCAATTGCCCTGTTGAGTTATTCTCAATTAAAATTAAATTTTTTCCTTTAATCTCTTTTTTTATGCTTTCAGGAAAAGGTTCAATATGTAATATTTGTAAAAATCCGCAATTCATCCCGCCAATAGAATCAAGAATAGCCCCCTTTGTTGAACCCCAGGAAACAATAAGATTTTTTGAATTTTTATTCCCATAAATTCTATTGCCTTGATATTTTTCAGATTCTTTTTTTATTTTGTTTCTTTTTTCTTTTCTTTCCTCAACATTTTTTTTTATAATCTCTGCATTCTCTGTTGCACTTCCAATTTCATCTTTTTCATAACTGTTATATCTTCCGAATTCACTGGATTTTTTTACTTCAAGGAACTTTGAATTTCCAGAAAGAGTATAAAAACTCTCAGCAAGATGCTTATCTCCAATAAGTATTGAAGGGATTTGAAATTTCTCTGAAAAGTAAAAAGCAAGATTAGTTAACTCTTCTGCTTCTTTTGGGTCTCCTGGAGCCAGGATAATCCTTGAAAATTCTCCATGCCCTGAATGTCTTGCGTCATTTAAATCTCCCTGTCCAGTATAGGTTGCAACACCTGTTCCAGGGCCAGGTCTTTGGGACAAATAAAAAACTAGCGGAACTTCTGCAATTCCTGTTAAACTCAATCCCTCTGTCATTAAATCAAATCCCCCTCCAGAAGTTCCAACCATTACTTTAGAGCCTGTTATTGAACTTCCAATTCCTGCATTTACAACAGCAATCTCATTTTCAAGTTCAATAACTAAAAGATTATTCTGCTTTTGTTTTTCAGCAAGTTCATTCATCACAGGAGTTGCAGGAGTCATAGGGTAGGCATAATAAATATCTATTCCTGATTTTATTGCTCCATTTGAAATTCCCTGATTACCGTTCATAAATTTAAAATTCCCCTCTTGTTTTTTTATTTTGCATAAAAGATTTTTCTCTTCTTCATATCCTTCTTTTGCTTCTTCAAGATTTTCTTTAAGTCTGCTTCCAATATCCTTTAATATCTCCTCAAGAAGTTTAAAATCCAGGCAAAATAATTTAAAGATTCTTCCTGCATAGTACATATTGTCTTTTCTTCCTTTGAGTATTATTCCCTCTTTTTTCATGTTTTTCTTATGTATTTCTTCTGTTTTATCATCAAGACAAACGAGAATGTCTATTTTAGAATCATTGCTGTAAACAGGTTTTTCTGAGAAAGTGAGTATATTAAAATTGTGTCCCCCCCTGATTAGGGATTGGTAATCTCTTGAATAAAACACATAATTTCCTTTTTTGACCAGTGCTTCCCCTATAACTTGGGTTAAAATATTCGGCCCCTGTCCAGCTTCACCACCAATAACAATATTATACCTCATTTTAATACAATTAATTTTATATATAGAGAGAGTTTTGGGATGTTATAAACTTTTTTGTATTAATAAGTAAAATGTCTAAAATGAAATTTCAATCAAGGTGTAGGAAGAAATTTCCCTTCAATACCAAGTGGAAAATAGAAAAGAACATAGTGTTGTTTTCTTTATGCGATTTTCATCAGAGGCAATTTAAAAAATCGCCCCTCAGTGCAGAGTGGAAAATGCAATTTCGTCGAGGTGTTTGGAAATTGCCCCTCAGTGCAGAGTGGAAAATAGAAAAAAACCTGGAGGTTGTTTTCAATGGTTAAATTCGCGCATATTGCAGATGTACATTTAGGAGGATGGAAACAGCAGCAGATGCAGGATTTGAATTTTGAATCTTTTAAAAGGGCTGTTGATATTTGCATAAATTCCAAACTGGATTTTATTTTGTTTGCAGGGGATTTATTTGATTCTGCATATCCTCCAATAGAAGTCCTAAAAGACACTTTTGCCCAGTTTAAGAGAATAAAAGATGTAAATATCCCATGTTTTATAATTGCAGGTTCTCATGATTATTCTGTATCAGGAAAGACTTTCCTTGATGTTCTTGAGAAAGCAGGTTTTTGTAAGAATGTTTATAATGCAGAAGAAAGAGACAATCTGCTTATTTTAAATCCAGTTGTTTACGGAAATGTGGCAATTTATGGTTATCCTGGGAAAAAATCAGGTTTAGAAGTCCCTGACTTAAACAGAATAAGATTAAATGATTCTCCAGGGTTGTTTAAAATTTTAATGCTTCACACTACAATTGACAGAGTAGTTGGAAATCTCCCAATTGAATCAATTAATACTGACAGACTTCCAAGAGCAGATTATTATGCTTTGGGGCATATACATGTTTTGTATAATAAAGATGGATTTGTTTATCCTGGTCCATTGTTTCCGAATAATTTTAAGGAATTAGAAGATTTAAAACAGGGAACTTTTGTTATTTTTGACTCTGATTCTCCCCAGCCAGTTGAAAGGATAAAACTTCCAACAAAGCAGATAGAGCATTTAATAATTGAAATAGAGGATGCACTTACAGGAACAGAAAAGATAATCAAAGAATTAAATAAAAGAGCCTTGAAAGACAAAATTATTTTATTAAGAGTATACGGAGAATTGAAAAGAGGCAAAAATTCAGATATTAAATTTCAGCAAATAGAGGAATTTGTAAAGAAAAATGGTGCTTATTTTCTGCTGAAAAATACACATGATTTAAAAACAAAAGAAGAAGATATGGAGTTAAATATTACTGAAAAAGATTCAGAGAACATAGAAGAAGAGACAATAAAGGTTTATTCAAAAGAAGATCTTTCTAATTTTAATAAGCATATAAGTGAGCTTATGAATGTTCTTTCAATTGAAAAGCAAGAAGGTGAGACAACAGAAACTTTTAATGACAGGATAATCCAGGGATCAAAAAGGATTTTGAAATTTTAATAATTTTATCTTTATTAATTTAACCACAATTATCCTTAAATACTCTGGATAAATTTTATTTTTTGGGGAAAATGAAGATAAAAAAGATAATTTTAGATAATATAAGGAGCTATGAGCATCAGGAAATAATTTTCCCAGAAGGCTCTATTTTATTGTCAGGAGATATTGGTTCAGGAAAAACTTCTGTTCTTCTTGGCATTGAATTTGCTTTATTTGGGCTTCAGCCAGGGCAAAAAGGTTCCTCTATTCTGAGAAATGGCCAGAAAAATGGAGGGGTAAATATAGAAATTGAAGTGGATGGAAAAGAAATAATCATAGAAAGAACCCTGAAAAAAGCCAAAACAATTTCACAGGATTATTGTTCAATCTCCATAAATAATGAAAAACAGGAAATTTCTGTGACAGAGCTTAAAAGCAGGGTTCTTGAATTATTAAATTATCCAAGAGAATTCTCTAAAAAACAAAACCTCCTCTATAAATTTACTGTCTATACCCCACAGGAGGAAATGAAGCAGATTATACTGCAGGATCCTGAAACAAGAATAAATACTCTGAGGCATGTTTTTGGAATAGACAAATATAAGAAGGTTCTTGAAAATGCAGCTGTTTTAATTTCAAAAGTCAGGGAGGAAAAGAGGATAAAAGAAGCAATTACACTTAATCTGGAGCAGGATAAATTAGGAATAGTCTCTAAAGAAAACGAGCTTGAGGAAAAATATCTCAATTTATCTTCTGTAGAAAAAGAATTATTTTTAAAAACAGAAAACAGGGAACTTGCTCAGGAGGAAAAAGATGAGATTTTTAAGAAAATAGAGGAGAAAACAAAGCTTCATCAGGAGATTGAAAAGACAAAATTCCTTATTTCAACAAAAAACGACACATTCTTCAGCAATTCCAAGATGATAGACCAGCTAAAAATTCAGATACAGGAATTAGAAAAATTCAAATTTGATGAGAATAAAATTGTTGAATTTGAAAAAGAGATATTTTCCTTTAAGATAATAAAACAGGAATTAATAGACAAAAATCTCTATATCTCAAGCCAGATACATTCTTTGAATAATAGGAATCAGGAGAATGAGAAAATAAAAGAAAAATTAAAGCAAATAGAGGTTTGCCCAACTTGCTTGCAGGATGTGGATCCAGTCTATAAAACCAATGTTATTAATAAAGTTGATTCAGATATTTCAGAGAACTTAAACAAGATTAAGGAATTAAATCTTGAAAAAACAGATTTTCAGAAAAAAATCAATGAGCTGGATTATAATATTTCTTTGGAAGAAAAGAGAATACAGGAATTAAGAATTTTAAAAGTGAGACTTCAGGGAATCCAGGAAAAGCAGGAAAATCTGGAAATCTTGGAGAAATCCAATTATCTTCTTTTAAAAGATCTTGAGATTCTGGATGGGCAATTAAATATGCTCAGAAAATCAATTTTTGAATTAAATAAATTTGATAACCTTTTTGAGGAGAAATCAAAAATGCTTAATGAAGCCCTGAAATATGAGAAATTAGCAGAAATAAAAGTGGCAGAATTAAAAAGAGAAATAGAAGTCTTTTCAAGGCAAATAGAAGAAATGAAAGAGAGGATGAAAAAAACAGAAAAGATAAAAGAGCAGTCTAATTATCTTTCTGATCTGGAAGAATGGCTTGCAAAAAAGTTTATTCCTATAATGTCAATTGTTGAGAAAAATGTTCTCACTAAATTAAAAGCAGAATTCTCAGAATTGTTTTCTGAATGGTTTTCCATGCTTGTTTCAGATTCCTTTAATGTCTGGCTTGGGGATGATTTCACACCAATAGTTGAACAGCAGGATTATGAGATTGATTATGCTTATCTTTCAGGAGGAGAAAGAACAGCAATAGCCCTTGCATACAGGCTTGCTTTAAACCAGGTTATTAATTCTTTTTTAAGCAAAATAAAAACAAAGGATTTGGTTATTCTTGATGAGCCAACAGACGGGTTTTCAGATCAGCAATTGGATAAAATGAGGAATGTATTGGAGCAATTGAATGTTTCACAACTAATAATTGTAAGCCACGAGCAGAAAATAGAAAGTTTTGTGGAAAATGTAATTAAGTTCAGAAAGGAAAATGGAGTTACACGAATAGAGATTTGAATAAAATTAAAAAATCCCTAAACCAAAAAGTTTATAAACTTTGTATGTATATGGGATGTATACTAAATGCATCTCAAGTGATAAATGGAAAATAATATAATTTCTGCAAGAGTTGAACTGAATAATTATGCCAACAGAGTTTTAGGGGTAATAAAAATGAAATTTGGATTAAGAGATAAATCTGAAGCATTAAACAAATTTATTGAAATGTATGGGGATGAATTTATTGAAAAAGAAGCAAATGATGAATATGTAAAAAAGGTAATTCTTATCTCAGATAATCATTTTAAGAAATATGGAAAGAGAAAAATGTCTCTTCAGGAATTAAACAAACTCTGTGAGGAATAAATGTTTGATTTTGATATTTCTGATGAATTAAAATTTATTATTAAAAAACTCTCAAGGAAAGATAAAAAGAAAGTAGATATAATAAATAAGAAGATTAGGGAAATTATAAACTGCGATTACAACTTAATTAATCACTATAAAAACCTAAAATATGATTTAAAAGAATTCAAAAGAGTTCACATAGATAAGAATTTTGTTTTAACATTTAAAGTTGATTTGCAGAATAATTTCATACTCTTTACTGATTTTGACCATCATGATAAAATATACAAATAAACATCTGAACCGTACATTGGTGCATAAGCGGTTGGTAATTTTGTTATGATTTATTTATTTATTTGCCATTTTAATCAACTCCAGCCATTTATTTTCAGAATTAAGTTTCAATTCAGGAATGGCAAGTTCATAAGGACATCTTTTGAGTGACTGATGTTTTCTTATGAAATTGTAAAATATTTCATAACCTTTCATTATAGCATTTGCACTTTCAACTGAACCATGAAACCCTCTAAAAGTTTTTGTTCTCTCACGAATTGAATTATGCAACCTTTCAATTATAATGTTAAAGCCCTCGCCTTTTGAAGCATTAACCTGATTATGAATAACGTTGAGTTTATGAGTTCTATTTAAAAATCCATAAACTTTCTTAATTGCATTTGGATAAGCAAGAAGTCCGTCAGAAGTTACAACTTTGACCTGCTCTCCCGTCTTTTGTTTTGCTCTTGATAAAACAAATTTCAACTCTTTCTGTTCCCTTGCTTTGACATATTCAGAGAAAATCATAAATCTTGTTTTGCTGTCAATACAATCAATAAACCAATTTTTATCAATACCTTTTCTATTATAAAATTTTCTTCTATGATATTCCATTTCATCAATTTGAATTTCTTTTCCAATATTGAGATGAAAATTGTTTGTAAACTTTGAAATCATTATTGAATATTTTCTAATCCATCTTAAAACAGAAGTGTGGTCTGAATTGTGAGGATAAAATGCTTTGAAATGTTCCTGAACCTTTCTTGTTGAAATTCCTCTATAAAACAAATCCAAAGCACAGGTTATTTTCTTTGGATGATTTCTCATTCTGAAAAATCCTTCATTAACTGTAAATGTTTTATTACAATCATTACATTTATATCTCTGGATAATTCCTCTATTTTGAGTTTTTCTTTTTGTCCATTTGATTATATTTTTGTTTTTACAATTAGGACAACAAATTTTATTAATGCTTTTTTGTTCTCTTATTTGTTTCATTTTATTTAGCGATAGGGTGAAACAGAGGGCTTTATGCCCTCTTTATTATTACTTAATTAGGTATAACTTATTTAGGTAAGAGAACTATTTAAATGTTTCTGTTATAAAATTATTACGGTCTAGGTAATACCTGAAAAAGTAAGATTTATATATTGCTTAACTCTAATTTTAGTTATGGCAGAAATAACAATTAAAATCAAAGGTTTCAAATGTGAAAGATGCGAACATGAATGGGTACCAAGAAAAAAAAAGGAAAAACCTATAATCTGTCCAAAATGTAAAAGTCCATATTGGGATAAACCCAAAAAAAGTAATCGTTGAACCATACGGGAAAATCCTTTTGGCATTAACAATTTTTTTAGCGAAGAAATCAGGCGAAACAGATTTCGGAGCAATTTTTGTTTTTACAAATTCTCTTGGATTTTTAATTTGTTCTTTTCTAAGATTATTTTCAACCAAACAGAATATTTATCAGGATTTTTCTTGATGTCTTCTTTCAAGTCTTTTAATGAAGTCCATTTGCAATTCTGAACTTCTTTTTTATTTGGTTTGATTTTTCCATCATACTTTCCAATAAACACACAGTCATATTCATTTTCAATTAATCCATTTTGAAAATCCGCATTATAGACAAAACAAAATAATTTCTTCAATTTGCAGTCAAAACCCATTTCTTCTTTTAATCTTCTATGCGTTGCCTGTAAATAAGTTTCATTTGGTTTTGGATGACTACAAACAGAATTTGACCACAAATTTCCCGAATGATATTTTGTTTTTGCCCTTTGCTGAACCAATAATTCTCCTTTAGAATTAAAAATAAAAATTGAAAATGCTCGATGCAATTTTCCTTCTTTATGTGCTTTTATTTTTTCTTCTATTCCAATTCTTCTATTGTTCTTATTTACGAGAATTACGAAATTTTTTCTTTTTACTTTCATTTTTTTGAATCAAATCATAATCTAATCTAAGAACTTTAGCAAATTTATTTTTTACTAAAAATAAGAGTGCTGCTTTCCAAAGTTTTATTCCTTCATTATTTATTTGCAGAGAATCAATTTCCTTAAATAATCTTTTCTTTTCATTCTTATTAAATTCTAAAACTTCTTTGATAATTTCTTTTTCTTTAAGATATTTGTAAACTTTTACAAAAAATCCTTTTTCATATTTCCTGTTTTTAGCCGATTCAATTATTTCTTTATGGAGTTTTAAATTATCTTTTTCTGTCTGTTTTAAAAGTAGCCAAATAGGATAAGTTAATCTATCCGTTCTTATATCGATAAAATAATCTTTTTTAGGTCTTTTTTCTGTGGTATGAATTTTTTCGTTGGGTATAATAAAGTCAGATATATCTCCATTAATTTGCAAATCTCTTCCAAATTCCCAACCAATGTGGATTATTTTTTTCATTTTTTCTTCATCAATTTTTATTTCAAAATAATCTTTAACAAGTTCAAAACAATAACCATATAATGCGCCAACATCTGGGATGGCGTGCCTCTCACTATATTTGTCCCAAAAAACTTTCCATTCACTAATGTTTTTCCAATTAGTTATTCTTAAGTCTTCTTCAACAGTTAAACATCCAAAAATCCCCCAACGATAGAGATCTAAATATTTTTTTAACATCTTTGAAGGAAGAAAATGTGTGGCTTCTGTTAAAAGATATTGACTTGTTATTAGTTGGACATTTTCTTCTAACTTTGTTTCAGAATCATTTTGCTTTCCGTCTGTTACCCAATTAAATGCGTACTCTGACCAAATTAAAACTTCTGGCACAGCAGATAATTTCAATAATTCGTTATAGTGTTTATTAATATCAATTTCAAGAACTTTTGCAGCAATAAAAATCCAACCAACTCTTTGATGGGGAATTCCTAATTTGAACCGTAAAAATTTGGAATATAATCTCTTTAAAATTTTTCTATCTTCTCTTTTTTCTATTTCCTTTAACAAGTAATTATCAAAGTCTTCACTAACTTTACGCAAAAATTCATGGTATTTTTCTAGATAATTTATCTTGTTTTTCATATCATTTTTTATATGCGGGAAAAAGGATTCGAACCTTTACCCTGAACTAGGATAGTCCATATGCTATTTTACACTATTCCCGCAAAATTTAGATAAATCAAAAGATAAAAAATAGTTAAAATAATTTATATCTGAATATTCCGATACATCAAAATTAGAGTTTTTTGGAGAAAAAAGGCATTAATTTTTCTTCAGCCCTTGCAAGGTGAAACTGAAATGTTGAAACAGAAACATTCATTCTTTTTGCCAAGTCAATTAGCCTTATTTTACGTGGGTAACCATAATAATCATTTTCAAGAGCAAGTTCAAATGCTTTTCTTTGTTGCTCGCTCAAATTTGGAAAAATTGATTCTATCATTAAATTTTTTATTTTTTCTTCTTTGAAACTAATAATCTTAAATTCTCCTTTTCCAAGTTTTTCTGCTTGCTTGATTATTTCCTCTAAATTTTTTCTATCAAATGAACCGACTTCCCATGCTTCCCAACCTTGTTCATCTATAACTGTAGGTTTTAGAAAAACAATCTTTGAATTGTAAATAGTTTTCAAAGCATTAATTCTCTCGCTTGCTTTATTTTCAGAATAAATTGAAATAAAAAAATCTCCGTTAATTTCAATTTCTTCTGTTTGTTTATCTTTTTTCAAATCTTCAAAAAAAGATTTTTTATTTTCTTCATCTCCGAAGATAATTCCAGAACCGATAAAGTAAATCTTCTTTCCTTTAATATAATAATTTCGAGAATAAAAATAAATCTTAACATTAAAATTTAAAGTTCGTTTGTTATAAACATTCCACTCCTCTTTTGATTTAAATTTTAAGACCCACATAAGATTATTAATAGTCTTAACTATTTAAAATTTTATCAATCCCTAATAGAGATTTACCAACCTTTAACGCACCAATGTATCTGAACCGCAAAGTTTATAAAATACTATATTTTACAAATAATATAAATTCTATAGGTTATTATAGGGTATTCTAAAAAAATGGATCAAGAATTAAAAAACTCAATTCTTAAAACAGGAACAACTATACTTGGTATTGTCTGTAAAGATGGAGTTGTAATGGCTGCAGACAGGCAGGTTAGTGCAGGACATGTTGTTATGTCTAAAGATAAACAAAAAGCAGTTAAAATAAATGATTATTTGGTTTTTTCAGGATGCGGGCTTGCTGCTGCTTCTGATAGAATCAAAAAACTTTTACCAGCAGAATTGAAATTAAAAGAACTTCGTTCAAAATCAAGACCTACTGTAAGGCAGGCAGCAAATCTTTTAGCAGAAGTTATTTATCATAATATAAGACAGCCATCAATGATTCCTGATGAAATTGGTGCACTAATAGCAGGGTTTAATGAAGATGGAACAACAGAATTATACACAATTGATCCTGCAGGAAGCATAAAGAAAATTGAAGATTATGATGCAAATTTTGGCTCTGGAATGCCTTATGTTTTGGGATTATTGGAAAGACAATACAAAAAAGGACTGAGTGTTAAAGAAGGGGTTGAATTGGCAAAAGAAGCAGTTAAATCCTCAACACAGAGGGATATGGGTTCTGGTTATGGAATTGATGTTTTTACAATTACTAAGGATGGAATTAAAAAAGTGGTTGAGCAGGAAATTCTACCCGAGTACAGGGATCAATAATTTTATATTTATTTAAAAAATGACAGACATTCTAAAGAAAATAACAGATAAGTTAAATGGAAAAATAAATGAAGCAAACTTTGAAGGAGCAAACATAGTTGTTTACACCCAGGATGAAAACTTCTTCAGGGAAGGAGAACCAAAAATAAAGGAAATTGTAGAGGAAATCAAAAAAAGAGTTGAATTAAGGGCAGATATTAAAATTCTTCCAGAGCAAAAAACAGCTGAAAAGAAGATAAGGGAAATTATTCCTGAAGAAGCAGAAATAACAGAGATAATTTTTGATGTTCATAGAAGCATAGTGATTATTGAGGCTAAAAAACCAGGATTAGTAATTGGAAAAGGGGGTTCTATTCTTGATGAAATTAGAAGAGAAACACTCTGGACACCCCAGGTTCAGCGCTCTCCTGCAATAAAAAGCAAAATAACAGAAAGCATAAGGGAAGTTCTTTATGCAAATAATAATTACAGAAGAAAATTTCTAAATGAAATAGGAGAAAAAATTTACAAGGGCTGGAATCCTGAGAAAGTTGATGAATGGGCAAGGCTGAGTGTTCTTGGAAGCGGAAGACAGGTTGGAAGAAGCGCTTTTCTTTTGCAAACCCCTATTTCCAACATACTTTTAGACTGCGGAATAGATGTTGCTTCTTCTGGTGCAGATAAATTTCCTTTTTTTAACGCCCCTGAATTTGATATTTCAAAATTAGATGCAGTCATTCTAAGTCATGCTCATTTGGATCATTCGGGATTGCTTCCTTATCTTTACAAAATGGGTTACAGAGGGCCGGTTTATATGACTGTTCCAACAAGAGATATATCTGCTCTTCTTGCATTGGATTTTATAGGTGTTGCATATAAACAGGCAGCGACTCCTCTTTTTAGCTCAAAGGACATACAGGAAATGGTAAAGCACAGTATTTGCCTGAATTACAATGAGGTTACAGATGTTGCTCCAGATATAAGAATCACTTTTTACAATGCAGGTCATGTTTTGGGCTCAGCTCAGATTCATATTAATATTGGAAATGGATTGCATAATTTTATTTATACAGGGGATACGAAATATGGAAAAACAAGATTATTGGATCCTGCTGTAAATAAATATACAAGGGTGGAATCAATACAGGTAGAATCCACTTATGGAGGAAAAGACGATATTCTTCCTCCCAGAAGAGAAACAGAAAAAAAATTTATAGATATGGTTAAAGAGACAATTGAAAAAGGGGGGAAAGTTTTGCTTCCTGAGTTAGGTTTAGGGCATGCTCAGGAAACTCTTTTAAGAGTAGAAGAAGCAATAAGATTAGGAGAGCTTCCAAAAATACCAATGTATATAGATGGTATGATTTGGGATATTAATGCAATTCATACTGCTTATCCTGATTTCTTAAGCAATAATATCCGTTCCTTAATATTTCAGGATAAAAATCCTTTTGTTTCAGAAATATTTTCAAGAGTGGGTTCTCCTCAGGAAAGAAAACTGGTTGTAGAGGGAGGACCTTGCATAGTTATTGCAACTTCTGGTATGCTTGTTGGAGGAGCTTCTTTGGAATATTTCAAGAATTTCGCAGATAATCCTAATAATCTTTTAATTTTAAGCTGTTATCAGGGTCCTGGCTCTTTAGGAAGAAAACTTCAGGAAGGAGAAAAAGTTATTCTGGCTGAATCAGAAAAGGGAATGCAGGAGATAAAAGTAAATATGAGAGTTGAATTATTAAATGGATTGTCTCCTCATTCAGGAAGAAATGAATTAATTTCCTTTTTTAACAATATGCGTCCAAAACCAAAAAGAATAATAGTAAATCACGGAGAAGTTTCAAAATCCCTGGATTTAGCCTCTGCACTCTATAAACTTAACAGAATTGAAACAACTGTTCCAAGAAATCTTGAAATTATAAGATTGAGATAATTATGTTAAGTGATATAAACTAAAGTTAAGATTAAAAACAAAAACATTTGTTTTTTATAAAAAACAATATATTTATAAAGTTAAAAAATAAAAACATTATATGGAATTTGAAAAAATAAAAAGTTTAATTGAATTTTTTTTTAAAAATCCTTATATTGAAATTCATTTAAGGGATTTATCCAGAAGATTAAAATTAAGCCCGTATGCAACAAAAATTTATGTAGATTATTTAATAAAAAATAAATTAATTTTGGAGGATAAAAGAGCAAATTTGAGGTATTTAAAAGCAAACATGCAGAATATTTTATTTAGAAAATTAAAATTGGTCTATAGTATTTCTTTAATATCTAAATCTGGTTTATTAGATTATTTTTATAAGGAAAGCCAGAAAATTTCATCAATTGTTTTATTTGGTTCAGTAGCAAGGGCAGAAGATGATAATAACAGCGATATTGATTTAGTAATTATAGGAGCAAAAAAAGATTTAGATTTATCTGAATATGAAAAGAAGCTTAAAAAAGAAATAAACTTGCATTCTTTTAGTTGGGGGGACTGGCATAAACAATATAAAAGCAATAATGCTTTTTATTCAGATGTAATTATCCATGGAATATCTTTATATGGGGATTTGCCGTTAATATCTTAAAATGGAAATAAAAAATATAGATGATTGTTTTAAATATCGTTTATTGAGAAATATATCTCCAGATCCTAGAAAAGCAAAAAGGTCGATTGAACTTTCAGAGGAAACACTAAAAGAAGCAAATTCTCTGTTTAAATTTAAATTGTTTAATTACATAATTTTAAATTCGTATATGGCAATGTTTCATTCTGCAAGAGCTTTATTATATCAGGATGGAATACAGGAAAAAAGCCATTTTGCACTCTATATTTACTTAAAAGAGAAGTATAAAGATAAAATCTCTCTTAGTATAATTAATTTGTTAAATATATATAGAGTTGAAAGGCATGAAGCAATGTATGGTTTTGAATACAAACCTCAAGAAAATGATGCCTTAATCGCCTTTAAAGATGCTAAACTTTTTGTCGGGAAGATTAAAGAAATATTAGGAGAATTAAAATGAAGCACAATATTAAAATAACATTAATACTTTTGATAATGTTTCTTGTAACCCAGTTTATTGGGTTATATGTTGTAAATCATTATTCAAATCCAGAAAATCCTCTTCCATATGGAATGGAAACTCCTGAAATTCAGGATAATTCAGATTTTTATACTTCTCTTTTCCCTTCTATAATTATTGCATTTATAATAGCAGTTGTCCTCTTGATTTTATTTACCAGGTTTAAGCTGGATTTTATTATGAGGCTCTGGTTTTTTGTAGTTGTCCTGATTGCACTTGGAATTTTCCTGAGTTCTATTTTACCTCAAGAGAAATATATTTCTCTTTTTGCACTTCTTTTTGCACTTCCCTTTGCTCTGATAAAAGTTTACAGAAGGAATATTTTAATTCATAATCTTACAGAACTGGTTATTTATCCGGGAATTGCTGCTGTCTTTGTTCCTCTCTTAAATTTATGGACAGTTACTATATTATTGATTTTAATTTCCTTTTATGATATGTGGGCTGTATGGCATTCAGGAATAATGCAGAAAATGGCAAAATATCAGATAACCCAGTTAAAAATTTTCTCTGGATTTTTCATTCCTTATATCTCCAAAAAGCAAAGAGCAGAATTAGTAAAAATTAAAAAAGAAAATCCAAAGAAATTAGAAAAGACAAAGATAAGAGCTAATATTGCAATATTAGGAGGAGGAGATGTTATATTCCCTATAATCACAGCAGGAGTTATGCTTCAGACTTTTGGATTTCTGGCTGCTTTATTTGTTATAATTGGGGCGCTTTTAGGACTTTCATATTTATTCTTCCTTGCAGAGAAAAAGAAATTCTATCCTGCAATGCCTTTCATAACAATAGGAATTTTCCTAGGAATTCTGGCATTTCAGATGATTCTGTGATTGGGTGTAATTATTGGTAGTTGTTCTTACTCATAAAAAGTAACATAAAGAAACATTTATAAACCCCTAAAGAATAGTGAATTTATGTTAGTAAAACAGGAACTTATCAATAAAATCAAGGACTACTTTGATTTGAATGTTTACGAGACAAAAGTCTGGCTTGCTTTAATTGGAAAAGGCTCAGCTTCTGCAGGCGAAATCGCAGAAATTTCAGGAGTTCCAAGAAGCAGGACTTATGATGTTCTTGAAACATTGGAAAAAAAAGGATTTGCAATTGTAAAACTTGGAAAACCAGTAAAATACCTGGGTGTTAAGCCAAGAATGATTCTTGAAAAATTAAGAAACAATGTAAGAACAGAAGCAGAAGAGAGAATTCAGAGTCTTTCAAATATAAAGGACACAGAGGAATTTGTCCAGCTCGAACAATTATATAATGGCGGAATTGAGCCAATAAAGAGAGAAGATATTTCAGCAGCATTAAAAGGAAAATCAAACATCTCAAACTATCTAAGGGAAATAATCAGGGAAGCTGGAAAAGAAGTCGTAATTTGCACAAATGCAAAAGATATTCTTTCAAAAGAAAAACTATTCAAGCAGACATTTGATATCTTAAAAACAGCAAATATCAAGATAAAACTCTGCCTTTCAGGTGAGGATAAATTAATCAAGCAAGCTGAGGATATTTTTGGAATAAAGATAAAAAAGACAAATATAGATGCTAAATTCTTTATAATTGACAGAATTCAGATTTTGTTTTATCTTTCAAAACCAGAGGATAAGGAAGAGCTTGCAATCTGGCTTAATTCAGATTTTTTTGCAGGAGCTTTTACTTCTTTGTTTGAATTAGCTTTTGGAGGAGAGAAAAAGTAAAATGAAAGGAGATGAATTAAAAATAGTTTTAGAGCGAATTGGGAGCATTGAAAAAGAGTTATTAATAGCTAATACAGAATTAATCTCCCATCAGGATAGAGAAAAGAACCTTTCAGATGATTACCTTAAAGGGTTAATTAATGCCGAGAGGCAGTTTTAACAGAGTTAAATTATTATCAGGGCAAAATAATAATAAATCAAAATTTAGAAATCTTGAAGATAAAGCATTAAAATAATCTTATTTCACCACCGTAATACATAAATACCCATTAAATTTACAAAAAAATGAAAAAACTTGGTTTAACTTCATTACTTTTGGCATCTCTTTTTGGATTATCTTTAAGATTACATGCCCCTTCAGCAGAAAATAAAACCCTAATTCATGTTCCTGGTTCTAGGGTAAATTTTTATAATTTTAATTTGCCGGCTCCTTTGAATCCAGAAAAAATACGTGCTTGTGTAAAAGAAGTTAAGAAAATAAATTATCATTTTGATCATGCAAATGATTATCTTCAGTCTCCAAAAGAAACAAGGAGTTTGGGATTTGGAGATTGTGGAGACAAGGCAGTTCTTACTTATTTTTTGTTAGAAGAAAATGGATATAAACCTTCTCTTTGTTATGGGGTATTAAAAGAAGGAAGACCAGTCTCTCATCTTTGGAACGAAATAATTGATAAATCTACAGGAAAAATATATATTATTGAGACTACAATAAGAAATAGCCAATGGGTTTATCTAAAAGATACTTTGAATAAACAATATTATATTCTACGTAAAGATTTAGAAGGAGTAAATTTCATAAAAAGACATCAGACTGATTTCAACAAAAGAAACAATATAAAACTAAGAATAAAAAATCTTGAAGATATTAAATAATGTTTTTTACTTCATCAATATACATTTCTTTTATTATTCTGGAATTTTTTATTTTCCATTTCTCAATAAACTCTTTTAAACTGAGCCTTGGGATTTCTTTTGCATAAAGTCTTTTTCCCTTTTCAAAAACATTTTTGTGCTCTTTTTTGAAATTAATGACATTTTCTTCATCATCAACAAAGGGTCCTCCAAAAATAATCTCTTTTTTTCTTTCACTCACAAAGAAATATTCCGCAGACTGTTTGTTGTTGTATTCAAATCCCTTATCTTTAACATTAAAGAGAAATTCAATCTCTTTTCCAAGGAAGTTATAGAATTTTAATAATTTGCTTCCTCCAATATCTCCTTCCTGCCTGTTAGTTTTAACTTTCAATAATATAAATTCTCTTTTTGCTCTTTTTGCCTTTTCCTTTACCTTTTCAATGTCAATTTTGCAGATTTCAAAAGCATTTATTGAGGGATTTTTAATGAAATTTCTGCAGGCTTCCTGAAATTTTTCAAATGTTTCCTTTGAAAGTGCAGCAAGTGCATTTCTCTGCATATAAGTAGGATCAATTAAAATAACAGGTGAATTAAGCTTTGAACTGTTTAAATCAAGAAGAACATTTTTTTTATTTTTGAAATGCTTTTCAATGTCTATTATCTCCTTTTCTTTTTTTATCTTTGACATTGCTTTTATGAATTTAAAGAATCCTCCATAATAATAAACCAATAATTCAAGAGAGTATCCTGAAAATCCCTGAACATAAGATTCAGCTCCGTAACATCCATTTGCATAGCAAAATGCTTTTGCTATTTTTATCTCATTTATAATCTTTGGATTTTTAATTTTCTTGTTTATATATTTCACATGAGAATAAGATAAATCAGTGATATTCTCTGATTCTTCTGGCTTGTTTACTTTTTTAACAGGAATTATTTCAATAAAAAAATCTTCTCCTTCATTTATCCTGAAATAATCTCTTGAGCCATGCACAACACTGAAATTTCTTTCATTTAGAATTTTTCTTGTTAAAGGAGATATCTCCTTATCCATGTATTTTTTGTCATATCTTATGAATATGTCCACATCATATTTGTCCTTTTTTATTACAGTTTTCTTTGCAAAACTTCCCCCAATAAATACTTCTGCATTTATCTTTAATTTCTTTATGTTTTTTTTCAGAATTTCAGAGAATTCTTTTGCAGAGTTTTGAATAAGTTTCATATCCTGTTCTGAGGGTTCTATTTTTTCAGAAACTCTTTTTAGTATATTTTCAGCTTTTTTCATCTGGATTTCTTATCTCCTTCAGGTCCTTTACACTTCTTTGCAATGTAGATGCCAGATCAATTATATATTTGCCTTCTTCTAATTTGTAAATTAAAGGCCTGTTTTTGTTAAATACATTTACAAGATCAATTTCAAATTTGCCATCTCCAACCACTCTCACAGACTCCAAATCAAGAATAACAGGGATTTCTTCATCTGTTATTCCAACAATCTCTCTTATATCTCTTTCAATGCTCTCTTTTTCTTTTTCAGGAATCTCTATTTTCCTTTCTTTTATTCTGTCCAATTGCTCCTGCTTTATATAAAAGAAAAATTTCCCCCCACAAATATCGCATCCTTCTAATAATTCTTTGCTTCCAAGAGGGATTATTCTGGAGCATTTAACACATTGGTGAGGCATAAATAATAAAATTAAGAGGAGTTTATAAAATTTTAGATTAAAATTATTTTTACTAGGAATAATTATAACTATAAACTTGAGAGATTTCAGATGCACTCAAAGACCTGTTCCAAATCATTACTTCGTCTATTGTCCCCCTAAAGCTTCTTCCATTATACCCTATTTGGGATATTGTCATGGAATTTGCCCCTGAGACAGTTGTAGTGGTCGCAAAATTACCATTAAGGTAATAAGATACAGAATCTCCATTTCTTGAGAGAACAATATGAGAAAGAGTATTGATTGTTAATGGAGAACTATAAAACTGAAATTCTTGTCCATTAGTATTTGTCTCAATTCTTGGATATCTTTCTATTGTTAAAAATATTCTTTTATAATACGGATCATCCCCCATTATAAGTCTATCATCACTCACATCTGTAACTCTTACCCAAAAAGAATAGGTTGCAACAGTAGAGGTAATACTTGAAGTTAATGTTATATAATCTGAATTACTATCAAATAAATAACATTGCCCTGCTTTACAATTAGTGCTTGTAGAAGTTACTCCTGCTGGAGTTCCATGATTTGTTCCAACTGAATCTTGTGCATTTTCATTTAATTTCCACCATGAAACCATTCCTGTTTGCCATGCAGGGGAGGATGTAACACATATTCCACTTGCATTACAGTTATATCCAGTTGAACAGGTTCCACAACTTCCACCACATCCATCATCCCCACAACTTTTACCAGCACAATTTGGAGTGCAGAAGGAAAATGAATTATATGCTGCACTAATTTCAGTTGAATTTAAAACCCTGTTCCAGATAATTACTTCATCAATTCTTCCATTAAAATTATCTGTTGTTCCACTTAGTCTTGCCCCAATATCATAAGAAGCAGCACTATCTGTAAAATCATTATTCCAGGAAAATATCTGTGGATTTCCATTTAAATAATAAACAATATTATTTGTTGTTGCCACACTGTTAAATGTTATTGCAACAAAATTCCAGGAATTTAAAGTTGGAATTAAAGTGCTATCAGGTCCATCTTCTATATTTGCTTCAGTAGTTCTTAAACTTCCATCTGTTTGAAGCCCTAAAGACGCTGCTCCAGACTCTCCTCCAATAATTCCTCCCCAGGAACCTTCTGCATAAGATTCAGGATATATCCATGCAAGAATTGTAAAGCTTTTAGTTTCCATTTGAAGAGCATCTACATCAGGCAATCTTATGTAATCATTGCTTCCATCAAAATCATAACAGCTTCCTGAAACACATCCAGAAGATAGCAATGTTGCCCCATTATTTGTTCCATGATTTGTTCCAACTGAATCCTGAGTATTTCCATTTAAATTCCACCAGGAAACAATTCCTGTTTGCCATGTTGTAGGAGTGCTTGGAGTTACACAAACATTATTTGTGCATGTCTGTCCTGTTGAACATTGATTTCCGCATGATGCACAATTAGAAATTGTTCCTAATAAGGTTTCACATCCATTTGTTGTATTTGAATCACAATTTGCATAACCAGTATTGCAACTTGAAATTATACACTGATAACTTGCTGAACAGCTTGAAGCAGAATTTGGTAATAAACAAGTTCCGCAACTTCCAGAACATCCATCACTTCCACATTGTTTATTTAAGCAACTTGGGGTGCAGGTATTAGCTGAACATTGATAATTAATACAATTAGGTGTTGAACCAGAACAGGTTCCACATGAACCTCCACATCCATCATCCCCACAACTTTTACCAGCACAATTTGGAATACAGGTTTGATTTCCAGATATAACAGAACTTCCTGATGAAACAATATATTCATCTTTTATATCTCCAGCAACTTCTTTTCCAGATTCCAGCTTAAAAATAGGCGCAATTGAAATTTTCTTTGCATTAGAAGCATTTATGCTCGTCAATATTATCTGGAATGTCCTTTTTTCTAATTCCTGCATTGAACTATTTACTTCAATGACCTCTGTCCCATCATTATCCTCAACTACAAATTTTAATCCAACAAAATCCCCTGCACCAGCATTTCTTTTTAATTGTACATTTATCTGGCTATCACTTATTTTTTGAACCTGCTCAATCTGCAAATCTAAAGTGTATTTTCCCAATGAGATTTGTTCAGCTCCACTCCGGATTACATTTCTCACAACAACCCAGATAATTCCAACAGCAACCATTACAAGAAGAAGTATTAATAGTGTTGCAACAATAGTTGACAAACCTCTTTTATTCATAAGAAAACTATATTTTTCAAGTTTATAAGTTTTATTTATTCAATAATCATTGTTGCAGGGTCTATCCCTTTGAAATCTTTTACATATCCAATCATGGCCATTGTATTCCCAATCAATCTTATTTCTTCTTCTGATTTTAATTTTCCCTGCAAAATTAAAATATTATTTCCAAGAACAATTCCCAAAATCTTTCTTATTCTTTCGTTGCTATTCAAATCCCTTATTTTAGAATAAGGTTTTATTTATATGGCCAGACTTCTCCTTCCATATCTCCAAACATGAATAATGTACCAGGCATTACATTTGCATGTCCGCCCCATGAATAAGACCAGGATCCTGTGCCTGAGGGATTTGATACAAAAGCCCTTGTTCCTGTTTTTATTCTTAAATAAATTGATCTTGTATTTTCATCTTTATAATAAACATTTGCCTGAGATAACCAGGAGTCATAATATTTATTGACAACATTTCCTCCAACATTTGAATACCCGCTGATAGGATATCCTCCCCGAAGTCTTTGTGGATTGTGGGTGTCATCAATATATTTTAAATGAGTATCAATCATTGTCTTTAAGCTCTTTTCTGATTTTACACTATTATACCAGATTCTGTTGCTTAATTCACTTGGATAATACACATTCTGGTAATCTCTGGTATTAAAATCATAAAGGCTTGTTGAATAATACCTTGCATAAACATCTGCCATATGAACAAGAGAATTTATCTGAATTGAGGAATATGACCATCCAAGACTTGGATTTGTTGAGGTTCCCCTGAACATGTCATTAGGAGATCCATCAATGTAGGAATAAGCAACAGCTTCTTTGAAAAATCTTATTCCATTTTCAATTAATTCCTGGTCTTCAAAAAACACACCTGCTATAAATGCAAATTCAGCTATATTTGATCTTCTGTTATTGAATAAGTCAGAGATGCTGTAAATTGTTGGGCCATTGTCCCATAATGTTCCCCTTACATTTTCAATTGCTCCGCTTGTAACTTGCCTATAATCATAACTTATTCTGTTTGGAAAATAATCTTCCATTGTATCTGTGTAAATAAAATCCATGTATATTCCTGCTTCATGAAGCCAGTCTCTTATTAATGCATGGTCTGCCTGTGAATAAACAGAAGAATCTTTTGTATAATCATATGCATGCAGCATTCTCAATAGCCAGCTTGCTATGAAAAATCCCGGATTTACATTATCCATTGCATTATCACACCATCTTGTTCTATTGGAAAAATCAAGGTTAGGATTATTTGCATACCATAAAAGTTCTGTTCTGACAGCAGATGCATAATTCTCGTTTTCTGTAATTAAATAAGCAAAACCTGCATCCTGGACAGAATCTGCACTTCCTCCTGCATAAGGTCTTGGCTCATATGGATACATGTCTGTTCCCCATCCAGGATAACCAACAGGCATGCAGCCTGGACCAGTCCAGTAACCAGTATATCTGTCATTTGCAGAATTTGCAACAGCTCTGTTTGCTGATTCAAGTATGTGATTCCAGATTGCAGGAGAATTAGATGAAAAATCTCCTGATGATCTAAATGGCCCATTTTGTGCACGGGCTTTCCAGATAACAACTTCTTCTGAAGTAAAATGAAGTCCTGTTAATCCAGTGTTTGTTGCTTGATTGTTTATACATGCATTATTAGAACAAGTTTGTGTTGAATTGCAATCATATCTAATTCCTTCAATCTGCCCGCAACTATTCCACCAATACACATCTCCGTTAGTACAATTTGAAGATGTATGTGTTGTACAAACTGAAGCAGGCAAATCCAATGCAAATCCATTAACATCAATTTCAACAATTGAATTCCATAAACTTGGTGCACTGCTTCCATGTCCAACTATTCTAATGTATCTTGCATTTACAGGAGTAAAACTAAAAGTCTGATATTGATTAGCCATGTTCGCAGCACTTGT
>Ga0208375_1001846_pt1 | contig 21819 bp, 23 predicted proteins | sample RifOxyD1_FD_184038 | JGI IMG/M metagenome (GOLD analysis project Ga0208375, IMG submission 184038) | Soil microbial communities from Rifle, Colorado - Rifle Oxygen_injection D1 (SPAdes) | ecosystem: Environmental > Terrestrial > Deep subsurface > Rock core/Sediment | place: Rifle, Colorado... | reverse complement strand
AAAAAATCACACTGATAACAAACGAGAAGGAATGGTTTTATTCAAGACCTCTTTTAACTAGGGCATTTTACAGCCAAGATCTGAAAAAAAATATGTATATTTTAAAACTAAGGGATATGGAAAGTGAACGGTTGAAGATCTGGTGCGCATCCAATGTGACTAATATTGATAGCAAATTGAAAAATATTACTTTTGAAACAAGTGGTCAGGTAAATAACTTGTCCTTCGATAAATTGATTTTAGCAACTGGTTCAGATGCCTTTATTCCGCCAGGTCTTCGAGTATTTAAAGAGTATTTTAAGACGCTTAATAATCTTGAAAATTATGCAGAGCTTTTAGAGATTAAAAATAATCAGAAAATACGCATTGCCATTATTGGTGGCGGTTTAATTGGTTGTGAACTGGCTTCAGAATTTAATAAGATGAATGATGAAGTGGATTTGTTTCATATTGCAGATAGATTAATCGAACATGTTTTGCCAGAGGAAAAATCTCAAAAGCTAGCCACGTTTTTGAAAAAAGTAGGGGTTAATATACACTTAGAATATAGTGTTAAGGAGATAAAAAAGACAGTTAATGGATACCAGATTGATTCCATTGATAAGTTCTTTGATATCATTTTAGTGGCAGCTGGTTTTATCCCAAGAACTGAATTAGCTCAAAGAAGTGGTATTACATGTAATCGAGGCATTGTGGTTAATAAACGTTTGGAAACTAATATCAAAGATATTTATGCAATTGGAGATGTGGCGGAAGTAAGCAAGAAAACATATGCTTTTTTGCCATCAATTAATGATCAAGTCAGCTGGTTGTCAGATCATTTTGCAGGTAAGGGTAATTATGACTTTGTTCAAAAAGATTACCCAGTAAAAGTTAAAATTCATGATTACGAGATATAAATAAACCTATTATTACCATTAAGGAGTTTGCAATGAACATAAGAGGAACAGAAACTGAAAAAAACCTGCTTAAATCTTTTGCTGGTGAATCTCAAGCTAGAAATCGTTATAATTATTTCGCTAGTGTTGCTAAAAAAGAAGGATATGAGCTTATTGCAGCTATTTTTGAGGAAACTGCTAATCAGGAAAAAGAGCATGCCAAGAGATTTTTTAAATTTCTTGAAGGTGGAGATTTGGAAATCACCGCTACTTATCCTGCGGGAAAAATCGGTACTACCCAAGAGAATCTTAAGTCGGCAGCGGGAGGTGAACATGAAGAGTGGACTGAGCTCTATCCGATGTTTGCCAAAATTGCCAAAAAAGAAGGATTAGATGGAGTGGCTAAGGTTTATGAAGCTATATCTATCGCCGAAAAAAGGCATGAAGAAAGATATAATGAAGTTTTAAGATTATTGGAAAAAAATGAATACTTTGAAAGAAAGCAAAGTGTGACTTGGCGTTGTCGAAATTGTGGCTATATTCATGACAGTAACAGCGCACCCAAGGCATGCCCTGCTTGTGCTCATCCACAGGCCCATTTCGAAGTTTCTCTTGGATTAACTGCTTTATAATTTTATAATGTCCTAAAAGGAGTAAATATGAAATCAATATTAATTATTCTGAGTGTATTCTTGTTAGTTTCTTGTTCGAAAAGTATTAAAGGTACCATGACCGTTAATGTGGACATGGACCTTAATAAAAAAGCCAAGTCGAATAGTCATAAAGAAATTATGATTCCTGTTGGCGAATATGCCAGCGAAGTAATTTTAAAGGGTAATAGTAAAGTTAAATTTAATATTAGAAACGTAGAAGGTAAAGATAAGAAGATTACTTTCATGCTTCCAGAAGGTGTGGAGTTTCCAACAAATTCGGGAGAACTTTTTGTGGAATCAGATGTATCAGGTCAACCTTATGATTTACATGGAATAGTAAATTCTCGGACCTCTAACTCTCAAGAATATAGTGGAGTTGAAGGTTGCACTTATAGAGTAAATAGATATGTTTGTAGAAACATTTGTCACGTTGAATATGGACAACAAGTTTGTCATCAAGAGTGCAACTACGTGCCGGTCATCGTAAACGGTAGAAGACATGTTTCTTTCTACTATAGATATACTGATACTTTGTATACAATCAATTTTTTAAATGAAGCTAGCAATGATCAAGTTGCTAAGTTTAAAGCAAACGATAGAAATACTTATAAACACTATACGTATCGAGGAAGCTGTAACTAGAAGTTAAATATTTCAAGATAATGAAAAAACCAGCTAGCTCTCTATGAGATAAGCTGGTTTTTTTATGTTAGAGCTGTTCTTTAATTTTCATCAGATAGCGTACATAATCGTAGTCAGAGTCTTTTCCTAATTTAAAGCCACCATCTTGCAGCTTGGCCTTTACATGAGAAGGTACTTTTAGCAAGGCCTTTTGAATAGCTTTCACTAAATCAGGGGGTAACCCTTTTCTGGCAACGATTGCCCCTTGAGGTACTAGCTCTGAAGTCCAAAGAGTTCTAACATCCCCTTTAGCAATTTGCCCAGACTCGATCATTCGTTCGATATCAATTTCATTAGTAGCTGCTAAATCAACCAATAGATTTTTGGCAGATAAAATAGCAGCGACATGTGATCCTGCAAATTTCAATTCTTTGAAATAGCTTCGAGGTTCAATTGGAGGATTAAGCGATTTAAAGTATGCAACTTGAATGAGATAACCAGAGGTGGAGTTTGGGTCAATAAAAGCAAAGGTTTTACCTTTAATATCTTTGATGGAGTTAATGCCAGAATTTTTACCAGTTATAATGACACCCTTGTAACCACTAAACCCTTTTTCATTTAATTCCATGACCACAATTTTGGCACCGGTTTTTGTGTAAGCTTCTATATAAGTTTTGGCCCCTAGATAGGCGAAGTCGATGTGATCATGCTCAAGGGCGGTGATAATTCCGGCATAATCACTGGCTGAAAATAATTTGACTTTTATTTTTAATTTTTTTTCTAAATATTCTGCCAAAGGGGTAAACCGCTCTTTTTCATTTGATCCACCCTCTATGGGTATCAAACCCAGTTTTATTTCACTCGGCCAGTTAGAGGCAAACGATATTTGAGGAAGAAGCATTACAAGAATGGCAGAAAAAAAAAGTTTAATGTGTTTGTTCACAACTTTTAAAACTCTGACACATTCACGTTTTGTTTGACCAGTATGGTTAGTTGTTCAATTTTGTCAGTGTGTTCCATGTAAAGCAGTGGGTGCATATCATCTACATTCTTGGCCGTTAAAAACGTTTCTGTTTGTACAGAAAGAAGAGGGATATTTTTTTGTTCGCAAATGGTGATGACATTGCGAGAAGGTAGGATTCCATTGCTTAAAATGAAGGCACTGGGATTATGTTCAAGTGCTGCTAACATAATATCAGAACGATCACCGCTGGTTATAATTAGGTTGTTGTTTTTGTTAAAAATATTTAATTTATTAGCTTCAGTGACACTCATGGCGCCAATATCAATATGGTCAACTGGGTTAAGTAGATTATCGCTGCCTGTGATGATTTTAGCCATCAAATCGTCGGCAATTTGTTGGACGGTCAGTCTTCCTAAAGTTTTATCCTTAGGGACGATTCCCAGTATTTTTATACCAGTTTCTTTTATTTTTTCTTGGTAGGTATTTTTAAAATCTTCGACATCACTTACTTGATTGATGATGGCCCCTTTGATTTGGGATTTACTAAATTCTTGTGATAAATAAGTTAGGTCATCAATAATCAACTCAGGAGAGCCACTAAGTACAGCAACAATGGAGGCATCAAGCATGTGGGCCAGGTTCTTGGCATTTAAATGCACTGAAGATCCATAAGCTAAATCTTTAGCTGCTTCAATAAAAAGTAGGTCGTGATCTTTTTCCAGAAACGATGCCATTTCGTTTAACTTCTCAGTGAGAGAGTTTTCGTCATACATATATTCTAATTTGGCATGTTCAAAACCGACTGTCATGATTTCAGGATCTGGGGTATAATTGAAAATCTTGGTCATCAAAGAAGCATCATGATCCCAAAGCCTTTTTTTCTTATATAAAAGCCTATCGCCGAGAGGCTTCATATAAGCGCATTTTTTATTAATATTTTTTATTAAACCAAGAATCAAGCTTGTTTTTCCAGCATCTGGCCTGATTGATAAAAAAACTGATCTGTTGGCCTTCATATGTCTCTCCTTTTCCTTTATTTAGTAAGTAAAATTCTAACATCAACTGCTTTGACACCATCTTCCTCATCATACGCAAGCAGAGGATTGATCTCAATATCAGTAATATCTTTGCAACCGGATAATATTAATCCCACTTTTATAATAACTTCTATGACGCCTTCAATATCTTTTTTAGCCTCGCCTCTTACTCCTAGTAATAGTGGATAGGAGCGGCAATCTTTGAGCATGCCGGCGATCGTATGTTTATCAAAAGTAATGGCGCGAAATGCGATATCCTTCATGACTTCAACATAAATGCCACCTTGACCAAACATAATGACCGGTCCAAAAGAGGCGTCATATCTTCCTCCAATAATAGTCTCTACACCTGGTTTTAACATTTCGGCTACTTCTACACCTTTTATAAGGGCGTCTGGTTTATAGCGTCTCGAGTTGTATAGTACTGCCTCGTAGGCATCGATGACTTCTTTTTCATTTTGTAAATCTAGGGCAAGTCCGCCGGCATCACTTTTGTGAATGATATCTTTTGAGACAATTTTTAGAACCACCGGATAACCCATCTCGTTGGCAGCATCAATAGCTTCTTTTAAATTAGTAGCTAAAATGCTTTTGGGGATTGAGACGTTTGCTGCTTTCATGATCGCTTGAGCTTCGTGGGCCAGTAAAAAAGTCCGATGGTCAGCCTTGGCGATTTTTACAATGTCCTTAATTTTTTCTATATCAACCCAGTTGGCAATATCCAAAGGAGTTGAACTACCATCTGCAGGTGCTTTTCTATTTCGATAATCGGTATAAATTTTACCCAAACAGCTAACTGCTTGACCGATATCAGAATAAATAGGCACACCTTCGGATTTTAAAAACTTGATACCTTCCTCGATGTCCTTTCCACCAACAAATGAGTAAACTACTGGCTTTTTAGCTCCATGGGTTCGATGAATGTCGAGAATGGTTTTTTTAAAAGTTTCGCCGGTAAGCACAGATGTCTCACAACCCAGGCAAATGATAGAGTGAATATCTTTATGGTTAAAAGCATCCACAATACATTTTTCATAGTCCATCATGCTGGCTCCGCCAGTGATGTCGATTGGATTTTTTACTGAGCCGAAACTGGGAACTGATTCCTTGAAGGCGTTTTCCAACGTTTTTAAATCATCAAAAAGGTGAATATTGTTAGTCTCACAAGCATCTGCTGCTAGAACGCCAACACCACCACCATTAGTGATGATAATTGAGTTTTCTCCCACTGGGTGGGTATTTTGAGATAAAAATTTGCACCAATCAAGTGCCTCTTGGATGTCAATAGCTCTATGAACTCCGCATTGATTCATGATGGCTGCAAAAACTCCATCAGCCCCTGCCAATGAACCGGTATGACTAGCGGCAGCCATAGCGCCTCTTTTAGATCTTCCAGACTTGATAACCACCACGGGTTTAATTCGGGTAGCCTTTTTGAGTACTTCAATTAATCGAACTCCGTCTTTTACGCCTTCCATGTACATAAAAATAACTTTGGTTTGATCATCCTCAACAAGATATTCAATCAAATCAGCTTCATCAATATCTGATTTATTTCCAATAGAAATAATGGAAGATAAACCAATATTTTCCACTTGAGTTTTTCCAATCATGGCAATCCCAAGCGCACCACTTTGGGTAATAATGGCCACATTCCCTGGAGTGACATTGGGAGGACCAAAGGTAGCGTTCATGCGTGCTTGGGCGGAATAGATGCCAAAAATATTGGGACCTAAAACTCGCATTCCGTGATTATTTGCGTAAGTCACAATTTCTTTTTCGAGTTTATTTTCGCCAACCTCAGAAAAACCTGATGTGATAATGGATAGAAATTTTATCTTTTTTTTGGCACAATCTTTAACCGCATCAAAAACGTAAGGGGCGGGTACTACGATAGTTGCCAAATCACACTCACCAGAGATTTCATCGACAGAAGTTAGCATTGGTATATCAAAAACTTTTCCACCCTTGGGATTAATCGGGAAAATCTTTCCCTCATAACCTGAATGAATCATGTTTCTAATTATACTATTTCCAATTTTACCAGGAGCAGCCGAAGCTCCAATTATCGCATGTCCACGTGGCTTAAATAGAAACCTAATATCAGGTTTTTGAGAGTTCACCTGTACCTCCCAGGTTTATATTAATTTTTAAAACGCATCTTCATTTCTTTACAAGTAGGATCTGTTACCAAACTTTTTTGATTTATTTCAAATCCCATTTTCTCAAAGAGGTGCAGCATAGGTTTATTGTGAGAAAGTACTTCTGCGGTAAAACCTAGCAAACCTTTTCTTTGTGCCAGTTGTGTAAGATAACCTAATAATTCACTTCCAATACCATTGTTTTGATATTCGTCTCTTACAATAAATGCCACTTCGGCGGTGTGGGTTGGTTCATGCACACCATATTGGCCTACACCTACAATAACTTCTTTTTCGTCGTGCTTGACTGTGGCAATAATTACCATCTCTTTGGTATAATCTATGACTGCAAATTCTTGCAATCTTTCATGAGGCATATCTCTTCTGTTTGAAATAAATCTTTTATAAAGGGAGTCGTCGGAGAGGGAGTAAAAAAATGATTTTAAATTTGATTCATCTGATGGTTTTATCGGGCGAAGCATGACTCCAAAATTCTTTTTGGTGGTTCTGAATATTGCTAAGTCTTCTGGATATTCACCACGTTTGCCAGGAACGAAAGCCTGGTCTTTGTAAATTAAATTTAATCTTTTAGCTTCTTTTAGAAGGTTACTTCGAAATTTTGGATGAGCAATTCCAATAAGCTCCATGGCCCTTTCCCTAATGTTTTTTCCATGAAGATAGGCGATTCCAAACTCGGTAACCACGTAGTGAATATCGCCTCTTATGAGTGAAGTTCCGGCCCCTTCTGACAAAAATGGGACAATTCGGGAAATGGTTTCATTTTCTGCAGTTGATTGAATAGTTAAAATGGTTCTGCCTCGAGGAGAAAGTACTGCACCTCTCATGAAGTCAGCTTGCCCACCAATACCGCTGTAAAATTGTGAACCGAGTGATTCTGAAGTGGCTTGCCCGGTTAAATCAATCTGCAGTCCAGAATTGATAGCCACCATTTTTTCATGTTTGGCAATATTTAAGGGACTATTGGTTACATTGATTGGTTGAAATTCTATAGATGGATTGTTGTCTAAAAACTGATAGGTCTCTTTAGAGCCCATACAAAAGGATGCTACAGTTTTACCGGGGTTGACGGTTTTGAGTGTGTTATTGATCACGTCAGATTTGATAAGATTAACCAGACCGTCGGTGAACAATTCAGTATGTACGCCCAGATTCTTTTTCCCATTTAGGTTTGACAAAATAGCGTTGGGGATTGACCCGTATCCGACTTGGATAGTGTCACCGTCTTGAATCAGATTGGAAACATGCTGGCCAATTTTTTGGATAACATTGGAATCAGTATCCCCATGATATTCTAAAAGTGGTTCATCATGATGAATGACGTATTGGATACGTTGCAAGTGAATAAAACTATCTCCATGAACTCTGGGCATATTAACATTCATCTGGGCAATAATTATTTTGGCAGCATTAGTAGCCGCTCGAACAATATCTACACTTATACCCATTGAAACATAGCCATGTTCATCAGGTGGAGAAACTTGAATGATGGCCACATCTACAGGAATAATTCCTCGTTTAAATAAATCAGGCACCTCAGATAGAAATATAGGTGTATAGTCAGCTAGCCCAGCATTGACGGCATCCCGGTTAGAATTAGCGACAAAAAAAGAATTTTGTCTAAAATTTTTTTTAAATTTACTATCGGTATAGGGAGTTAGTCCGAGAGACCAAACATGCATGACTTCGGCATCAAAAATAGCCTTGGGATTTTTTTCAACATAATCAACCATGGCCTTAATCGTGTATTGAGGTTCAGCACAGCCAGTGGCTATGAAAATTTTACTACCTCTTTTTATGCATTTAAAAATATCATCTTCAGATAAAAACTTATCCGGCATTAAATTTTTAAATTTTTCGATGTAGGCAAGTTTATCGTTCATAATAACTATCTAAGCTTTTTTAAAATTGTGTGTGAATGGTATCACAGTCAGTTATTGAAGTGAATACAATTGTAAAGTAGAATTGAAAAATTAATCTCTCTAGTGATCATTGACGCATTGGGTGGTCGAAGCGTCAGGCACAGTCAATATTTAAAAATCTTCGATTAGTTCCACCATCCAAGGATGATCTATATAAGGGTTTCTCACTTTCTGCATTTTGAATATTTCTTCGTGTCTCCACCTTTCAAATTCATCTACTGGATCAAGTTGGTGCCATTTTTTTAAGAATGCTTCCTCAACCTCAGAAATGTTTAAATTATATCTGGTGGAAAAATAAAAAATTGAGCGGGCCACATTTCCTTTGTGTGTATCGGGTGGTTCAAAATAACGGGTAGTGTGAGTTACATCGAGGAAGCCAACTTTGGTTCCTGGGCAGGTGTTGGTGGAAACAAATGAAACTTCCCCAAATTCTAAATTATTACGGGTGGTATTAATACCGGGGGAGGTGGGGTAGAGTGCATGAAGATCAGATTTTTGCAAAGCTTGCGGATAAGTAGTTGAAAATCTACTTTGGGGCCATGAGTGTTCGGTATTGATGAAGCGATTATTAGGGATGATGTTAACTCCAGGAATCGGTCCCTCAGAAAAATTATCAGGTCCCAGATGATATTGACAATAAACACAATTAATATAATAAGCTGCTTGGATTTGCTCCAGATGCAGATGCCCAAACATTTCTTTGCGAGCTATTGTGTAATTAAATGCTAAATGACGAAAGCAAGTGCGGTCGTCTGATTCACCTTTGCAACTGGATACTATTTGATCATATGAATTGGTGCAGGTGAGGTGATAAGAATCAAGGACACGGTGGAGATAGTCTTTTAACTCCCCATTTACTAAGTGTCCGTGTTGAATATCTTCAAATTTTTCGCCGTAATAATACTCTTGATGAGTTGCCCATATTGATGAGCAAAATAAAAAAAGAAGTAAAAGGTGTACAATCCGTTTACGCAAAAACTCCTCCATGAAGCCTTTACTAAATAGTAACACTTATAAAAGCGAAAATTATAGTAAAAAAATCTTAAAACTTCTTTAATTGAATATTTTTAGCAAGATTTTTGCGAATTAAATCGATTATTGCGAAAATAAAGTACCATATCAGTTGCCACCATTAATGAATTGAAAATATATAGATAAATGACGAGGTCATTAGAATAATATACTTTGTGAAGCATTCCCATAACATAACCAATAAAAACGATTATTAGAAAAAGTATGCTCTTGCCTCTGTTGCTTTCTGATTTATAAGATTTGTATATGGAGAAAGGCCATGCTGATCCAAAACAGATCAGCATGATGATTTCAAATATACTCACGCCTTACCTCTTTTTGTTATCCAACTAGTTTAAGTAAATGGGAGGGGAGACTATGAGATTGCGCAAGTGTTGCTATACCTGCTTGTTGGGTGATTTGGGCAGAGACCAGTTTGGTCGCAGATTCAGCTATATCAGTATCTTCAACTTGTGACAAAGCCTTGGCTTGATTTAATTTCATGGTTTCAATATTATTTGAAGCGGAATGGAGTCTGCTTTGAATAGCACCCAGTGATGCTCTTTGCTCACTAACCATGTTGATAGCGAGATCTATGGATTCAAGTGAATCAAGTGCATCTGATTTATCAGCAACCGAGACCCCATCTATATTCAAATTAGAAGTGGAAGCATCCAAAGCTGAATTTTCAAATTTTATGACATTCTCTTCTCCTTTGAATGTACCAACTTGAAATTCCATCTCATCTACATCCTTATCGCTAGATAATAAAGAGATGCCGTTAAATATTGTGCTGTTGGAGATTCTATCGATTTCTTCTTTAAGCTGCTGGGTTTCTAGATCCACTAATTCTCTTTCATTATCTCCAACTGTATCGGAGGCAGATTGAATAGATAATTCTCTTAGTCTGACTAAAATATTGGAAATTTCACCTAAAGCACCTTCGGCAGTTTGGATGACTGATAATCCATCGTCTGTATTTCTTCCGGCTTGATTAAGTCCTTTGATCTGAGCATTGAGTTTTGTAGAAATAGCCAGTCCCGCTGGATCGTCGGAAGCGGAATTAATTCTTTTTCCAGATGAAATTTTTTCCATTTCCTTGGTAACATCGTTACCGGTTTTTTTAATGTTGGACTGAATAACTTGTGATGCGAGGTTTGTTTTAAATCCAATACTCATATTTCATCTCCTGGGAACCGGGGATTAAAAAAAAATTATAAGGCCCATTGAATATAGATCGGATCTTTTAATAAAATACTTGAGCAAAATCGTCAGGAAAATGCTTTGTAAGAATAATTATAAATAGTTAGTTAAGAAAGTGATGACTGAAAGTTATTGTTAACTGACCTATACTAATGGGGATGGTTTTTATACAACATATTAATATGCTTAATATTTTTTACCCTAAGAAACAAAATGCTATTAAAATCATTAGGCATTTATTTGATATTAAAGAGTGATTTTATACTTCATCCCCATTATCCTAGATCAGTTTAAAAAGCCTTCGCCAACTTTTTTAAATCTAGGTCAATTTGCAAACTAAAACACATGCTTGCCTTTAATTTCAATTAGGTAAGGGTATTTATCACATTATAAGAGAAGTTAAAAATAAATATGAAATAGGGTTTAAATTTCTATCAAATATGTTAATGTCTACCAATATGCTAGATAATACAGAAAGTTTCACAAGTGACCTTGAGCTTAATAAACTCATCTTAGGTGATCGAGAATTGCTATCTAAATTTGTGGCTAAATATGATAGAGAACTTAAAAATGCCGCCAAAAGGATGAGGTTTTCGGGGGAAAGATTGGAAGATCTGGTGCAGTCTACCTGGATTTGTTTTTTTGAAAGTGTAGAGCGCTTTAAAAAACAATCTCATATCAGAACGTTCCTTTTTGGAATTCTCCTTAACAAGGCCAGAGAAATTTGGAAAAAAGATAAAAGAGAAACTTTTTTTGAAGACGATAAAATCCTGGAAGATGTTGTAAATCGGTACAAAAGCGAATGTAATCACTGTAACTTTTGTAATTGCTTGGTAGGGCCTGAAAAACAACTTAACGCTAAACAACTATTGATTCAATTGGACCAGTCCTTCGCAAATATAGATGAAAAATATGCCAAGATTTTTTATGACCGAGTCGTGGATGAAAAAAATGTAGATCATCTTTGCAGGGAGAATCAAATCACCCATTCCAATCTTGGTGTTATTATTCATAGAGTAAGGAAAAAATTAAATCAGGATTTTTTCGAAAGCTGATTATTCTAAAGACGTTGTAGCATTGATGGTACTATAATAAGTGCCATGAGTAGTAAATGGACCTCATTTTCGATGCTGGTAGTTGTATTATTATACAACCTATTCATTTCATGGCCTTTTTTTTCAAACAATTTTTCTGATCAGAGTCCGGTCGTAGAAAAGGATGAATTTTATAATTTTCTTGGCGAACTTCCTGGGGCCAACGGGAAAAAAAGTTTTAAAACTATTTTCCAAATTGATTTTTTTGCGTTTCAAAATGAGATATCTCCTAAAATTGAATATATACTTCTAGGATCTTGCCACATTTACTTGCCCGTACTGATAAAAGTTATTGAATCAAATTATTCTCATTCAGGTATAAGTCCTCCTAAGTTCATCTGAAACTAAATTTTTTAAAAATTAAAAAATTAATTTAATTTTCCCCACAAAAATAAATGAAAGGGGATAGGGAGTATTAGATGAATACCGGTAGTAATGAAAATAATAACGATAGTGGTGAAAAGAAAGGCAGTAATTTTTCGCTTTATTTAATTGTAATAGGATCTGTTTTGTTATTAGGGTACCTGATGGTTTCGCAATATATGCAAAATCATTAATAGAAAAACCACCTGGGGTTTCATTCCTAGGTGGTTTAAAAAAACTATCCATTTTTTAATCACAATCAACTGCTTGCTGATTTTTAAATAATATAACTATCCGTAATTAATCGAAAAAAATAAAAAATGTGCATAGCGACTTGTGCGTAAGTTATGCGTAAGTTACACTACCTTTGGTTGTCTAAAACATTATTTAATAAGTTTTCCAGGACGGGGGAGGTCGATGTGACACATTATGAATATTTGAATTTGATTTACAAGGATGGAGTTTGGGGCAAGCAGGTGGCCTGCGGATTATTTGGCATTAGTGAGGATCATTTTGAATCGTATCAGTCCTTAGATGAACGCTTTATCAAAAACAAGGCATCTACTTTTTTCTTTGAAGCCACAGGATATTCGATGGAGCCCATGATCTTTGAGCGAGATATTTTAATTGTTGATCGGGCCATGACGCCGGTGAGTGGCCAGATTGTCGTGGCTTCCGTAAATGGATCGTTTGTTTGTAAGACCTATATCAAAAAAAAAGATCAGGTGATTCTAAGGTCGGAAAATCGCAAAGTTCAAGATCTGATGATTACCAAAGAGATGGAGATGCATCTTTTTGGGGTGGTCATTGGGATTTATCGAAAATTTCCGGTGTTTGATTGAGAGGAAAAAATGTATGCGTTGATTGACTGCAACTCATTTTTTGCTAGCTGTGAACGGTTGTTTAGGCCTGATTTGATAGGTAAACCTATTGTGGTTTTATCCAATAATGATGGTTGTGTTATTGCCAGAAGCAGGGAAGCCAAATCTTTTGATATACCGATGGGGGCGCCTTATTTTAAAGTGAAAGATCTGTGTGAGCATAATAAGGTGGCCGTGTTTTCCTCTAATTTTTCTCTTTATACTAATTTATCTGATCGGGTTATGAACACTCTTTCGACTTTTACACCCACCATGGAGATTTATTCGGTGGATGAAGCCTTTTTGGATATAACGGGTATGGGGAGTAAAGGATTGGAAAATTTTGGTAGAGAAATAAAAAATAAAGTAGAGAGGCATGTGGGAATTCCCGTAAGCGTAGGTATTGCACCCACCAAGACTTTAGCCAAAATAGCGAACCATATGGCCAAGAAAAATGATCAGTATAATGGGGTTTGTGAGTTAACCACAAAGTGTGATCAAGATAAGGCCTTAGCTTTGGTTCCAATTGAAAATGTTTGGGGCATTGGTAAAAAGCTGTCACTGAAGAGTCGAGTTTATGGCATAAGCACGGCCTTGGATTTTAGAGATTTCCCAAACGAAAAATTAATCCTTAGTTTGTTTACCAAAGTGGGGATGCAAAGGAAAAAGGAGTTGATGGGCATACCTTGCTTTGAACTAGAGGTGATGCAAAAAAAGAAAAAAGAAATTACAGTCTCTCGAACATTTGAAAGTACAATACACACAAAACCATATTTGAAAGAAGCAGTGTCATGCTTTATGGCCTCTGCTGCCTCTAAATTGAGGGAGCAGAGGTCTGTTTGTCGTAGCGTAGAAGTGTTTTTTAGAACTAACTCTCATAACGATTCTCTTGATCATTACGCTTTTTCTCAAAGAAAAATTCCCATCCCCACCGCGGATACTATGAAATTAATTAAAATAGCCATGGAGTTGGTGGATGAGGGATACCAGTTGGGGTATCTGTATAAGAAAGCCGGCGTTTGTTTAGGGGATTTTTTTGATGAGGATTATTACCAAGGTGGACTTTTTGAGGTGGGAGATAATCAAAAATCAAAAGTGCTGATGGAACTTATGGATAAGATCAATAAGATTGAGGGAAAAACACTTATAAAGCCACTGGCCTGTGGAGTTGGTGGAAAGGCTTATCAGATGGCACGAAGCTTTAAGTCCCCTGATTATTTAACCAGCTGGAGTGAGTTACCTAAAGTTAGCTAAAGAATATTTGACTAATAAACTTGCTAATTAGTTTGATTAAACTAAGCAATTCTGTAAGTGTTCCGAAAAAGAAGAAATATTAAAAACTAGGAATATGCATGAAAATATTTAATTTGTTGGGAATTGTTTTGATCATTGTTTTGCTTAGTTCATGTGAAGGCATAAAATTAACAGTTGAAAGTGGTTCAGGTTCGGGTAATTATGGCCCCAATCGGAAAGTGCAAATCAAGGCCTACATTCCAAATCCCGGTTATGAGTTCGATCGATGGGAGGGGGACATTCAATACCTCGAAGATATTGCCAGTAATGAGACTTATGTTTTGTTACCAGAATTATCTGATAAGGAAGCTTTGGAAATAAAAGTTAAAGCAATTTACGAAGTGGATCCAAGCGCTAAAGAATATAACTTGATTGTGGAAGAAGGAAGTGGTTCAGGAAGTTATTTGACTTATTCAGTAGTGACTATCAAGGCTAATAATCCGCCAAGCGGTTATCAATTTGATAAATGGGTTGGGGATGTTGAATATGTTTATAACCCGTATTTATCGTCAGTTAAAATTATCATTCAAAAAGATAATATTTCGTTAAAAGCAACGTATAAGGAAAAAATTATTCCAACGCCCACCCCAACGCCTGTTTCAACATTTGCTCCAGGACAGATTATAAAACTTATGCCTATTGGAGATTCCATTACCCACGCCTCTAAAACCACTGGAGATGTGAGATGCCAGCTCTGGGATAAGCTTCAAGAGTTAGGTTGGACTTTTGACTTTGTTGGACAGATGTATGGTCTGGTAGGGGGAGGAGCGACAGCTAATTGTGATAATAATCATGAGGCCCGTGCTGGTTGGAGAGCTGAACAGATATTAGAGATTATTGGTAGTTCGGCACAGAAGCATAAACCTGATATGGTGACGATTCACCTGGGTACCAACGATATTAGGGCGGGGCAAAGCAATATTTCGACGGTAAATGAAATAGGTCTGATTATAGACCAGTTAAGAAACTATAATTATAAAGTAATCGTTTTTGTTGCTGGCATCATTCCTAATTATGAAAATAATAATCATGTTGAAACCAAGGATCTGAACGCTAAAATCTTTCAAATGGTAAAAAGCAAATCAACTGCAACTAGTCCGGTCGTTTATGTTGATCAGTATACCGGCTTTGGGCCAGAGGATTTAGCTGATAAACTTCATCCTAATCACGATGGTTCAGCAAAAATGGCAACCAAATGGACCGAGGCTATTTATAATTATCTCTATTAATTTTTACGACAGCGCTTTTTAGAAATCTGATAGACCGAATGTGAAAAGCAATAACCTGGGTTGGAAAAAAGAGTAGGCTTAAGGATAATAAAAGTAAATAGCAGTAAACCAAGATTCCCAAAACATGGTACTGCACAGACAAAGCATAATTTAAACGATTGGCTTCTAAGATGGCATGACCCAGTCCACACATAGGACATTTTATGGAAAATAAAAAAAATGAGGGGCATTTTAGTGGAATATATTGAAGCAAATGATCTTTGGTTCTTATAAAAAAATGAAGAGTAAAAAAACTTAGAAAAAGAATTCCAATGATGCGAGGAGAGTGTACTTTGAGGAAATTGGTGTTTGTCATGGATGAATATTACTTTTTCAAATAGAGGATGAAATCATTAAATTGATCTTTTAAATCAACAAAAAAATCCTTTTCTCTAAAATGAGCTTCTTTTAAATTTCCCTCCGAGACAATTTCTTTCATGGTTCGTTTAATGCTATAAACCGGGCCTGCAATTTTGTGGGATAAAAGAAGGGCTGCGATAAAAACAAAGCAACTTAACGCTAAAAAAGAAATAATGACAATCCAGAAAGCATAAAAGTTAAAATTAGCTACCAGTACAGAAAGGCTATGATCAGGGGGAAGATTTAAAAAAGAGATTTCTTCAAATAAAGGACTTAGGAGTGTAAAGACTACAAGTAGAAAGATAGCGTAAATAAAACAGAAAAATCCAAAACATTTTGTGATGATATTAGTTTGGAATGGTTTATTAATAAATAGATGTTTCCTTTTGTTTTCCATAAATCTACCTACAGGATTATCGTCTGTCCCAAAACACAGCTGGTCATTTTCTTTTGTTTACTTTCATATTCCACACGGAGAATTTTAAAATATTTAAGTGGCTTGTTCTCTGAGCTATTAAAAAATAAAATTTTTAGGAGAAGGGTTAGTTGGTTATTTTCCTGGTAAATTTGTTGTAGAGTCATTTCTTTTAAGAAAACAGCATTTGAAATTTTTGAACCAACTGAAAATTCTGTATAATCGTTGGAACTTTGAATATTCTTAAATTTTTGCGGTGTAGGTGACATTTTTACTTTAGAAAATGTATTTATACAGGATTGTTGATTAGACAGACTGGTTTCCACTAGATTTAATGTTCTTTTTAAAGAGAGGGATTCTATATCCAGACTTTTATGATACTTTTTGCTAAGGACAAAAACTCCACCAAGTAAAAAGATTCCGATAATTCCAAGGACCAAAGAAACTTCAAATATTAATGAATTTTTTTCTAACATTGAATCAGTTTAACATTTAAAAAAAAATAATAAATCTTTTTTATTAGGTAGGTATTAAATATTTTTTTCTGACTAAATTTGTTTTCATTTTATAGCTCTTAAGTCAGTATAAAGGATGCTTTTTTATTGTTCCTAACAACTCGCTGAAATCGTTGGAACAATTTAGCGTCAAACACAATAGTTTGCAATTTCTAAAAGGTGATGTAAAAAGACTTTAATGCCTAAGTCTTATAATGGTTATGTTTGAAATTTGAGAAGGATGTACAACGATGGGTAAAATCATTTTTTTCATGCCGTTCATTGGTATAGTTATTTTATTCTATTCTTTAATTTTATTATACTACGTTCGAAAAACTCTTTTGGCTTTTGAATATAAGCAACTGTCTTGGAAACGAAATGTTGTATTGGTTTTAGTTTCTTTCTTGCCTATTTTAATTTTAGTTTTTCTTCGCAATACTTCCTGGCTAATTTCTTCATATCTTGTTATCGCTTGCTATGTCTGGATAACATATTTATTTTTATTTTTTTCTTTGCATGGGACCTGTGAGCTGATTAATTTTCTTTTTAAGAAAACGATCAAATATTGGGTTCATGAAAAGACCTTATGGATAGTTTTCCAATTAGTTTGTTTGAGTATTGTAACTTACGGATATATTGACGCAAAAAATATTAAGGTTGAGCAAGTAGAGATTTCTACTGACAAATTAAAGAAAGGGGAAGTTTGGCGAATAGTTCAAATTTCGGATGTGCATTTTAGCGCCGTAAATGGTGAGGCGTTGGCAAAAAAAATTGTGGAAAAAGTTAATGCAGAAAAACCTAATATAATTGTATCTACCGGAGATTTGATTGATCGAGGGATGCGTAATAAAGAAGCGCTTTGTGAAATTTTAAATCAACTTACTGCCACTCATGGTATCTATGCAGTAACTGGTAATCATGAATATTATTATGGAGTAGAAGAGGCGGTAGATTTTCATAAACGTTGTGGCTTCGAATTATTGCAAAACTATAATAGTCAAATTAATGGTATAAATCTGGTGGGAATAAATGATAAAGCAGTTAGACGCTTTAGTGATCAAATCCTTCCTAGTGAGAAAGATTTAATGGGAGGATTATCCGGTTTTAAAGTTTACTTAAAACATCAGCCTCAAGTGTCCAAGGATGCTTTAAAATATTTTGATCTGATGCTCTCTGGGCATACTCATGCTGGACAGATATTTCCTTTTGGTATTTTTGTAAAGATGGCCTTCCCCTATTTTAGGGGTCTATATAAAGTGGATGAATCTTATATTTATGTAAGCAGAGGAACTGGGACTTGGGGTCCTCCTATTCGTTTTTTAAGTTCACCGGAAATCACGGTGATAAAGGTAAGCGGTTCTTATTTGCGATCAGATGCACCTAACGTGATGGTTCGCAAATGAGAACCGCGTACCTTTTATATCTAATTGGTGTTATCTTATTGTCCATTATACCAGTGTTTTTGGTGGAACCTTTTGGGCAACGCCTAGGTTATCATTTATTTGCAGATCAAAGGACCTTTTTAAATATTCCTAATTTTATGGATGTAGTTAGCAATATTTGGTTTCTAATATTTGGTGGAATTGGTCTGGTTCATTGTTTTATTAAAAATGAGAAAATATCTTGGAAGATTTTTTTTATGGGGATCATTTTGGTTTCCATAGGATCGGCTTATTATCACTATACTCCAAACAACCAAACGCTTTTTTGGGACAGGCTGCCGATGACTATAGCTTTTATGGCAATGTTTACGGCAATGATTGGAGAATATATTAATCCTCAATTGGAAAAACCTTTTTTGATTATTTTTCTGATGGTTGGGTTTTTCTCAGTTATCTATTGGCATGTATATGATGACCTGCGCTTTTATTATTGGGTGCAGTTAGCACCGATGGTGACTTTATTGATTCTTTTAATTTTTTTCAAAAGCAAATATACCCATACTTATTTTTTAGTTTTTGCTTTTATAAGTTATTTGCTGGCAAAAGTGGTGGAAGGTAACGATAGATTGATTTTTGAATTTACCGGTAACATGATAAGCGGTCATTCGCTAAAGCATTTATTGGCTGCGCTAGTACCCTTATTCGTTTTCTTACGTACAAGGTTATCATCTCTGCGACCAAGCGCAATTAACGTGATAGTTCGCAGATAAGAACCGTGTACCTTATTTGTAATACTCATTAATGTGATGTTGTTGAATGGCATCAGCGACCCACGAAAGGGCAAAGATGGATAATAGCAAATTAATAAGTCCATCTTGGCCTGGCTGTCTGCCAACTACTTTAGCGATGTCTTCCGAGATGATGTATTCGTGATAAATATGGTAAAGACCGATGGTTACTATGGAAAAAAGTAACCAGATTACAAAGTGGTATTTTTCCTGATTGAGCATTTTGTTAACTGTAATGATTTGACGGTACTGAATCCAAATATTGAAGAGTCCGCAGGTTAGCAGGGTAAAAATCAAATCGAATGCAATGCTTTTAACATAATCAGAATTTTTCATATTTTCTCTTGTCAGGCTTTGGTTGGCTTGATTATGGCACAAAAGATACTTTGCGTATATACGAATGTGCAAGAGCGAGCGCCGAGCCGGCATCCAATCGGGCTCCAGTAATGCATTTTCCCTGAAGGCTTTTTTCTTTTTTGGAGGATTGTAAAATGATATTTTTAATATCTTGGTAGGTTAGACTTGGTTGATAAGCTTTGATCAACGCCGCTACTCCAGTAACAAATGCGGTAGCCTGACTGGTACCTGATAAATAACCTGATCGATTATTAGGGTAGGCAGATTTTATTCGATTACCTGGGGCTGAAATGTGGGCAGATGCTTCTCCAAAGTTAGAAAGAGTTGATAGTTCAATATTTTCGTTATGATTAATTACCGTAAGAATGTTGTTAAGATTATAATTAGCTGGGTAGTAGTGATTAAATGCAAGATCAATATTTCGACCGTTATTTCCCGCTGCCACCACCACTAAAATTCCATGATCTTGTGCTTGCTCTAAAGCTTGTTTTTCTCTAGGGCTAGCTCCATCACCACCTGCGGAATAATTGATGATGTCCACATTCATTTTAATTGCATATTGAATTGCCTCAATAGTTTTTTCCAGATTTTCTTTCCCCGTGGCATTTTCGTCATAGTATTTAATGGGAAGAATTTTAACTTTTGGAAAAACGCTTTTAATAATGCCAGCAACATGGGTTCCATGTCCTAAAGAATCATCCAGTAATTTGTTTTCATTATTAAGAATTAAATTTGAGCGCAAATATGGATGAGTTACATCAATACCAGAATCTATGATGGCGACAGTTACATCTTTTTTAAAGTTAGTATAGTTAAGGTGAGGTAAATTGATCGAGGCTTTGTGATTGAGGACGGCCCAGCTGCGGTATTCTTTGTCAGTGGAACTTGCAAAAAGATTAAAGAAACTGGTTAACAGTAAAAAAATAAGAAGAAGGTAAAAACGTGTTCTATATAAATGATGCATTGCGGCAAGATATCAAACAATATCATTTTCTTCATTACTTTTGAAAATTTTTCAAAAATTCATGAAAGAAAAATTCATGTAATATTAAATAGATACAGACTTTTTTAGAATAAACAGTATTGAGAGATGGGTTTAAAGTTAACTTTTTTACCAATTATTGGGTTAGCTAGATAGATTTTATTCAATCGATCGACATTTTCAATATAGGAAGACCCCTTCATAAGTGGGTTCTCCTGGCATAGATCTGCACGTAAATTTTTAGTCATAAGCGAAGAAGATGCTATGACTTCTGCTGAAAACCAATCCGCAAAAACTTCATTTATTTGATCTTTTTGGAAACCGATCGGAGGGTAGTTAGATTTATTGCAGATGGGATGTTTAATTAATTCATCAGCTAATTCTTTGCTAAGCTTTCCTCTTTTTATCAAATTTTCCATTAGAGTATCATCCCTAGTTTTAGCTGCGACACTTTCATTTGATCGCAGGCATGAGATAACTTTAGTAAAGGGATTTTCTTCCTTGAAAATATGTTGATAGCGGCAAGGATCAAAGGCATGAGCGATTTCGTGGGCAAAAACCGCTACCACGGTTTCATCATTTGGAGACTTAACGGAATGAAGCCCCATATTGATTTCGCTGGTGCTTGGATCAAAAGCAATTCCCCAATCAATATACTCCATAGGGAATTTGGCAAATTTAGAAGTTTTAAAATCTTTCATCCAATAAAGTTTAATTTTTTGTATTTCATTAATAATATTTTTTTTAATTTCAGGTGCTATAGAATAGCTATTTATTTTTTTTATGGAGAGTTTTTGGGATTGAGCAAAAAGTTTTTCAAATTTCGAAACGTTTTTTTTGGTAAAAACTATGTCATTAATGCGGTTAAAGTGTTTTTCTATCAAGATATCGATATCCTGCTCATTAACCGGATAGGCCCGAAACATGAAATCGGTTAAAAAATATTGTCGCCATTTCTGTGCGATTAACTCATCATCCTTTTCGGGGTTAAGATTTCTTGTTTTGATCCAGTTAGTGATGGTTGGGCTGTTTTGCTGGATTAAACCCAGGAGTATTTTATCTGCCTTTTGAGCGATGGTTTTATTATTTGCTAGTTGTGTTTCGATTTTTTCGATTTGTTTTTGTGCTTTAAGATAGTTAAGGTTTATACTTACTTGATTTGAGCAGTAGCTTGAGGCGTAGGCTGCTATGGTAAAAGTGAAAGCTATAAAAGTTATAAATAGTTTTTTCATATAAATATCTTAATCAAATGGAGGAGACTTCAAAGGTGCAACGCAGTAGTTTAATCTTTGGTAAATTTAGCACAGTTTTAAGTTTTGACTTTGATTCTAAAAATGTTAAAAACAAAAGACCTTTAATGGGTAAAATTTAAATAACTATACTATAAAAAATAGGTGAATTGTTATGTTTGAAATCAAAAATAAAAGAGAGTTGGCAGCTAGCATTTCTCTTTTTGAAATTTATGCTCCCCTTATAGCTAAAACATTCAAGGCGGGGCAATTCGTTATGATTAGACTTGAAGAAGGAGCTGAAAGAGTTCCCCTTACTATTGCCGACACTGATCCAATTAATGGAACGATAACTTTAATTGTTCAAGCAGTAGGCAGATCCACTAAAAGCTTGAATGCGCTTGAAAAAAACCAATTCATAACAGATGTCGTTGGACCACTTGGGAGACCATCTGATATTCATAAAGTGGGAACCGTAGTGGTGAT
>Ga0208375_1001843_pt1 | contig 21852 bp, 21 predicted proteins | sample RifOxyD1_FD_184038 | JGI IMG/M metagenome (GOLD analysis project Ga0208375, IMG submission 184038) | Soil microbial communities from Rifle, Colorado - Rifle Oxygen_injection D1 (SPAdes) | ecosystem: Environmental > Terrestrial > Deep subsurface > Rock core/Sediment | place: Rifle, Colorado... | reverse complement strand
GTTAACAATGTACTATGTGAGGTCTTCTTCGGAGACTACAACGAAATCTCCTACTGCAATTATTGTGTTATATGGAATTAGAACTTCTTTTCCCTGCGACATTTCTAAGTTTAGATTGTTTGTGTGAGGTGTTGGGTCCTTCAGAACCATTTGTATCAATTCCCCTGTCCTTGTTTCGAATGTTATATCTTTTACTATTCCTAATCTTTTGCCTTCTTTTGTTACAATTAACTTGCCTACCAACTCTTTCATTGTTCTTTTATCTAAAGCCATATTGGATTGAAACTTGAGAAGTTTATAAATATTTGTGTATAGTTAATGGTTGTTTTATGAATTTTGGGGAGCTGGGTTTTTGTTTAGTAATATAAGTTTAATTGAAGATTTAAATTGTTTTTTTGGTTTAAGGCGTGACCCTATGGTTTCGTTTGGAGGTTTTTGGAAGGGTTTAAATAGGGTTAGTAATGGGGGTATTTTTAATTTTTATTTATAAATATTTATATTATATAATATATATTATAATATATTTGTTATTTGTTCGGATTAATATCTATTTAATTAATTGTTAAACAGAAGCTTAAATTTTATTTAATTAATTTATTATAATGATTGGGTCGGCAGTGTTTCATGTTCGTTTAATTATTATCAGTAATTTGTTTTATATGTTTGTTACTATTAATTTTCTTCTTTATATTCGTATTATTATTTGTCTTGGTTCGTATTATTATTTGTCTTGGTTCGTATTATTATTTGTCTTGGTTCGTATTATTATTTGTCTTGGTTCGTATAATCTTATATTTGTTGTGTTGTTCGTTCGTTTTATTATTTGTTTGAATTCGCATTAGTTATTTTTTGGTGCCTATTTGTTCGTATAAACTTGTATTTACCTGATTGTTCGTTCGTTTTATTTTTAATTTTGCTATTTCTTTCGTTCAATTGTTCGTTTTATTTTTATAGGTAAATAAGGAAATAGGTTTGAGGTAGCATTACCTAAGGGGAAATAGGTTTGAGGTAGCATTACCTAAGGGGAAATAGTAGAAACGGTCTGGTGTGAATTTTCCATTGGAAATTGGGGTGTTGGGGTTTTTTGTCTTTTGGAAGTTAAGAAATTTTGTGTCTTCGAGGTTGTCGTCGATTTCAGTGGAAATTAAGGTGTAAAACAGATAGGTTTAAATTTGGTTCTTTTTTAATATCAAAGTTGGGAGCACCAAAAGCGCGTCTTTCAAAGGAAATAAAAAAAGATGGATGGAGTAGACAAAATTTTCGATAGCTACGCGAAGAACGGCTTATTTGAGAATAAGGCGGTTCTTCAGGCAAATTATACTCCAGAGACCATTCCCCATAGAAATAAGCAGATAGAAAGTGTTGCTTCTATTTTGGCTCCAACCCTGAAGGGAGAAAAGGTTAGTAATTTATTCGTTTATGGTAAAACCGGCACGGGCAAAACTCTAAGTGTTCAGCACGTTGGAAATAGGATAGAGAAAAGAGTTAAAGATTCTGGAGATAAAAAATTAAGATTTTTGTATTTGAACTGCAAATTGAAGAAAGTTGCTGATACAGAATATAGGATAATTGCTGAATTAATTAATAAGCTTGGTGGAAAAATTCCTGCCACCGGTTTGCCCACAGATTCTGTTTATAAGAAGTTTGTTGAAATGGTTGATAGCGAAAAACAGGTGATTATTCTTGTTTTGGATGAAATTGACCAGGCTGTTGAAAAGATTTCTGATGGTTTTATTTACAGCTTAACTAGGTTAAATTCCGAGCTGGTTAACTCCCAGATTTGCCTTATTGGAATAAGCAATAGCGTGACTTTTATGGATAATTTAGATCCGAGGGTCAGAAGCTCCCTTGGGGAAGAAGAACTTGTTTTTTCCCCTTACAACGCCCTGCAACTGCAGGATATTTTAAGAGAGAGGGCAAACCAGGCATTTAAAAAGGGGGCTGTTGGGGATGGGATAATTGCTAAATGTGCTGCTTATGCTGCTAGAGAGCACGGAGACGCTCGGCGGGCTCTCGATTTATTGAGAGTTTCTGGCGAGTTAGCTGAAAGGGAAGGGGGAAATAAAATCTTGGAGAAGCATATAGACGCTGCAAATTCTAAAATTGACAGGGATAAAATGGTTGATATTATTGAGAGTGAGCCTAAACAGTTTCAGCTGGTTTTGAAGGCCATTATAAATCTTAATGATAAAAAGGAAGGTGGTGGGATTTATACAGGAGAAGTTTATAATGAATATCAAAATATTTGCGAAAAAACCAAGAGCGAGGTTTTGACTCAAAGGAGAATCGGAGATATTTTGGCTGAGTTTGATATGCTTGGGGTGATTAATGCAAAAGTCATCAGCAAGGGTAGGCAGGGCAGAACAAGGGAGATTAAACTGATGCTCTCTCCTAATATAAGGGAAGAAACGGATAAAATTCTCGCCGATGCTTTAGGGAATTGATTTATTTTCAATGGAAAATGAGATAGCAATTGCTGTAAGGGAGAAGGGGCTTTTGTTAGATAGGTCTGTGCTGGAATTACTCAACAGTTTTGGAAATTCCCGCCACGCCGTTGGTTTTTTGGAAAGTTTAGAAAAAGTTTCTGGGCATAGAATGATTACTAAAAATTTATTAATTAACAATGTTGAATTTGTAAAAAGTATAGTCGGTAAATTGCCTGGTGAAGAGAAGGAAGGTATTGAGAAAACTTTTGTCAAATTGGGAATTAGTTTGGAAATCCGAAAAGAAAGAGAGGTTTTATCCAAAGAGCCCGTGCAGATGGATTATCAAATATTTTATTCTAATACGAGCCCTGACAAAAAAATAGAAGTAAGGGACTTTGTCGGGCATTTTAGAGCAAGGTACGAGACTCTGAGGGGAATTTTGCTCCAAAGAACAGAACTTCAAAGTAATCTGGTGGGGATTAACAAGATTTCGAATGAAAGGCAAAGTTTGAGCATTATAGGCATTGTTACGGAGAAAAGAGTTACTAAAAATAAGAATCTTATGGTTAAGTTTGAGGATTTGACAGGCGAGATAGTCGGGGTAGTGAGGCAAGATAGCGAGGCCTTTTCTTTAGCAGAGGAATTGCAGTTGGATGATGTTGTCGGAGTTAAAGCATCTGGAAATTCCGAGATGCTGTTTATTCACGATATCCTTTATCCAGACTCTTTCAAGCAGGAGAAAGTTAAGTTTGATGAAGATTGCTGGGCTGTTTTCTTGTCAGATTTACATTGCGGGAGCAGGAAGCATTTAGGGAAGGAGTTTGAAAAGTTTTTGAAATGGCTTAATGAAAAAGGAGAAATTCAGAATAAAATTAGATATATGTTTTTTATTGGAGACAATGTTGATGGAGTTGGTATTTTTCCTGGGCAGGAAGGGGAGTTGGCTTTGAAGAGCATGGAGGAACAATATAGTTTGGTTGCAAAATATCTTAGGCAAATTCCGAAGCATGTTGTGATGTTTATGTGCCCCGGACAACACGATGCGGTAAGAGTTGCAGAACCACAACCACTAATAAGCAGGAGATATGCAGAATCTCTTTATGGCATTGAAAATCTGAATTTAGTTACTAATCCCTGCATGGTTAAGCTGATTGAGAGGAACAAAGAATTTAAAGTTTTAATGTATCACGGAGCCAGTTTGCACGGTTTAATTAATGAAATTCCTGAACTTAGGGAAATGAAGGCTCATGGCTGCCCGGCTAAAGCAGTCAGGCATATGTTAAAAAGAAGGCATTTGGCTCCGAGCCATTCAGATGTTATTTATATTCCAAATGCTGAGAAGGACGGATTGGTTATTCTTGAAGTTCCAGATGTTTTGTGCACAGGGGAAGTTCATAAACTTGATGTTGATAATTATAATGGGGTTTTGATAGTTACCGGGAGCTGTTGGCAGTCTCAAACTCTTTTTGAGGAAAAAGTTGGGAATTTGCCTGACCCCTGCAAGGTTGCTTTATTAAATTTAAAGACGAGGGAATTAAAGATTTTGGATTTTTCAGGGGGGGAAGATGAATGAAAATAGGCCCAAGGTAGGAGTGAGCATTTTTATTATTAAAGATGGAAAAGTGTTGTTAGGGAAAAGGAAGAATGCTCATGGGGATGGGACTTGGAATCTTCCGGGGGGACATTTAGAATTTAATGAATCCTTAGAAGGATGTGCGAAGAGGGAAGTTTTGGAAGAGACAGGACTTAGAATTAGTAATATAACTTCAGTTAGCTTTACAAATGATATTTTTAAAGAAGAGGGTAGACATTATATTACTTTATTTATGAGGGCTGAATCTTTTGAAGGAGCTCCACAGCTGATGGAACCGGATAAATGCGAAAAATGGGGGTGGTTTGATTGGAAAAATTTGCCTGTTCCTCTATTTCTTCCTGTTGAAAATCTTTTGAGGCAAGGATTTAATTTATTTGAGGAGGAGGAAGATGCAGATTAAAGATTATGCAAGGGATATTCGCTCTAGGGTCCTGAAGGACTATCGGATTGCTGAAAAAGCAAGGGAAAAAGGGTTAGATCCTTCTATTAAAGTAGAAATTCCTCTCACAGAGACTTTAGCCGAAAAAGTTATTGGACTTGTTTCTACTATTTATCCTCAGGTTGATGATCCTAGGATTGTTAAGAGGATATTAGAGCTGGAGAAAGAATATGGACTTTTAGATCACGGTGTTTCTTTGAAAATTGCAGAGGAAATTGCCAAGGAGAAGTTTTGTAAATTTGCGTCTTTTAAAGAAGCTATTGACGCCGGTATAAGGGTGGGGTTTGCATATATTACTTCTGGCGTTGTGTGTAGCCCATTAGAAGGTTATACAGGATGGGAAATTAAAAAGACAAGGGATGGCAAAGATTATATGTGTATTTATTATTCTGGACCCGTCAGAAGTGCTGGCGGAACGTCTGCTAGCTTCTCTGTTTTAATTGCAGATCATGTTAGAGAAGTTTTAGGTTATGCGAAATATGATCCTACAGATATTGAAATTAAAAGAGTTGTTAGAGAAGTTTTTGATTATCACGAAAGGTGTGTTAATCTTCAGTATGTTCCTAGCGAAAAGGAACTGGAGTACCTAGTTAGGAATTTGCAAATACAGATTGACGGGCTTCCTTCTGAAGATAAGGAAGTGTATAATTATAAAGATCTTGAGAGAATAAAAACTAATTTCATCAGAAATGGAGTTGCTTTAGTTTTGGGCGAGGGTTTGGCTCAGAAAGCTCATAAGATATTAAAAATTATAAGGAAGGTGAGAAAGCAGGGATTTAAATTAAGCGACTGGGATTGGTTTGAGAATTTTGTCAAGCTTAAAGATAAAGAGCAGGAGAGTAAGAAAAAAGAAGAATCTTCTGCTACTTATATTTCCGATATTGTAGCTGGGAGACCCGTATTGGGACATCCTCGTCGAGGAGGAGGATTTAGGCTTAGATATGGAAAGTGTAGGACTTCCGGTTTAAGTTCTATGGCTATGAGTCCTCTCACAATGGGTGTTTTAAAAGATTACATTGCTGTTGGAACCCAACTAAAATATGAAGGTCCTGGGAAAAGTAGTGCAATGAGTCTTTGTGATGATATAGAAGGGCCTATTTTGAAGTTAAATGATGGAAGTGTGAAAAGAATTAATTCATTGGAAAATCTCTCTCGATATAAGAGCGAAATGAAAGAAGTTTTATTTTTGGGAGACTTTCTTGTAAATTATGCTGAATTTTTCAATAGAGGAAAGCACTTTGAAAAGCCAGGCTATGTTGAAGAATGGTATGCTGTTGAATTGGAAAAAGCTCTTGGAAAAGAAAAAAATTTCACTGCCGAAAAAGTTATTGAAAATTGGAGAGAAGAGATTAGTTTTGACGACGCTGTTTCTTTGAGCAATAAATTTAAAATTCCTCTGCACCCAAAATATATTTATTATTGGAAGGAAATTAATCGGGAATTATTTTTTGGGCTGATTGATTGGATTGGAACCGGGGAGATTAGGGATGGCAAGCTGGTTTTGTCCTACACTTCTTCTGACAGAGAAAGGTTTGTTAAGGGCAAGAGGGCTTTGGAATTGATTGGTTGCGAACACGAAGTTTCTATTGAGAATGTCGTTTTGGATAAATCAAATACAAAAGCACTTCTTTTTAATCTTGGAATTGATTTTTCTGATTTTAATAATAGTCTAAATGAAGTTAGTAAAAAAATTAAAAAGATTCAGGAAGACGATGTTCTTGAGATTGTTAATAAGTTATGTATGGTTAAGATTAAGGACAAATCTGGAACCTGGATTGGTGCCAGGATGGGAAGGCCTGAGAAGGCCAAGTTGAGAAAATTAACTGGTAGCCCCCATGTTTTATTTCCTGTTGGGGAAGAGGGAGGCAGGTTGAGAAGTTTTCAGGCGGCTTTAGAAGTCGGTTATGTGAAAGCAGAATTTCCTACTTATTGTTGTGAAAAATGCAAAAGAGATTGTATTTATCCCAAATGTTGGGGTTGCGGAGGAGATTGTAAGAAGGTTGAGAAAGAAGGAAGAGATTATTCCGACAGGAAGTTAGATATTCGAGGATACTTTGATAACGCTAAAAAACTTGCTGGTGTTAGTTTGGACGAGCTTCCTGTTGTTGTGAAGGGGGTTAGAGGAACTAGCAGCAAGGACCATTCTTGTGAGCATTTGGCCAAGGGGTTATTGAGGGCTAAATATAATCTTCATGTGAATAAAGACGGAACAATCAGATATGACATAACCGAAATGCCATTGACTCATTTTAAACCAAGCGAGATTGGAACAAGTTTTGAGAAGCTGAGAGAGATAGGATATGATCGGGATTTTGAAGGCAATGAGATCATTAGTGATAATCAACTAATTGAATTAATGCCCCAAGATGTTATTTTGCCCGCTTGTCCAGAAAGTCAAGATGAGAAAGCTGACGATGTTTTTGTCAAAGTTTCTCAATATATAGATGATTTATTGAATAATTTTTACAATATGGAACCCTATTTCAATATTCGAAGAAGGGAAGATCTTGTTGGGCATTTGGTTTTGGGTTTAGCTCCACACACTTCTGCTGCAATTGTAGGAAGAATTATCGGTTTTAGTAAGACTCTCGGATGTTTAGCCCATCCAATGTGGCACGCTGCCCAGAGAAGAGATTGTGAAGGTGATGAAACATGTATAATCCTTCTTTTAGACGCTTTGATTAATTTTTCTAAAAAATACCTTCCTGCACACAGAGGGAGTACTCAAGATGCTCCTTTGGTTGCAAGCTCTAAATTATCTGCCTCGGAAATAGATGATATGGCTTTTGATATAGATGTTGTTTGGAAGTATCCTTTGGAATTATATGAGGCTGCCGAACAAGAAAATAATCCTTGGGAGATTAAGATTGAACAATTAAAGGACAGGATTGGAACTGATTTGGCATATTCTAATTTTGGGTTTACACATATGGTAAAAGATATTAATTCTGCTGTTAGGTATAGTGCATATAAAAAACTACCTACTATGGAGGAGAAAGTTTCTGGGCAGATGTGGATTGCTAATATGTTAAGAAGTGTCGATAGTTCAGATGTTGCCAGATTAGTAATTGAAAGGCATTTTATAAGGGACACAAAAGGTAATTTGAGGAAGTTTTCCCAGCAGGTGTTCAGGTGTGTTGGCTGTAATTCCAAGTATAGGAGGCCTCCTTTGACTGGAAAGTGCACCAAGTGTGGAGGGAAGATTATTTTTACAATTTCTGAGGGGAGCATTATGAAATATATGCAACCCGCCCTTAATTTAGCGAGGGAATACGAAGTTAGTCCTTATCTTTTGGAGAGTTTGGAGCTGACTGAGATGTATATTCAGAGTATCTTTGGGAAGGAGAAAGAGAAACAGGAAGCTTTGGGAAAGTGGTTTTAGGGAATTAATTATCATAAGACATGACAAAGTGGTTTCTTGCTCTTTGTTCCGAGAGTGCTCTTGCCAATGCTTGCTGGTCTAAAATTGGTTTTACTCTTTCACTATATCTTCTGCGAAATTCTTCGTATTTTTCTTGAGTTTCAAACAGGAGTTTTGCTAACATGTCTTGGTCACATGTTAACCTTCTCTTTGGTTCTGTTCTTGTTGTTGTCATCGTGATGTTAGATTTTTGGTATTTTTATAATTATATATTTAAATAAGAAAATAAAAAGAGAGAAAAAATAAATAAGTGGTTTATGAAGCTGAGTTAATCTTCTTCCTCTCCTTCAACTGTTTCTTCCTCTTCCTTGGTTGTATCTTCTTTCTCTTCTTCAATTTTTTCTTCCTCTTCCATCTTTTTGCCTCCTTTTGGTTTTTAATTGTAGATATTATGTTTTTAAAGTGTTGCGAAACGCTTATATAGGGTTCGCTTTTTTCAGGCAGCCTCTTTGGTTTATAAACATTTGAGAAGATTTATATATTGGTCGGTGCGGGGGTTTTTGGTGTTTTTTTGGGTTTTTGACAGGCATATACCTTTTGTTATTGTAATCCTTTAGTGGTGACAGATAGAAAGGTTTAAAAAGAGGTTTAATACTTAATTTTATGGGAAAATTGAGACTTATTGCAGGTTTGATTCTTGCTCTTTTTTTAGTTGGGTTCGCAGTTGCTGAAGATGCCCCTGCTGTTGTTTGGGAGATTAATCTTAAGGATACAATTAGTTTTATTTATTCAGTTGATGAAACTTCTGATGGAGGCTATATTTTAACAGGAATTGAAGGTTCTAATGATGTTTTGGTTAAGCTTGATTCAGATGGAAAAGTCGAATGGGATAAAGATTTTGGCGGGATTAGTGAAGGCAGGTCTGTTCAGCAAACTTCCGACGGAGGATACATCTTGACTGGATTTGGCGGTTGGCTAATTAAAACGGATTCCAATGGAGATGAAGAGTGGAGTGAAGATTATGGCAGTTTTAATATCTATTCGGTTGATGAAACTTCGGATGGTGGATTTATTCTGGCTGGAAGCGAGGGGGCATTGATTAAGACTGATGAGCTTGGGGATTTGTCATGGGAAAAGGATTTTGATGCTATTGATATTCACTGGGTTGAACAAGCAAGTGATGGCGGTTATATTTTGGCGGGTTTTGTAGGGCCTCTTGGCTCTTGGGATGGATTATTGATTAAGACGGATTCTGATGGAGATAAAGAATGGAGCAGAATACTTGATGGTTACGGAAACGATCTTTTTTATGCAGTTGATCCAACTTCTGATGGAGGTTATATAGCAGGAGGGTTTACGGGGTCAAATGGGACAGATTTTTGGTTAGTTAAGACAGATTTTGACGGGGTTGGGGAGTGGATTAAAACATTTGGAGGTTCTGGTAGGGAAGAGGCAAGATACGTTCAGGAAACTTCTGACGGAGGCTATATTCTTGCCGGATATACTACTTCATCTAAATCTGGTTATGTTGGATGGCTGGTTAAAACAGATTCCAGCGGAAATGAAGAATGGAGTCAGACTTATGGAAGTTCTGGTTCAAATCTTATTTATTCTGCTCAGCAAACTTCCGATGGTGGATTTATCTTGGCTGGTGGATATAATTTTTGGGTTGTTAAGTTAGTGCAGGATGATGATGAGGACGATGATGGAGTATTAAATGAACATGACAAATGTCCCGGAACTGTCTTGCCGGATGAGCCTGGAAAATTGACTCTCTTTTTTCACTATTCTGATATTGATGGAGATGGAATTTTTGAGACCGAAGGGAAACCAAAGTTAATTAACGGGATTTGGACAAGGACAATTAAAGACAGCCAATTTACATTGGAAAAAACATATGGATGTTCTTGCACCCAGATTTTAGAATTAAAACCAGATGAATTGGAAAGTAACGAAGAACCTTTCTATGGCTGTACTTATGATACAATGATGAAATTTATCAGGCAAAATGGATGGGCTAAGAAATTGTTCTGATTTTACATATTAAGTTAGATAAAAGACAATTGTAGGGAGAAGCAGAGAGCCCATGAGGTTTATTCTTTTGGAATTTGAGAGAATACAGAAAATTCCTATTGAAGTTGAGGTTGTCAGGACTATCAGGCCAAGTGGATTTGAAAGAATGATATTTATCAGAATCAAGATGAAAATTATTATTACTGATAGAAGGGAATAATTAACTTTTGTAATATATTTTACTGATAACTTTGATATTTGAATTCCTAAGAAGAAAGCTAATATTCCTGAGGCAAATATAGTTATTATTACTGCCACGAGGTTTGAGGTTGTCGGAGATTTAAGGATTTCCAGAACTGCTGCTGCCGTGCCCGTTCTTGTTTTTTGAATTGAGAAAATTGTAATGAAAGACAATGCCATTACTGCTGTGTTTATTATTCCTATTGTGAAGAGGAATTGTTTGCTGTCCTGTTCTGTAATTTCTGATGATATAAGGGCTGCCTGTCCTGATCCGAATCCCGGAAGAAACGAGGCAAAGGGCGCTGTTAGGGAAGTTGATATAATTGATTTTAGAATTTTGGATTTTTCAAGTTTAATTTTTTTTAGAGGTGTTATTATTTGCGGAGGAATTTTAGTTTTGTTTTTTATTGAGATAATCAGAGCCGAAAGCCCGAATAGTCCTGTTAATAAAGGCAGTAGGGGCTGTTTTACGGGAAGGTTAAAAGTCAGAATTCCTAAAAGTCCTGCCAGTGTAAATACTGTCAAGGATATTAAAAATTCTTCTTCTCTCAAAATTAGGAAAAGGGATGCAAAAATTAAGATGTATGGAATGGCTGGTTTTGTTATTTCCTCAATTGGCGGGAGGAGATAGATGAAAATTGGGATAAAGAAAGCAATTATTAATAAAGCAACCAAAGAGCCATAAAGGGTCAAAATTATGGCTTGATATCCCTGTCCTTGTTTTAATAGCTGATGCCCTGGCAGGACGGAGAGGAAGGAGTCTTCTTCCGGCGCTCCGAGCAAAATTGAAGGGATAAAATCTAGAAAAGTGTGAGTAATGGACATTGCCACTAAGAAAATTATTAATGAAGTGGGAGACAGCTTTTCCAAGATAAATACTGAGGATAGAAGGATTGCAGAGATTAGGTTTATGTGGATTCCTGGGGATAGGCCTGTGAAGGTTCCTGCGAGGATTCCTGCTAGAAACGTTAGGATTATTTCAAGTAGCATTTTGGTATAACAATAAATAAAAAGGATTGAATTTATTTGTTTTTATGATGGTAGATCTTGTTGATGATGCTAAGATGTTTGGAGTTAGTGCTAAATTCAGGGGCGTTTGTTCTGCTTTGAGGGTTTTGGTTTCTGGTGGAGAACCTGATGGTTTCCAGAAAAATGATTTAAAGTGGGCTGGAGAAATGTTTTGCACTATGGATTGGAAATGTTCTGATTATGAATCCTCTTCTGGGCGTACTGACTCTGGCATGGTGGTTCTTGCTACAAAGGTAAGACCAAAATTTTATTCTGCTTTGGAATCTGTCAAGTTTCCTCACCCTTATTCTCCTGATATTGATTTTAGAGATAGATTTTACAGAACATTAGAGCTTGGGGGAGATTTGGTTTTGGTTTCTGATGCAGAATTGGAGTGGGGGGTTAGGTTTGTTGATAGGTTATCTGTGGCATTATATCCTTTAGGAGGGTATTCTTCTAGTGTTGAGTAAACTGGTCCGAGAGGTTGAAGTTCTGAAGATTTTAATTCGAAACTTTCGATTTCGAATTTTAGTTGTTTAGGCTTGATTTTTTTGATGTGTTCTGTGAATGCGGTTTTGTCTTTGACATATTTGATTCTTGTGATTGTCAGATGAGACATAAATCTTTCTTCTGGCGGAAAGAATGGTTTTAGGGTTTCGTCAATTTGTTTTTGGAAAGCGTAGATTTTTTTTGAGGCAATTTTGAGCCAGACGATTTTTGGATTTCCTTTAATGTTGAATGTTCCCGACTTTTCTAATTTTGCTTTGAAAGGCATGAATTTTATTTCTTTTAGTTTTTCTTTGGTTTTTTTCAGGGTTTCTTCATCAATTTCTCCGAGGAATTTTAATGTTAAGTGGAGGTTTTCCAATTCTGTTAATTTTCCTGTAAATTTTTGTTTTGAAATTATCTCCTGAATTCTTGCGACTTCTTTTATTATTTCATCTGGGAAAGTTATGCAGATAAATGCTCTTGTTTTGTTTTCCATGTGCTTTTATTCAATTAGTTTTATAAGCAATTATGCTTTTATGTTTTTGGTATAAAATGGGCCCCTCTATAAAAGGGAAGTTGAGGAGTATTTTGATTTCTCTATTTATTATAATTATTGGTTTGGTTTTACTTAAGTTTGTTCCGATGGAGTTGTACGGGAAAGATATTTTATTTGATGCTTCAATGCATATATCTGTTGGCATCTTTGTTTTGTATGTTCTTTGGTATTTTATTGACCAGAATGTGAAGTGGAGAATTCCTTATTTGGTTTTTTCTTTGGTGGTGGTTTTAATAATTGCTGTGCAAAGATTGCTTGTTAATGCTCATAATGATGTTGGTTTGCTTGCTGGCGCACTTGTTGCTTTATTTTCAATAGTTGTTTCTAGGTGGAATTATTTTAAGAATAAGTTTTCTTTTTGATTTTTTTATTTGGGCACGATTGCTGCTGTGCTGTAATTTTTGAATCTTGCCAGTTTTTTAACCTGCTCTAACATTATTGATTTTACCTTTCTTTCAAATTTATAATAATCCTCTGCTTTTCCCGCCAACTCTGCAAAGATAAGGTTGTTCATCACGTCTGTTGATTCTTCTGATAATATTTTGTGCAGACCAATTACTCTTTGTTTTGCCTGTTCGAGTTCTTTTTTTGTCATTTTTTCTATTTTTTTGAATTCCTGTAAAATTATCTTTTCTACTTCCGGAATTGCTTCTTTTGTTGTTCCAACATAAATTATATATCTTGAATAGTTTTTTTCTGATTCTATAATTCCTTTTACGGCATAGGCTAGCCCTCTTTTTTCTCTTATCTCCAAGAATAGTCTTGATGACATTCCGTCCGCTAAGTGGGCGTTCAGGATTTCTATTGCAGGATAGTCTTTTGACGAGGGCAGTGGCGCGTGAATTCCGAAGACAAAGCTTGCCTGGTCAATGTCTTTTCTGTATTGAATTGTTTGGGAGTTTTTCTTTTCTATCTTTATTATTTTTGGAGACTGTTTCTTAGAGGAGAATTCTCTTTCCAAATAATCGCAGATTTTTTTCAGGTTTGCTTTTCCTACCATTGTTATTATGTAATTTTTTGGATTATACATTTTTTCGAAGTAATTTTTCACAAAATTTCTTTTCAAAGATGAAACTGTTTTTTTATTTCCTATTATGAGGTTTCCGAACGGCGGTTTATATAAATTTTTTTCGATCTGCTCCATTACTGCGGTTTGCGGGTTGTCATTATACATCTTTATTTCTTCCAAAATCACTTTTTTTTCATCTTCAAATTGTCCTGGGTCAAAGTCTGGATTTTTTATGATGTCTGTTAGAATTTTTAATCCTGACATTATGTGTTCAGATGGAAGCTTAAACCAAAAAGATGTTATTTCGTGGGCAGTATATGCGTTTAGAATTCCCCCTCTTCTTTCTATTTCCTTTGAAATTTGTTCTTGTGTTTTGGTTTTTGTTCCCTTGAATAACATGTGCTCTATTACGTGGGCTATTCCTTTTATTTTTGACTGTTCGCATGCTGCTCCGAATTTGTTTGTTATTGATAAGGAGACTATTGGGAGGTTTCTTTTTTCGAAAAGGACTGTTATACCATTTTTGAGCTTTTTTCTATGAAATTTTAGCTTCATCCTTTATTATAGAAGGAAAGTAATTTAAACATTACTGATTGTTTTGTTTTATGCCGATTAATGCCGGGCCGGAATATTTTGAAGCTGAGAAGGAATATCTTAATGCAGGGAGTTTGGATGACAGAATTTATTGGATTGAAGAAATGATTAGGACGGCTCCTAAGCATAAGGGAAGTGAAAATTTACTTTCCGGGCTTAAGACAAGATTGAAGAAATTTAGGGAGAAGGCAGAGAAATCCAAAAAGAGGAGTGGCGGAAAAAAGGGAATAAGGAAGGAAGGGTATCAGTTTGCGCTTGTTGGAAAGACAAATTCCGGCAAGAGTTTGCTTTTGAGCAGATTGACTAATGCCCAGAGCCTCGTTGCTAATTATAAATTTACAACTAAAGAACCGGAGGTTGGAACTTTTGAATACGATGGAGTGAAAGCGCAGGTTGTTGATATTCCTTCTGTTGGGGGAGAAAATTTTGATTCAAATATTGCCAATACTGCGGATTGTTTGTTGATTGTTGTTGATAGATTAGATGATTTGGATGATGTTTTGGGATTTTTGGAAAGAGCAAGAGGGAAAAGGTTTGCCGTTGTGAATAAGGCAGATTTGCTTAATTCAGAGGAATTAAGGAAACTGGTTGAGAGAATGAAGAGCAAGAGGATAAATGGAGTTATTGTTTCTTCCGAGACGGAAATGGGGATTGATGTTTTAAGGCAGTTGATGTTTAGGGAAATGGGGGTTGTTAGGATTTATACTAAGGAGCCAGGGAAAGAGAGGACTAAAGAGCCGATTGTTCTGAAAGAGGGAGCCACCATTAAAGATGTTGCTGAGTGTATTCTTAAGGGTTTTTCGGGGAAAGTTAAAGAGACAAGATTGACAGGACCCTCTGGGAAATTTCCCAACCAGAAAGTTGGGTTAAGCCACAGAGTTAAGGATTTGGATGTTGTTGAGTTTCATACATGATTTTATGTTCTTAATTACAATAAAGGTTATAATTAAGTGTTCGTGGTGGTTTTTATGGATAAAGAGATAGATTTTGGAATAATTAGTATAATCTTGGCTTTAATTGCCATTCTTCTTTCTTAGAGGGTTGATTTGTTGACAGTTGTGGGGTCTGTTGTAATAGGTTCTATTTCTGTTGCTTCTGCTTATCTATCCTCTTATGTTAAGCAGGTTAAAAAGAATACGGAGAGAATAAATGATTTGGAAAGAGATTATGATGTGAGCAAAAGACTAATAAAGATTGAAGATGATATTAATAATATAAAAAATAGGATAAACCTTTAAAATGGATAATAATGGGTTTTCTGATACTGATATTTTAGATTTAATAAAGATAATTGCGACAATTGCGACAATTGCTTTAGTCTATATAATTATAAAGATTCTTTTGACAGCATTTTAGGAATATCTCTTTCTTATCGGTTCAATGATTTCTTCAAGAGCTTCTACTATTGCCGACTTTAGGTCTGCTGGGTGGAGTTTACCCTCTTTGTATAGTGCTTCCAATGCCTCGTAGCTTTCTATTTTTATGTCTCCTCCGAATTTTGTTGGCCTTTTAATTTTTATTTCTGATAATTTTGGCAGGATTATTAATTGAGCTATTTGTAAAATTGGATTGCCTTTTATTTCTTTTTCTGGGCAGTAAGCGCTTTTTATTGTTTTTTCAATTTCCTGTTTTGAGTCCACTATTGAGATTCCAGTTCCTGGAATTGATCTGGACATTTTTGCTCCAGGGCCTTTCAAAGAAGTGATTAATGGAGTGTGTAATGCAACAAAATTGTGTTTTAATATTGGAGACATTTCTCTTCCTATCATGTGAATTTTTCTTTGTTCCAGTCCTCCAAGAGCCACATCTGCTTTTAGATGTTTAATGTCTGTTGCCTGCATTAGAGGATACCACAACTGGGAGATTGTTGCATTTTCTATGTCTCTTGCAATTTGTTGCATGCTTCTTAATCCTCTACTTATTGTCGAGGACTGAGCTAATCTCATTACATCTAATTGATATTCTTTTTCAAATTGGAAATCACTTCCCAATACAATTTCTGCTTTTATTCCGATTGCTCTTATGGTTTTTTTCCAGTTTTCTACCTCTTTCTTAATCTCCTTTTCCTGCCCTTTTCTGTTTAGCAAAGAATGAACATCTGCTAAAAGAATTTTTACTTTAAATCCTGTTTTTTGCAAGTCCATCAGTTTTAGAATTGTTACAAAGTGTCCTAAATGCATAGGGCCTGATAATTCATATCCACAATATACAACTGGGGTGGTTTTTTCTTTTAGAAGTTTTTTTAAATCCTCTTCAGAGATTATTTCTTCTGTATTTCTTTTGATTAGCTCAAATTTTTCTTTGTCGTTCATACTATTAATTATAGAAGTGTTAATATAAAGGTTTTTCTTTTGGTTATTATGCGCAAGTTGGCATTCATTATTAGTATTTTTGGGATTTTTGTGTTGGTTTTGGTTATGTTTTTTAGTGGAGAGATTAAGGTTGAAGATGTTGAGGATTTGGATGAATTGGAAGTTAATTCCAAAGTTATTGTTGACGGGAAGATTGTTGGGGAGAGAAATTTTGGCGAGGGTGTAAAATTTGAATTGGATAATGGGCTTTTTGTTCTTTGTGATAATTGCGGTATTGGATTTATTGGTCGGAAAGTTGAAGTTTATGGGGCCGTTGAAGATGTTTATGGCGAGAAGATGGTTGGGGTGCTGAGGATGGTTGTTTTGGAGTAACTATATATTTAAAAGGAGTTTTAGATTTCTTTGATTTTGATGGATAGATTGGAAGAATTGATTAAAGATTTGGTTTCTAGGGCTGAGGCTGCCTTGTTGAGAGATGGACCTAATATTAAGAGGGGTGTTTTGCTTAAACAGACCAGACAGAGAGAGGAGGTTTATCAGGCTTTTTTAGACGCCGGATTTGTTTCTGTTTTTAGAGAGGGTGTTGATGAGCCTCGTTTATCTTATTTAGATTCCGATTATTATGTGATAGATTTAGATGACTATTTTGATTTGTGGGGAGTTTAATTCAGAAGAAGCTTGAATTCACTTGCTCTCTTTCCCAGAATTTCTTTTAATTCTTGTTCTTCTGCGTTGAAGATGTTGTTTAAAGTTTTGAATTTTTTTAGAAGTGCTTTAGCTTTTGCCGGACCTATGTGAGGGAATCCTTCCAAAATTTGCTGCTGCTGGTCTGTTTTTGACTTGAAGATTTTTGTTGCTCTTAGAGATGATTCAGATTTCGGTTTTTTAGATGCTAAAACTGCTAAATACTTCGCTGTGTCTTCTGAATTTCTTGTGAAGATAATTGGAACTTGAAATTCTAATGCTGTTGCTAAAAGAAATCCTCTAAATGCATTTTCATGTAGATATCCGTTGTAGGGGGTTTCTTCAAATCCTTCTACCAGTAAGAGGTGTTTAGGATATTGCTTCAATTCCAGTAATTGAGAGATTATTCTTTTATTTATTATTGAGGATTTTAAGTCTGAAATTGTTTTTCTTTCTATTGCCGTATTATTTATTAAGTAGTCTGCTACTGGAAGATTTTTAAATTCTATGGGGAATTGGTTTTTGATTAAAAGAGAGGGGATTAATGAGGATTTTTCTCTGTTATCAATTATAATTTTGGATTTTTGTGGGATTTTTTCTGGTTTTTTTGAGAAGATGTTCAGGAATGGCATTAGTAATCTCCAATATTTTTGTTTTTTAAGTTTTTCTTTATTTCATCAATGGATTTGTGCATCTTTTTTTCTCTTGCTGCTGAGGCGTAATAGTATGCAACATCTCTTGTGTCTTTTGTGACTAGGATTAAAAGTTTTCCTGGAGAGAGTCGTGCTGTTCTTCCTGCTCTTTGTATTTTTCTTATTGCAGATGCTATCGGTTCATAAAAAATAACTGCCGAGACCTCTGGAATGTCTAATCCTTCTTCTCCGATGCTGTTATGTAGAGTGATTAGGCCTGTTCCTCCTAAAAAATTTTCTGTTTTTTTTACCGAAAGGTCATATACAAATTTGGGTTGCCTTTTTAGTTTTTTCATTGATTTAATGTAATCGAAACAGATGTCCGTGTTCCATTTTCCATTTTTTCTGCATTTCTCGTTGATATTTGGATTATATTTGAATAAGTTTTTATATTTATTAAATGTCTTCTCTGAGTCAAGTGCTTTAGGAATTAAGGAATAATAGGCCTTTCCTCTTTTTTCATTTCTTTTGTTTATTTTTGCAAATGGTAGAGATTCAAATATGTTAATTTTGTAGATATTTTTTTGTTTGTGCAGTGTAATTTTTTCTATTTTTAACATTCTAAGCAATAAAATCAATCCTGTTGCCAGTTTTCTGCTGACTGTTGTTAAAACTATTCTATTTTTGGCTTTGGAGATATGCCCGTCTCCTAGAAAATATGCCTTTAAAAATTCCCATTTTATTTTTGATGGAGCTGAAAATATAAGTTGCGGGACTTCTTTGTTATAGGATCCAACTCCTGCTTTAAAGATATATTTGATTATATAATGGGCTATTTGTGAATCAATGGCTATTCCTCTCCAATTTGACCTTGTTTTCAATTTTAGTCCCTTTTCTACCGACTCTTTCATTAGTTTTTGCATTTTTTTCTTTCTTGCTGCTAGAAATACCCCCGATGTATACTTTGTCTTTCTCGTTGAACCTTCTGAGACATAGAAACCTAAGAATCTTGCCAAATATTTGTTTATTTGCAAGAATCTGGGAAAATTCACTTTTCCATAATTTATTCCTACTTTTTGTTTGAAAAATTTGTCAAATCTCGGATTTTTTTTGATTTCTTCGTTTAGTTTGAATTTGTATTTTCCCTTATGATATTTCACATTTTTTGAGAACCATCTGAGAAATTTTAAATATTCTTTTCCGTTATTTGTTAAAGAGGATACTTTTTTATTATGTTCTTTTTCCGTTTTCTGGCTGGTGAAATTATTCTTTAGATTTCTCTTCAAACAGCTATGTATTGTCGAATAGTTTTTTGCTGAAATTCTTGATAGATCTGAGATGCTTTGTTTTCTCCTTTCCAAGTGGCTGAGAATTTCTAAGTCTGTTTTTAGTTCTCTAATTTTTGCTTGTGTTAGACCAATTAAACTCCCAAAAAGATTTTTTATGTTTTCATTTAATTCTTTTAAGATGTCCACTTTTTTGTTTTTTTCTACATTTGGACATTTAAGAGCCAATGAAATGAATTTGTTCTTTTTTGGTATTGTGGGGATAAAATTATCTTTCAAGCCGAAACTAAATAAACTATGGTCTTTCGTTATTAAAGAATTTAATCCAGAGTTTAATTTTATGTCATAGCAATTATTTTTTGACTGGTGTTTGTGGACGTGAGTTATTGGAGCGAAGAAAACTTTCTCTCCATCTGATGTTAATGTTTCGTATCCTTCGATTTGTTTAGATTGTGTTTTATTTTTTTCCGATTTTAAGAATTTATTAATAAAATTTTCTATTTTTTCTAGAAATATTTTATCCTCTTTTTTTATTACAATATATTCATCTGGATGGACAGAGGTTGCGCAGAGAACATTTACCTTGTTTTCTCTGAATTCTTCTATAATTGCTTTTTGCTCTTTTTGATTTAGTCCAGATGTTTTTGTTCCTTTGGAATTTAGTTTTTTTGCCTGCCCGATGAATATTTTTGCTTTTACTTGAGGTATTTGGTTTAAATTTTCTGCAATTGTTGATGCTGTTTCTCTAAATTGAGAGAAGACAATTATCTTTGCATTTTCGTTTTGATTAAATTCTTCTTTAACTATTTCTGATAATCTTTTTATTTTTGGGTGTTCTGTTTCTTTTTTTCTAAGATTTTTCAGGGACAGAAAGGCCGCCTTGAATTCAGGGGAGTTTACCAAGGTTTGGACTGCTCTTGATTGCTTTTTTTCTGCCTGTTTTAGCAAGGTTTGTATGTATTCGTCTAATCCGGATAATGTTTGAGTTTCTAATAACTCTAATGCATGGGCCAACTTGATTGCCTGTGCTGTTAGAGACACCCCCATCATCGCGTTGAAATTTCTTTGCGAAATCATTGGGAATAATTTGTTTTGCAGTTGGAGTAAAGAAATTTTGTTTGCCGGACCAAAAAGAAGCCTTCTTGAACGAAGCTTGTCTATTAATGAATTGAACAGAGTTTGCATAATGGTTCTCATTTCTACAAATTCTTTCGGGAAATCAACTTCTACTTTTTCAAATTCTAATTTCTGCAAATATGATTTGACATCTGGGGAATCTCTTGTCCTTAGTTCTATTTCATCTATTTTTAGGTGTTTGCAAATTTCTTTTATTTTGGATGGTTCATGTCCTGGGGACGCGGTTAATCCTAAAATTCTTTGGTTTAATGCCTGATTTTTGTAATAATTCACAACTGAAGTATATGCGTAGTTTTTTAGGCATCTGTGGGATTCGTCAAGAATGAGCAATGAAACTTCCTGCATTCCATAAAGGTTGTTTTTTAAGTCATTTGAAATGCATTGGGGTGTTGAGAAAATTATGTCTGCTTTTTCAAATAGTTTTTTTCTTTTTGATGCTGGAACAGAGCCGGTGAAAATTTCTAAGGATGCGAAGAGTTCCGGCAATTCTTTTTTGAAAGTTTGGAGATGCTGTTCGACTAAAGGCCTTGTCGGTGCTAAAAAAAGTGCTTTTGAGCCAGGGAATTTCTTTTGCCTTTCTATTGTTAACATTAATCCGATTAGAGTTTTTCCTATTCCTGTTGGCAGAACTACAAGAGTGTTATTGTTTTTTGCTGTTTCAAATATATTTTTTTGATAATCTCTTGGAGTTAAGTTAATCATTAGAGTTTAGAGGATTGTGTGGTTATAAGAATTTGGGTTTGAGAGTTGTATCTCCACCCACCCGCCCCATGAGACAAACAGAAAAATTAGTTAATTTTATATTTGATGGAAATTGGTTAATTAAGGATGAAATTCAGGCAACATTAAAGTCAAATCTATTGCAATATTTGTTTCTATAACCTCCTTTATCATTCCGAACTTCTTTTGAACAATTATTTAATCATTTGTGAAAAGAATTCTCTTTTAGGGTGTAAGAAGTGCGAGAGCCGTAAAGATTGTGGTAATTAGGGCAAGAGCTGTCCAGACGAGTTTGGAGCCGAAGAATATCTGGGTTCCGTCTAATTTTGCAAGCGGAATTAAATTCCAAAAGGCATAGTATACAGCTAATTTTGATAAATATTCTATATTTATTGGGAGGAGATATGCAATAATTGCCAAGGCCAATATGGATACAATTCCTGTTGCGCCAATTAATCCATTGTGCCAGTCTGTCATTTCTTTGTATGAGTAGAATCCAAATCTTTTTGCTGCTCTTCTTTTTAGGGCTCTTGTTTCATATGTTAATATGGCTGTTAGTTTCACGATTCCAATGGAAAACAGCGTTGCCAGTATTGGAAGGAATATTCCTATTGGAAGTTTTCTTTTCATTTTTTGGAAGTGTTTTAATCCGTATCTTTGCCACTGCCAAATTTCGTGCTCCACATCTGCGTCAAGAGAATTTGCCATTAGTTTTTTTGAGAAAACACTTACTAAGATGATTATTGCTGAAAATAAGAATGCCTGAATTATTTTGAAATATTCCTGTTTTAATGCAAATGAAAATCCCACCACGACTGTTAAGACCAGAATTGCCGCAATGATGTGGGAGATTTCTCTTTGTTTCATGCAGTTTTTATAACGGCTATTTATTTAAATATGTTGGGGCTGTATTGTATCTTGGGGAAGCATAAAATATAAATACTCTTGAGGAGAAAAGTTTATATGCTAAGAATAAGAAAAGTGAGTGAGGTTGTTGGGAAGAATGTGTTTACTTCTGATGGAGATTTGTTTGGACAGGTTGAAGAGGTTAATTTAGTTGATAATAGAATTGATGGATGGAAGATTAGGATTGGTGGCGGTTTTATGAATGTCTTTGGGGGCGCGAGGGGAGTTATTGTTCCTCATCAGTTTGTTAAGGCGATTGGGGATGTGATTATTGTAAATAAAGCTTCTTTGCCTGTTACTGAGGAAATGGATGAAGTTTCTTTGAATAATCTTGAAGCATCTTGATTACTCGGTCTTTCATAGAAAATTTTATATAGTTTTGTGTTTCTTATTGTTATGGCTGTAAAAAGAAAAAATATCAAAGAGGGTAAACTAATTGGTAGATT
>Ga0208375_1001840_pt1 | contig 21883 bp, 21 predicted proteins | sample RifOxyD1_FD_184038 | JGI IMG/M metagenome (GOLD analysis project Ga0208375, IMG submission 184038) | Soil microbial communities from Rifle, Colorado - Rifle Oxygen_injection D1 (SPAdes) | ecosystem: Environmental > Terrestrial > Deep subsurface > Rock core/Sediment | place: Rifle, Colorado... | reverse complement strand
CATGCTGGTGGAAAGCCTTACGGACAACCGCAACCGCACCGTGGCCGATCTCCGGGCGCTGCTCGTTCGCAACGGCGGATCGCTCGCCGAGGCCGGAAGCGTCGCGTGGATGTTTGAAAAAAAGGGCGTGATCTCGGTTCTCAAGGCGATGGCGCCGGAAGAAAAAGTCATGGAAGCCGCCCTCGAAAGCGGCGCCGACGACATCACCGACTGCGAAGACACTTGGGACATAGTCACCGGACCGGCGGACTTCGAGACGATCAAGGCCGCCGTCGACGCGGCAAAAATCCCGGTTGCTGCAGCCGGTATATTGTCCGTGCCCAAAAACACCATCAAGCTTGACGAATACGGCGCCACTTCAGTGCTCAAACTGATAGAAGCCCTCGAAGACATGGACGACGTGCAGAAGGTTTACGCCAACTTCGAGGCCTGAGCGCAAATCCAGTCCGCAAGCTCCCGCACCCCCTGCCCCGTCTTGCCCGACACCTCAAGCACCCTGAGCGCGGGATTGACCGCGAGCATGTTTCGCTTGATGAGCGCGACATCCGCCTCGGCTGCGGATGCCATGTCAATCTTGCCCACCAGCGCCCAATGACTGTTGCGGAACATGAGCGGATACTTGAGCGGCTTGTCCTCGCCTTCGGTCACGCTGAGTAGCGCGATGTTCACGTCGGCGCCGGTGTCAAACTCGGCCGGACAAACGAGGTTGCCCACGTTCTCGATTATTATGGTGTCAAGCGTTTCGTTTTCAAGCGTTGAGAGCGCGCCAAGCACGACGTTGGCCGCGAGATGACAGTCCCCCCCGAAGAACTCGGTCTCGACCTGCGCCACCGGCACACCGAGCGGCTGTATGCGCTCGGCATCACGCGTGGTCGTGATATCACCCTCGATCACGCCGACCATCCGGCCGCGGCGTCCGAGTTCGGGAATGAGCGACTCCAGCAGGCGCGTCTTGCCCGAACCCGGCGAACTCATGAAATTGAGCATGATCCGGCCCCTGGCGCGCATGCGCCGGCGGATCTCGGCGGCCCAGTTTTCGTTTTCCTGCAGGACATGTTTCACGATCTTGATTTCCATCAATGCCCCCTTATCCGATGCCATGCCCGGCAAAAACGCCGCACACGAGCATCATCAGGACAACAAGCGAAAGCGCCCCGAAAAGCAACTCCCGGCGCAGCAGAAAAACAACCGCAAGCCAGGCAACCCTTGCCGCGGGAACGAAAATCAGAAGGCCGGTGCCGCAGGCAAACAGCACCTCCTGCATGCCGCGAGGCGCGGCAATACCGGCGGCAAACAGCAGCGCGCACGCCAGCACGCCGTAGCGGAGGATTATTGCAACCGGGCCCTCAAGATCCTTCATCCCACCCCCCTTAAAAACATCTGCACGGCCACTGCCGCAATCACCACCGAAAAAACAATCCTGATCGTCGATGCCTTGAGCGAAGGCACGAGTCTCGACCCGGCCCAGGCGCCCGCAAACACTCCAAGCGCCACGGGCGCGGCAAGCGGGCCCTGCACATCGCCGCGCGCAAAATACGCCCCGGCACCGGCAGCCGCGGTCACGCCGATCATGAAATTAGATGTCGCCGTCGAAACCCGTATGGGAAGCCCCATCACGCGGTCCATCGCGGGCACCTTCAAAACCCCGCTGCCGATTCCAAGAAGCCCTGATAAAACACCGGCAAGCCACATGAGCGCAATTCCGAGAGACAGCGCGCGAACCCGGTAGCCAACACTGCGCGCGAGGCGCTTGTCGTGATAATGGCCGTCAAACCGCCCCGTTGCAGCGGAACCTTCAAGCTGTTCCTGAAACTTGTCCTTTCCAAAAAACATGGCCCCGGCTGAATAAAAAAGAACACAGGCAAAAAGGATGTAAAGCGTTCCGGTCCCGACCAACCCGGAAACCGCGACCCCGGCCAATGCTCCCGCGACCGTTGCGGTCTCAAGAACCACGGCCAGGCGGATGTTCACGAGTTTTGCGCGCAACAAACCCGGCGCCGCCCCGCAAGAGGTGGCGATAACGGACACGATGCTGGCGCCAACGGCCAGACGGATATCGATCCCGAATAAAAGCGTGAGCAGCGGCACAATGAACACCCCCCCGCCAAGTCCGATCATGGACCCGAGCAGACCGGCCAAAGCGGCCGCGGCAATCAGCGCCAGCTCGAACAACATGCTGTCAAACTAGCATATTATGTTAGAATATTACATGAGGGGAATAAGACGAAGATGAAGGAAGAACCTGCCGAACCGAAACACATCATGGTGGTGGACGACGACGACCAGGTGCGGATTCTGATTTCACATCTTCTCAAACGCGAGGGGTATCACCCGATCAACGCGGCAAACGGCCAGGACGCCCTTGAATACCTTCGCCGCAGTCCAGCCCTCCCCGACCTCATTCTTCTTGATCTGCGGATGCCCGTGATGGATGGCTGGCAGTTCCGCACGATCCAAAAGGCCGACCCGAGGCTTGCCGCGATTCCGGTCGTGGTGATCACCACGCTCGACACGGTTGAAAACGACGTGCAGTCGATACAGGCCGCCGCCTACTGCCGCAAGCCCGTCGATGCCGCCATACTGGTCAAGACCATAAGGGATCACTGCGGCTGACGGAACAGATACCGCAATAAATGCAGCTGGTTATAATAACCGGCATAACGTGTAAATAAATATATAATTCAACCGGTATACCGGTTATACTTTTACAAGAAAAGGACAGGGGTTCCCCGATGCTGGAGCGTGCTGAAATCAAGAAAATAACAGATGACTGGCAATCCTGGTTCCAGGCATCAAAAAACATTCTTGTTGCGCGCTCACAGAAATTGTCACTTCCAAAAAACAACGCCCTGGCAATTACCGGCGTCCGGCGGTGCGGAAAAACCTTCGCGGCAGTGGAGCTGGCAAAAAATTTCCAGAATGTCTTATATGTTAATTTCGAAGATCCGTCATTCTACCAGGACAACTCGGTCCGTAATCTGGACAATATAATTTCAGTTTACACGGAATACAGCGGAACAGCGCCGGGGATGGTGCTTTTTGACGAGATACAGAACATCGACGGCTGGGAACGCTGGGCCAGGAAAGCGGTTGACATGAAAAAGTGGCCGCTTGTGATAACGGGGTCATCATCAAGATTGCTGGGCTCGGAAATATCAACCGCCATAAGCGGAAGGTGCATCGAAAAGCAACTCTGGCCACTGTCTTTGGGTGAATATATCACGTTCACGGGTAGCCATGGCGGCACATCATTGTCGCAGGACGGTTATCTTGCCGCCCTGAGGTCATATATGCGATGGGGCGGGTTTCCGCAGTGTGTCCAGTCCGCGTCAGAAGCCGACAAAACGGAATTATTGAGACAGTACATGAATGATCTTGTCTACAAGGACATAATAAACCGTCACAAAATCCGGACAAAAAGAAACCTTGACCAGATGACGGGCTATTACCTGGCCAATATCAGCAAGCTGCATTCCTACTCCGGGCTCAAAAAAGCGTTCGGAATCAGCACGGAAACTTCGAGCGAATACGGCGGCTTTCTGGAGGAGGCCTTCCTGTTTTTTGAGGTCAAACGGTTTCATCCGAATCAAAAAGTGCAATCACGCGACCCGAAAAAAATCTATGTGATCGATACGGGGCTGAGAAATGCCAATACGCCGTCCGGCGCAAATGACACCGGAAAGCTGGCGGAAAACATCGTTTATGTTCACTTGAGAAGAAAAGGGTGTGGCGTAAGGTATTTTTCGGAAAACCGGGAAACGGATTTTGTCGTTATGCAGGACGGCGAGCCGGTTGACGCCATCCAGGTCTGTTATTCGGACATGCAGGATGCAGAAACCTACAGACGTGAAGTTGAAGGCTTGTGCGAGTGTCTTGAAAAAACCAAATTACAGACCGGATTGATCCTGACGCTCAACCGGGAAGAAACAATCCGGCGGGGCAACAAGCGCATCAAATTCGTGCCGCTTTACAAATGGCTGCTGCAATAGCGGCAACTGTCAAAAACTTTTACACCCCCTGACTGAATGCTTGATACCGGCAGCGTTCCAACATATTCATAATATTGCACTTTCCGCGCGTTGACAGGCGGCACCGCTTTTGCTGTACATATGCCTGTCACGGCGGAAACGGAAATATATGAAAAGCGGGTTCTTAAAAGCAATCCTCCTCTCAACCGCAGCGGCGCTTGTGGCCGCCGGCGTTGAATTTTCAACGGCAAGCACCCCGATACGCAACTGGGGGCTTATCAACAACCAGTCGCGCTCGCACATCAGCGCCCCGGACGCCTGGAAAATCTCCGAAGGCTCGCGGGACATCGTGGTGGCCGTGATCGATACCGGCATAGACACAAGTCACAAGGTGTTGAGCACGAATATCTGGCGCAAGCCGGGCAACAGCGCGGTTTTTGGCTGGAACTTCGTTTCAAAGCAGCCCAACCCCGCCGACCTGCATGGACATGGCACGCACGTGGCCGGGATCATCGGCGCGATGAGCGATCCGGAAGCCGGCGCGAGCGGCGTGGCGCACAAGGTTTCTATAATGGCTGTTAAATATTTCGCAGAAGGGAATTCGGGCGCGCAGAATCTCAAAAATACGGTTGATGCGATCGATTTTGCCGTCGAAAACGGCGCGCGCATCATCAACTACAGCGGCGGCGGGCCGGAATTTTCGGAAGAAGAGTTTCTTGCCATCCGGCGCGCGGAAGCAAAGGGGGTGCTCTTCGTGGCCGCGGCCGGCAACGAACACCAGGACACGGATCTCCCGCAACACTCCTACTATCCGGCTGCCTACCGCCTCAGCAACATCATCTCGGTGGCGGCGATCGACATAAACAACAGGCTTCTGAAAACCTCGAACTGGGGGAAACGCAGGGTGGATGTGGCGGCTCCGGGCGAGAACATCTTCAGCACGCTGCCGGGCGGCCGCTACGGCTACATGTCCGGCACCTCGCAGGCAACGGCTTTTGTAAGCGGCATCGCAGCCCTCCTGCTTGCCAAGAACCCCAAGCTCACTCCGCCCGAACTCAAAACCCTGATAATGGTCTCGGTGGACAAGACCCCCGAACTTTCGGAAAAAGTCATAACCGGCGGCAAGGTCAACGCGCACGCGGCCCTCATCGCGCTGGGCGCGGGCAAAAACAAACGCCCCGGCGAGGCCTTTGCCGCGAAAGCCCCCTCGGCCGAAGACCGGCAGATGCTCAGACTGATCGCGTCGCCGTAGCCTTCTCCAGGCAAATCCACGCTGGCCAGGTTCAAGGCAGTACTTTCAAAAACCTGTCCGCCGAAACAACCAGACAATCCTTGTCCACTTTGCGAAATATGCCGGTTTTGTTCACCAGTTGGACCAGCGGCACCCCCAGCCTCCTTGCCATGTTCAAGGATGAGCGTGAAATATTGGCGTCACCATTCTTGCACTCAATAAACAGGCCCGGCTGGTTGTCAAATGTCAGAAGGAAATCAACCTCCAGCTTGTCCAACGTGCGCACATAGAAAAGGCCGACCCTGCCATATGCGAGATCGTTCAATACCAATTTTGCCCTGAGCAGATTCGAGGCGACAAAATTCTCGAATCTTGCGCCGGTGTTGCGTTCCGGCACATAGCACCAGTTCAGAAAATAATATTTGGCTTCCTTTTTCAGGGATCTGCTGATTTTTTTCGACCATGGCATAACCGGATGGACAAGCCAGAGTTTTTCGAGATGCTTGAGATAATTCTTGGTCGACTGGAATGATGTTTCAATCTCCGCTGCCAGCACGTTGATGGAGAGCGGTGCTGCAATTTTTTCCGGAAGGATGCTCACCAGGTGTTCAACGGTGTCAATTGCCCTGATGTTTGTAAGGTCCCTCAGATCTTCCGTATAGAGCAGCGCAAGATATTCTTCCTGCCATCTTCGCAAAAACCTCTCACTCCCCCTGAAAAGCGGTTCGGGGAATCCGCCGAATTTGAACAAACCGTCATATGCGGCCCTCTCTTCGGCGGTCGCATTGCTGTCAAGCATTTCAAAAAGGTGCCTGACCGGATTCTTCCAGCTTTCAGCCGTCGCAAGCCACAAATCCTGGATCTTCCTGCTCAGCAGGTCTGACATCGAGAAGGGCATCAGATGAAACAAAAAATATCTTCCTACAAGCGAATCGCCCGACTTCCTGAACGTATCGAGCCTCGCGCTCCCGGTAACTATGTATTGCACCCCTTCGGTTGAATCATAACAACCCTTCAATATATCCTTCCATTTCGCCCGCTTGTGGATTTCATCAAATATTATGTATTTTGCCTTGCTGCCCGGCTCAGCATTCATAAAAAAAAGCGGGTCATTGCGATACCTGCGTCTAACAGCGGGGGAATCCCAGTTGAAATACCTGTAATCATCCACCGCTTTTTTAATCCAGGTGGTCTTGCCCACCTGCCGTGGACCGGCAATGAAAATCATCTTGTTTGCCGTCATTTCTTCTTCAAAAACATATTGGGATATCTGCCTTTTATGTACAGGAGAATTCATGCTATTCATAATTTTTACTATACATTAAATATTATCGCGTGTAAATTTAATACATGTTAAATATTATCTATCACTTGACCAGCTTCGCCCGGACGTGTTGCCCCAAAATTATGAACGCTTCCCCATAAAAGAATAATCCATTATATTCGTATCTATGACATTAAAGCAGCGAATCATCGCGCTCGGACCCGACTGGCGCACGCTCGCAAGCGGCGTCGCGATCATATTCGCCTTCCCGCCCTGGGACCTGTCGTGGCTCATCTGGTTTGTCCTCGTGCCATGGCTCATGGCCGTAAAACGCGCGGCCTCGTGGCGCGGAGCGCTCCGGCAGGGCTACTGGATGTGCTTTTGCATGACCATCGGCGGCTTTTACTGGGTGGCCTACGTCCTTAACGAATTTGCCGCCGTGCCTTGGGTGCTTTGCGGATTGTTTCTGATCGCCTTTGCCTCGTTCAACGAGATCCAGTTCATCATCCTCGCCCCGCTGCTCAGGGTCTTGCTGCGAAACTGCTCCTCGGCCGGCGCCCCTTGGCGCATACTTGCCGTAATCCTTGCAACCGCCCTGTTTTATACCGGCGCGGACTGGCTTTTTCCGAAACTTTTTGCCGACACCCTCGGCCACGCGTTTTACATCAACCGCAACATCCGCCAGGCCGCCGACATCGGCGGAGCCAATTTGCTCACGCTGGGCGCCATTTTGTCGAACCTCGCCATCTGGCAATTGATTGACCGGATGACCGGCCGCAGGGAACCCAGCATCTGGCCGGCGCTCCACCGCTCCGTGCTGCCGCTAGTTGCCGCGGGCGCGCTGGCCGCCGCCTTCGTGATCTATGGGACGGAACGGAACAAAACCGTTTCGGCCGCGGTGGCAAATGCCAGGCAGAAGATAAACCTCGGCGTCGTGCAAGCCAACATCGGGGATCTTGAAAAAATGGCGGCCGAGCAGGGCCTGCGCGATGCGGCCTTCCAGGTGGTCCGGAAATACATCGAACTCTCGGACATCGCGCTCAAATCCGCACCGCGGCCCGATGCGATCATCTGGCCGGAGACCGCGTTCCCTTCGACCTTCCGCACCCCCGAAAACACCTATGAACTCGCGCGCGACCAGCTGGTCGAGCAGTTCGTGCGCACCAGCGGCGTACCGCTTCTTTTCGGCGGCTACGACCAGCGCGACGGGCTGGACTACAACACCCTCTTTTTTCTGGACCCCAGTCCGCGCATGGGCGGCTACGACCTGCAACTTCATCACAAGAGCAAACTGCTCATGTTCGGCGAGTACATCCCCGGCGTGAAGATGTTCCCCTTCCTGCAAAAACTTTTCCCGCAGGTGGCCAACTTCGGAAGCGGTCCGGGACCGGAAGTGCTCAAGATCCCGCACCCCCTGCACGACAAAAACCGCGAACCGGTGCCGGTTGGCCCGATCATCTGCTACGAAGCGCTTTTTCCGTGGTTCATCCTTGAGGCGGCCCGCAGCGGCAGCCGCATGATCCTCAACGTCACGAACGACTCGTGGTTTGGCTATTATGGAGAACCCGAACTGCATCTGGCGCTCACCACCTTCAGGGGCATTGAAGCCCGGCTGCCGCAGATCAGATCCACCAACACCGGCATAACGGCGCTCATCATGCCCGACGGCGAAATCGTAAAGCGTACGCAAAAACACAAGGTCGAGGTCTTGAACGTCACCGTGCCCCTCAATGATCCGATACCAACACTAATGCTGCGGCTCGGCGACTGGTTCGGCCCCGCGGCGCTTGCGGCGGCGCTGGTGGCTTTTGGAATGCTTTTTTTGCCTGAAAGGGCAAGGCGGAGCCGACGCGCATAGGGGCGCGCATAGGGGCGCGCATTTGAACCTGCTCATCGGAAAATAACGGCTTTTATTCTCCATTATCAGAAATGGTTGAAACTCCAATTGCCAGCTTATATTCGCGGAATCGCACGTTGTGAGCCGTGCTTGAATTCAGGGTAGCTGTGAAAAAAGTGCTTGTAATAACATTGCCCCACCGTTATAAGCGTGGCTGATGAAGCCACCCGCGAAAAAACGCCAAACACAGCTCAAGCTCGCTATAAAGGGCGTTCCAACAGGCAAAGCCGCTCGCGAACACGGCGGCGAGGACCACGCAAACCGGCGCACGCGCAAAACCGCACGCCCGTTCGACCCGGCACGACCGCTTCACATCACAATGCGCTCGACTATGGCGGTGGACGAGGGATCAATGTTAAATCCAAGGTGTGTTAAGATCATAAAAAACATCACATACAGCGCGGCCGCCCGGCATGGCGTCACAATCCAGCGATATGTCTGCGTCGGAAATCACATACATCTCCTTTTGCAGACCAAATCACGCCGCATGCACATGGCGCGTCCGGCACTAAGGGCTTTCCTCAGGCAAACTGCCGGGCTTGTAGCCCGCGTGATGACCGGCGCAAAAAAAGGCGCGCCGGCTGTACGCAGGTTCTGGGATCATCTTGCGTGGTCACGCGTAGTAGAGTGGGGCAAGGATTTGTTTGGCGTCCACAAATATTTCGAAAAAAACCGGGCCGACAGCTACGACATTCTTGCCTGCTGGGGCTGGCATGCAACCGGAGTTTGGGGCGATGGCGGATTTCCATAACACCTGTAAAATCTTTTGACAGCTCCTGCGCACCTGCTTGACGCTTCACGCCCCCACGCCGCTCTACTCTGCTGATATTATTGACTTATTTTTTATCCCTCAAAACCACCGTTCTGGCACCCCTATTGCTTTTATGTACTGTGTAACGTCGATGCCCGGATGGCAGAGGCAAAGCAGAAGCAGAATGCGACCCAAGCAGAGCAGAAGCAGAGATAAGGAGTAAAAAATGTCAGCAACAAGAGACAAAGCGCAGAAGTTCACGTTCGTATATTCGAATCTATATAAATTGTATAAAAACGGAAATGAGGCACCCAGTACGCCCCCGATTGACGAAGTCAAGGCCCAGGCCGCCGCTTTCGCATCAGGCCGCGTAATCAAAGCCGGCGATGCCCGCGTCACCCCGATGAAAGTCACGAATTACAAACCGGCCGAATTCATCAGCCGCCGGATCGGTATCGTCCCCAAACCCGAAATCCTGCGCAATCCGCAGTCCGAGGCACTCGACAGCCTGAAACAGAATCTGAAATCCCTGAACGACCTTCACTCGCGTCTCAGGGTCATGCTCAAGGAACTCGAAGATCTTACGAAAGAATAATCCTAGTCCATCGTCAGGCCGGCCTTGGCGTGTTCGCCGATGGCCGGCTTTTTCTCGTCCTCGCCCGCAATCTCCCGCTTAACCGGTTTTCCGACCGGGATGTTCTCCGGAAAGCGCGGTCTTGACTCACGTGCGATATCAGGTTTTTTATACGGCTTGTATTTAATCCCCTCGCCCGAATACCGCGTCTTCTTGGGCAGCCGCACGATAAGCTTGTCGCCGACGAATTCCTTCGAAAGAAGCTTTGCGTCCACCTGCGCATCGAGCGGAAAGCTCTCGCTGAACGACTGGAACGCGGCGGTGGTGACCGAATGACCGGGCTCGACATCGAGCCGGTCCTGGTTCTGCCGACGCCCCGAAAGAACGAGCTGGTCGCCCCGCACGGCGATGCTGACCTTGTCCTGTTCGTGCTCGGGTATCGTGGCGACAAGAATATACTCTTCGGAATTTTCCCGGAGCGCCGCGCCCGGCGTCACCAGCTTGTAAAATGGATCGCTCTGGCGCGATGAATACGCCGAGAGTTTCTGCATCGTATCCTCGCGGATGCCGTCAAGATCGTTCTTCACCCTCGAATAAAGCGAATTCACCACCTCTGCATGCTGTTTGTTCAGCCCCTCGATGCGCTCCTGAAACTGCTGCCCGGAGATTTCGGACTGTTTGACCACGTTTTCGCGCTTTTTGGCGAGATCATCGCGCGCCTGCGTATCGAGCTGCTTGTACTGCTCGTCATGTTCGCTCCGGGTCTGGTCAATCATTTGTGAATGCGCGCTTTTCATGAAATCCATGTTGTTGTCGTACGTGCGCTTTTCGTAATCCGACGCTATTGCGTTGCTGTTGCGCAGCTCGCCCAGTTGCTGTTCGCCAAGTGACTGGGCGTTGTAAACCGCATTCTGGTAGTGGCTCTTGAGATCGGCCACCTGCCGGTCGCCATCGCGCATTATGCGATGCATTTCCTTCTGGTAGTTCTTCCGCATCTCGCTGACGGCCTGGTACCCCTGGCTCCGCTCTTTTTCGAGCGCTTCTTCGGTGCGTGTGGCCTGCGCAAGCGACTGCCGGGCATATTCGTCCCTTATCCCCTCAATCGATCTTTCGGCGTCTTTTTGCGCCACGACCACCTGTTCATGGGCCTGGGCCATGCGCTTTTGCGCCTTCATCTCGGCATTTCGCGCCTCTTCCTCGGGCGCAAGCGACGACGCCCTTCCTTTGGGGTGCAACCCCGGCGGCGCCACGAAAGGCGGGGCGAAAGTCGGCGAGTTCGGTGGTTTTATCGGCATATCCCCCTCAATGTCTCGTCTGCTCGCTTTCCATTATGTTGTTTTCAACTATGTTGAAATACGTCCTCATGACCTGCTCGTACGTGGCTGCATCAAGCCGTTCAAGATACGTTATTTTCTGCGTAAGCGTCGGCTGCATGATCAGTTTTTCAATATGCCCCTCCACGCCGTCGATTGCATGTTTTTCGCAGTAATCGCCGTAGCTCTGGATCCTGGTGCCCTGCCTGAATATTTTCCTGATCGTGTCGACATTGAACAGCGGATGATGCCCCATCTTTGACTGGCCTATGAGATATTCGACCTGGTGGAGCTGTTTCTCTGATACGTATATCAAGCCATCCCCTCCTTGGGAAAACTGCGGCCCCATCCTTGGAGCCCTTGATAAAATGGTAACCCCGGTTATACGGGCGCGCAAGAGGGGGGGGGTTTGACTCTTTGCGGAACATCCCGGTACAATTCAATCATGGGCAAGCCTCCCCGCAAAAAAGGCATGATGGAACGCAGGAAGCGGCCCCGCAGCAGAAAAAGCCCGGGCGTCAAGCCCGATTCCGCCCTGAGAACGCTCAAAAAGGATTCCTGCGCCAACTGCGCCAAAAGCCTCAAGGGCTCCGAGCGGGCGCTTTTTGTTGAAGAGGAAATCGGCCGGATTTTCTGTTCGGAAGAATGTATTTCCGAATATTTCACGCCTGATGTCGAGGTGTTGGAGCAGGAATATCTCGGCCTTGTCTCATCCGAAGACCTGGCCCCCGAAAAACGTGAAGAACTTGCCTACCTGCGCTGGATAACCATGGAAGAGCCGGACGAGGCCTGGCGCCAGAAAACCCCGTCAGGCGACTTCAGATACACGCTCATTTCAGAGTTCAACCCTTCGGACAAGCCGGTATGGTTCATCTGCATCTGCCTCCTGCTTCGCGGAGACCCGAGCTTTTTGTTCATAGCCTTCCCGACCGTTGACGAACGCCTGGTGCATTACTACCGCCGGGGCGAAAAGGTGCAATGGATAAAACCGCGCAAGGACGGCCAGAAGGAGGAGGCTGCGGGCAACGCCGGGCCGCCGGTCCCGGCGGACAATGCGCCGATGACCGACGGGCTTGCCGACAAATGGACCGAGGATGAAACCGTGCGCGCCCGCCTCGGCACCAAGCGCCGCGAGGACGACATCCCGCAGGAAGAGTACCAGCTTTACCAGGGCTGCATGAACGAAACACTCGATGAGCCGGACGAAATATGGTCGGTCGCCGTGAACGACAATCCTGGAGCGCCGCGCGTGTATCACTTCATAAAGCATTACCCCGAAGAAGCCCCTCCCGTCTGGTTTGTCATCGTGGCGCGGGATACGGACAATGAGGAACAGCTCGAGGTGGTCGACGCCTTCCCGACCAAGGACCCCGGGCTCGTGCAAGGCTACCGGCAGGGCGAGCAGGAAATGGGCGGCTCGATGCTGCAACCCAAAAGCAAGCTGGTGCACTAGTTATCTGAATTTGCCGTATGAATAATCCGGGCAGGAGAGATAAGTGCCGGCCTGCAGGCACGACACCATCTGCGAAGCGTCTTCGCCGGACACGATGAATACCGCATTGAAACTGGTCGCGCTGAAGCTGACCTGTGTCCCGGCAGACGAGCTGGCGGCAACACACTGATACATCGGAGCGCCCGTCTGGTCGGGCTTGAGCCAGGTCTGGTTGTTTATGATCTCGACCGGAAACACGCAGATGTTCGTCCCGGCGCTTGCCGTACCGATGACTTTGATGGTCGCCGTGCCGGACAGGGCCGCGCAAACCTTGTAATAACCGGTTCCGTTGAGGGCGGAGTCATAGTCGGGCGTCACGTTGGCCTCGGCGGGACAGCTAAAGGCAGGGTCGGCGTAGTCGTTTGCGGCAAGAGCAAAATTTGCGCTTTTCATTGAATCCTTCGAGGCATATGCGCCACCGCGCGGGCTGTAATCATTTGCGCAGCCGGAAAGTACCAGTGCCGCCGCGACCGCCATTAAAGTATATTTTTTGGTAGTAATCCTGTTCATGGCCCCTCCCCGTATTGTGCATTTTATGGTGCCTGCTGATAATAGAAGCAAGCCATGTGCCGTTTATTTGCCGCTTTAGCTGTTGATATTGCGGGTTTTTTTAATGTTGTAATGTACAGGTTTTTTCCACCTGTATCAAAGCTATAGACACGTCACACGGCCGTAAAGATCAGCGCCCCCATGACTACCATGAACGCATTGCGCACGAATCTCCCGCGGGGGCCGCGTTTGAAAATATTGAAATAGCAGGGCACCGGCACCATGAGCCAGTAGGATATGCCCCAGAGCTTGAATACCAGCGGATCAAGCAGGTTTGAGAGCGCGAGCGCCGAAAGAAATGCCGACAGCCCCCATAGGACATCAATCGCGGCATGCAGCGCGATCCTCGCCGTCATGCGGCCGCGCATGGCACGAAGAAGATGGAGAGCGATGTAAAACCCCCAAAGCCCGTTGATGATCGAAAAAACAAGAATCACGTTTTTCATCAAAGCTGCGCTTCCTCGCGCTCAAGACCGAGCGCGCGCATGCGCTCCCCGGACGGACGGCCGCTTGCCGTGTCCCAGCCGAACGCCTTGTAATAATCCGTGACAAGAGACTTCATATCAAGCGTCCTGCCCCGGTTGGGTCCGTGCGCAAGCGGCGGATTGCCGCACACGAGCTCCGGAATCCTGAAATCACCCGGACGTATCCCCTCGCGGTAATTGAACGCCTGGCGCAGCGTCTGGATTCTTTCGCCGGTTTTGAGAAATTCGTCACGCGACATGTTCCAGCCGGTTAGCGCGTTGATCCAGTCAAACACCGGAATGTCGGCGCCGACTTCAAGGCCGAACACGCACATGCCGGCCGAATTGCAAAAATGCGTGAATTTGGTGCATAAAGCGAAAAACTCCCCGCGGCCGGTATAGATGAATTTTTCGCGGTCCAGCACTACCGGCGAGCCCGTTTTACCCATGAGCATCCGGTCGATGTTCATGGTCTCGGCGTTGAAATACGAAAATATCTTGTGGCGTCCCGGCGTGGGATCAACCTCATACGCCAGCCCGTAACCCGGATCAAACCGCGGATCATGCATCGGCAGTTCCTGGCCGCCGGCGTGGATTGCATACTTTTCCGAACCCTTGCCGATTTTTTTCGAGGCGACGCGCACGCCGTCGGCCAGCACATCGCCAAGCCCCTCACGCCGGATCATCATGCCCAGGAGCGCGATGAACGCGCTTGCGTTGCCCCACCGGAGCTGCAACCCGCCGGTATCCTTTTCAGTCAGAATGCCGGCCTCGAAACAATCCGCCGCGAACGCCAGCGTCCCGCCGGCCGAAATCGTGTCCATGCCCGAAAGGTTGCACATGTGGTTCATCTCAAGAATGCTGTTCAGGTCGTCATTGAGCAAAAGCGTCCCGAGCGAAGTGGTGGACTCGTATTCAGGCTTGTGCGTCCTGTCCGTCTTGAAGCGCCCCTCGCGTATTTCCATGATGCCGCCGCAGCCGAGCGGGCAGGCAAAACAGTTGAATTTCTTTTTTTCGAGCTTGCGGATGGAGTTGTCGCTTATCCTGAGCGCCCGGCGCATCGGAAAATCCCGCCAGCTCGAACCGCGCCAGTTCCTGACCGGAGAATCGCCGTCTTCGTTTGCAAACGCCCCGCCGCCGGCGGTGCCGTAGCGCCTGAGGATCTGCTTCCAGAGAAAAGCCTCGTTGCGGATCGAAAAAGGCACGCGCGCGAAAAATTTTACGAGGCCCGCGAGGATGACGCCCCAGTTGAGTTTTGAAAGGACGAATCCGCGGTTGAAGCGTTTGTGGAAACCCGACGACAGTTTTTTCATCGCATCAGAATCATGCAGGTCGACCTTGCGGTTTCCCTTGATCACAAGGGCCTTGAGCTTTTTGACGCCCATCACGGCGCCCAGCCCCGAGCGGGCCGCAATGCGCCCGCCGTCACAGACCATGCCGCTGACAAGCGACAGCTTCTCGCCGGCCTCTCCGATGCAAAGCACCTTTCCGCCGCATTCCTTCTTCAATATTTCTTCCGTCGCTTCGGTATCCCTGCCCCATACATGAGCCGCGTCCCGGAGTTCCATTTTCAGCGCAGGAGTTGTCGCGTCGATAAAAAGATATACCGGCTTTTCGCTCATGCCCTTGAAGAAAATCCCGTCGAAACCGGCCTGTTTGATCGCCGGCGGAAACGAACCGCCGCAGTTTGAATCGCCCCAGCCGCCGGTCAGCGGGGATTTGCCGACGGCCATGACCCGGCCGGTGAAAAAAGTGGGTGTTGCCGTAAGAAGTCCGGGCAAAAAACCAAGGATGTTGTCCGGGCCCATGGGATCGGCCCCTTTGGGGATGTTGTCAAAACACACCTTGGCTCCCAGGCCGAGGCCGCCAAGATACTTTTTATAATATTCGTCCGGAAGCTGCTCCTCGCGAAAGGATTTAGAATGCAGATCAACCCAAAGAATCCTGCCGTGCGCACCTTTCATTTCCATCTCCTTGATCTGAATGTATTATACATCTATGGCAACAGCCGTCAGCATGATTCGTATCGCAATGGCCGCGGGGATTCTCGCCTTCGGCTTTTTCACCTGCCGCGGAGGCGATGCATGGAGCGACGGTTTTCTGCTGCTATACATGCTGCCGCTTGTTTTGCAGTTCGCGCTCAAGGGCGGCGCACGCGTCTGGGCACTCTGGTTCGGCGCCGCGCTGGTTGCGCAAACGCTTGTCACGCTTGTATTTCCGGATCACTACATGACCAGACGGCCCGGTACGCGCACCGTGCAGGTTTACAATGACCCGGAGTTCAAGCCGGGCATCACGGGCACGCATGTCGTCACCACCGATCAGATGGGCTTCAGAACCCTGCCGCACGTCGATTATCTGTCAAAAAAGGGATACAGGATTTTCGTGATCGGCGGCTCCACCACGGAGGATGCGGCGCTTGACGATTCGCTGACCTGGACACACAAGCTGCAACTGCGGCTTGAAAAAAACACGGGCCGCAAAATTGAAGTCATCAACACCGGACTTGCCGGCGCGCGCGCCATCCAGAATCTGGCCACCATGGAGCGCGTCAGCGCATTTGAGCCGGACCTCATGATAATCTACACGGGGGCCAATGACTGGATTCACCACATGGGGCTGTATGCCAAAAAGATGTCCTGGGTGGTCAACTCGGTCAATGATCCGTGGCTCCCCGAAAACACGCTTCTCGGCCGGGCGCTCAAACGCGCCTCATTGCTTCTTACCGGAACCGAAAAAAACGCGGAGCGCACGACTGAAACCCGCCATGAATGGGGTCCGCCTTCGCGGCACCAGGGGGATGATTCGCTCGCGCGCGCGAGAAAAATCGAATTCAAGCCCGAAAAAGTACATGCCGAATTTCCCTACATCCTTGCCGCAATGGCGGACCATTGCCTCAAGGGGCGGTTCAAATGCATCTTTGTTACAAACGCCGTGGCCTACGCCCTGGACGTACAGGAAGGGTTGAAAAAAAAATTCTGGATGACGCCCATCCACGGCGACTACACGTTCACGCTCGAATCCCTGGTTCATCTGAAAAATATTTACAACAACGAGGTGTCCTCAGTTGCCCGCAGGCGCGGCATTGCGCTCTGTGATGCCGCGACAAGGATACCCGCCACGCTCGAATATTTTTATGACGACAGCCACTTCAACCGCGGCGGCGCCGAAAAAATGGCGGGAATCGTGGAAGAATGTGTTTTAAAAATGCCGGATGCGGCAGGCATCGGGACCGGCGTGCGATAATGGATTTTTTCGACGCCCACTGCCACCTGCAGGACAAACGCCTCATGGCGCAGCTTGAGGCAGTCCTCGCCCGCTCCAGCCAGGCGGGCATAACGCGCTATCTGCTCGGCGGCACGGACCCGGACGACTGGAAGCGGCAGCAAGAGCTGCAAAAGAATCTTCCTGCAAGGATTTTCATGTCCTTCGGCATCCATCCATGGCGTGCGGCCGGACTTGACGCCCTGGCGGCGCAAAAAACAATCAACGCGCTGGAAGAAGCCCTGACGGCACACGGACGCGACGTCTCCGCCATCGGCGAAACCGGAATCGACAAGGGCCCGCGCATGACGAACAACTCCCTCAAAATGCAAACCCTTCTTTTTGAGCGGCAGCTCGCGATCGCCCGGACGGCGGCAAAACCTGTCGTGCTGCATGTTGTAAGGGCGCACGAGGAAGTGCTTGCCGCGCTCAAGAACGCCCGTCTCTCTGCCGGCGGCCTGGTCCATGCCTTTGCGTCAAACCATGACACGGCAAAAAAATATATGGATCTCGGATTTTACCTTTCTTTTGGCGCCGCCTCCGGACAACGATCCACTGCCGCGCTTGTCCCGCACGACCGCGTCGTACTCGAGTCCGACGCGCCGGACATGCTCCCGCGCGGCCATACAACCCCAAGCGGCCTCAACGAACCGTCAAGCGTGCGCCTTGCGGCCCAAGCACTCACAACAACCCTTAACCTGCCCGAGGACCACATCCTCGCGCTGTCAACGCGCAACATCGAACAACTCCTCAAGTCCGGCGCAGCGGCACAGGCCATGCCGCAATGAACCGCTTCGACCGCCTCGCAAGATTGGTCGGCCCGCAACAAATAAAAGTGCTCGCCGCTTCGCGCATTGCAATAATCGGAATCGGCGGAGTTGGTTCCTGGGCGGCCGAAGCACTGGCCCGCTCCGGCACCGGAGCGCTTCTTCTAATGGATTTTGACAAGGTATGCGTCAAGAACTTCAACCGGCAGCTTGCGGCCCTCACGCAAACAATGGGACAAAACAAAGCCGCCGTCATGGCCGCACGATGCCGGGAAATCAATCCGGAGGCGGAGATAATTCCAGTAACGGATTTTTTTGAAACCGCCACCGCCGAGCGCGTTCTGGACTTCCGGCCTGATTTCGTGATCGATGCGATTGATCATGTAACTTCAAAATGCCTGCTGCTCGCCATGTGCCGCGACAAGGGCATCGGCGTTGTCTGTTCAACCGGAGCCGGAGGCAGGCTTGATCCCACGCGCATCAAAACCGCGGATCTTGCGCGCACGGAGGTTGATCCGCTGGCAAAAGCCCTGCGCCGCATTTTGCGCGAAAAACACGGATTTCCGGCCAAAGGCCCGTTCGGCATCATGGCCGTGTATTCCGACGAGCAGCCCTCCGAGCCTTTCGACACCAGGACGCTCGACCCGGAATGCCTGCAATGCCCCGACCGGCACAACGAGCATCAAAGCTGCGACAAACGCGGCAGGGTCATGGGCACTGCGTCGTTTGTCACCGGCGCCTTCGGTCTTGCGTGCGCATCAATAGCGGCCAGACACGTCAGCGGCAGTCCTTTTCGATCTCCTTGAGGGTCCGGACAAGTTTGAACGTCCTTGTCGAATCGTCCTTGGGGACCTTGACACTTGCAATCGCCTTTTTGATGCACGCCACAGCTGCGTCCTTCCTGCCCATGTCCCTGCGTATCCGCGCAAGAAGGGCCGCCGACTTCAACCGGTTGTCGCCATAGGAGGCCTCAAAAGCCTTTTCGGCAAGGCGTTCGGCTTTTACATAATCCCTGCGTGAGTATTCCATGTTCGCCTCGCCATGGAAAAACGTGAACTCGTCCGGATATTTTTTCTGGAATCTCCGGTAAATCCCTCCGGCCTCGTCAAACTCGCCCGACTTCCAGAGGCAATAGGCCGTTTCGATGTTTCCGCTGCGGTCGTCCGGCGTTTTCATGCACGCCCGATACGCGCCGGCCGCCTTTTTCCAGGCTTTGCGCGCCCCGCTCGCGTCACCGGATTTTTCATAAGCATCGGCAGCCGAGGACCACATGTCGCCCGGCGCGAAGTCACGGCCTTTGACGGAATCGGGATTCCCTGCAATTTTCTCCGCCACCGCTATCGCCTCGCGATAAAGCGCTTTACGTTTCCCGGCGTCCGTCGTTGTCATTCCGGCAAGAGTTGTCCGCCACTCGACCGAAAACGGGCTTTGCGGAAAATCCCTGATCGCGCGTTCCAGATAAACCCCGAGCGCGGCACGTTCGCCCGGTTTTGTCTCAAGCAGCCCTATCGCCGCCGCGTGCCTGTACTCCCCGATGGCCGGGTCCCCCGCCACGGCCAGCGAAAAATATTTGTGCGCCGGCTCATATTCGCCGCGTTCAAAATAAATCATTCCGGCCCGGGCAGCCGCCTTTTTGTCACCCGAAGCCGCCCTTTTTACCACGGACGTAAAAGAGTCGCCCTTTTCACGAAGCGCCGCCGCAAGCTCCCCGGAAAACACCTCAAGCGGTCTGAAGCCAACCACCCGCCGGATCTCGTCCCCGTCCGGGGTGGCAAACACTATGGTGGGATAGCCCCCCACTTTGTATCTGCTCTTGAGCGGCCAGGATATCTCTGAATCCGCATCAAGCTTGAGCTTTACGAACCCGGCCGAAGCCGCCGCAAATTCCTTCGTCGAAAAAACCTGTTCATCGTACTGGTTGCATGGCGGACACCAGATTCCGAAAAAATCGATCATGAGCGGCTTGTTTTCCCTGCGGGCATGCGCCAGCGCCGCCTCCGGATCATTCACGAAAAAACCGTTACTGAAATGTTTGTTCACTTTTCCGCCGCCCTGCGGACCGGACGGCCGGCTTGAAGCACCGGCGCCAGCGGCGGGCGGCCTGCCGTCAAATCCCACGGAAACGATGTGCTTTTCACAAAAGGTTTTTTTGTCATCACAAAGATGCATCGTGATCCGGGCGCCGGACGCATGATCGCATCCTTTGACCGTAAAAACGGCCGCCCCTTCGGCCAAACTGTCGGGGCTGATTTTGTGTTTTCCACAGCCACAATCGTCCTTCTTGCAGGTTTTCTGCATGAAGGACGGCGCCTTGGTGTTGAAATGATGCTTGGCCGGAGGCGCCACGGCGAGCGCGAGACCGGCAGCGTTTTTTTCCGCCCTTACCGTAAAATCCGGCGCCAGCATCGCCGCAGCATGACAATCACCGGAAGAGAAAAGTAAAATCAATAAAAAATAAATCATGTCAAAACCTCCAGTCATCGTGGTTATGGTAAAATCTAAACATGAAAAAAACCATCGCCAAAATGACCTCTCATACGAAGCTTTCCGGCGGCTCGCATCCGCCCCGGGCAAGGCTTGACCGGATTTTCCACTCCCTCGAAGGCGCGCTCGGCACGGGCATGGTGCTTTCGGCAAAAGAGGTGCTCGAAACCTATGCCGAGGACGATTCGGGCTTTGGCGCCTTCCAGCCTGATTTCGTGATCAGGGCAAGAAACACGCAGGATGTTTCAATCATTTTAAAGGAAGCCTCGCGCGAAGGCGTTCCGGTCGTCCCGCGCGGCGGCGGCACCGGGCGCGTAGGCGGCGCGCTCGCGGTTTACGGCGGCATAGTGCTGAGCCTTGAAAAAATGAACCGCATCACGGCCATCGAGAACGAAAACTTTCTTGCACGCGTCGAGCCGGGGATGATTCTTGAAAAATTCCACCAGTCAATCGAGGAAGCCGGCCTGTTCTACCCGCCGGACCCCTCCAGTCTCGACAGCTGCTCGGTGGGCGGCAACGTTGCCTGCAACGCGGGCGGTCCGCGGGCGCTCAAGTACGGCGTCACCTCGAACTACGTCCTTGGCGCCGAATTCGTTTTGCCGGACGGCACCATACTCAAAACCGGCCGGAGCACGGTAAAGGGAGGCGCCGGTTATGAGCTGCACAAGCTGATTGTCGGCTCCGAGGGCACGCTGGGCGTGATCACCGGCATCACCTTCAAGCTTGTTGCCAAACCGTCTCATATTGAAACAGCCCTGATTACGTTTCCAACCGCGCGGGCGGCCCTGCAATCTTCGCAGGACATCATGAAGTCAGGAATCCTGCCGCGCAGCCTTGAGTTCATGGACGCGCTGTCGCTTGCGGCCGCACGGACCAAGGTGCCGCGCCAGTTGCCCGAAACCGCCGGAGGCTGTCTTCTGGTCGAACTGGATGGCTCATCGGCGGACACGCTCCTGGAAGAAATGGGGCGCGTGGCCGAAATCTGCGACAAGCACGGCTCCGGCGAAGCACTGGTCGCGCAGGACGAGGCGCAGCGCCGCGACCTCTGGACCGTGCGCCGCGAAGTCGCGCCGGCGCTTCGCGAAATGCATCCATGCCGCGTGAGTGAAGACATCGTGGTTCCGAGAGCCGCGTTGGCCGGCATAGTTGACGAGCTTCAAACCACAGCCACAAAACACGGAATAAAAATCGCCGCCTTCGGCCACTCCGGCGACGGAAACATCCATGTGACGGTATTATACGATGAGCCAACGCGGGAGGCCGCGGACGCAGCCTGTACCGATACGCTCCGGCTGGCCGTAAAACACGGCGGCACGGTGGCCGGCGAGCACGGAACCGGAATCCAGAAGGTCGGGGCGCTCGCGCTTGAACAGTCCGCGGAACTTCTCGAGTTCCAGAGAGGGCTTAAAAAATATTTCGACCCCGCCGGCATAATGAACCCCGGAAAAGTAGTGGCCATTTGACTTGTTTTATTTTTTCTCTTCGTTACAATCACACATGTGATTGTAGTGCTGTATTGGTGAGCCACGACTAAACGGGGGGATTTTGCAAAACCGCGTTCCAATAACCGTCAGGCTGGAATCATTTGAGGGGCCGCTTGATCTGCTTTTGTATCTCATCCAGAGCCATGAGCTTGATATCAGCAAAATCTCGATAACAAAAATCACCGACCAGTATCTTGAATACATAAAACTCATGCAGGAACTCAATTTCGACGTTGCCAGCGAATTCCTGGTCATGGCATCAACTCTTCTGCTCTGGAAAAGCCGGTCCCTTCTGCCTCGCGAAGAAACCGTGACGGACGCGGGCGAAGAAGATCTGTTTTCCCCGGAAGACCTTGTCCGGCAGCTCCTGGAACACCAGCG
>Ga0208375_1001837_pt1 | contig 21899 bp, 25 predicted proteins | sample RifOxyD1_FD_184038 | JGI IMG/M metagenome (GOLD analysis project Ga0208375, IMG submission 184038) | Soil microbial communities from Rifle, Colorado - Rifle Oxygen_injection D1 (SPAdes) | ecosystem: Environmental > Terrestrial > Deep subsurface > Rock core/Sediment | place: Rifle, Colorado... | reverse complement strand
TCGTCATCGTCGTCAAAGTCCTCAAACTTCACCTTCCACTGATTATCCCACATTTTTTTTACTTCCTTACTGCAGGAATCACAGTATTTTCTCGCATATCTCCCCTCGGTATATTCAAACTCTTTCTTGCACCTAAAACAAGTTTTCTTCTTTTTCATTCTTACTACTTTCCTAAACGCCCCGACCGAGAATCGAACTCGGGACTCATCCGTTCTACGAGGTCACTACCTCCTGTTTTAAAGGAAGGTTGAGGTTCAAGGAAACTTTTGGTTCCCTTAACTCGCGACAGGGATGTGTTTTAGCCACTAAACTACCGGAGCAGTTTGCTCATCGCAGTGAGTACCCGAACAAGAGTGAGACAAACTTTCTTCTCTATGAGTACTCAAGCAAGAGAGCATAAAATTAGTTATGGATTTGTATTTTTAAACTTTCACATTCTCCCAAAACTTAAATACTCTTCCAACATAAAAGAACTATGGGATGGATAATGAAAACATTTCTTATCATTGGAATTATAATAGTAATAGCAATTATTGTAGCAGTAAAATTTGTCATCAACACAGTAGAAGAAGGAAAAGATTTAATAGAGATAGAAGGAAAAATTAAAAGCGTAATGGCGAACATAGAAGAAATTGAAAAGGGAGACTGCTCAAAGATACCGGAAGTTGAATCAAATATTGAAGAGATAAAAGGAGAATTCAAAGAAGCATGCAAAAACCCAGTTCTAAAGAAAATAATTGAAGAAAAATCTGGAGAAGATTTATGCGAAGACCCGGAAAAAACCGCAGATGAACTAATTTCAAGATTAGAAGCAATGAAAGAACTCTGCGAGAACCCTTCTGTAACTACTATTGAAAATAACAATTCGGAATAAAAATTTAAATACTGCTCCAAAGTGGCAATCCCATGAATAGAAATCAAATCCCGAATATTATAATAACATTATTTGCAGTTATACTTCTAACATCCGTCTCGTCTGCATATAATTTTGACGGAGATTATTCAGCAACAAGCTACCACAAATCTACAACAACCGGCTCATATTACGGTCCAAGCTCAACAAAATCAACAGATTACTACAAATCAACCGACACAACATACCTTCCTTACGGAGGATACCAAAAAACAACAACTTACACAAAAACAGTAACGGAAGAACCGGACTATTATTATCCAAGATACGGATACTATGGTTCATATTATCCTAAGTCTTCATACACTTCCTACCAGCCATATTATAAATACGGATACTGGAGCGCACAGCCCCAATACTCATATCAAAGATACGGCTCAGGAAGCAAATACGGTTATGGATATTATTACCAGCCGACATATTATCAGGGTTCTTACACCTGGAGATATTGAAGTAGAAATAAGACATACTATCACTCCAACTCATGGCGGAAACAAGATATTATATACAACAATGGTTTATAAAAAACCAAAAAGATAATCCTCAACCAAGAAATTTCTTCTTATAACTCTTATCATAATAATTAAAATAAACGAACAAAATAAAATTATTTGTAACTAATCTCTTTTATAATCTTTTAAATCATATTTTAAATTTTTATAATATTTTATAAAAAACCACTATCAGTTTAAATAATTCCTTTCAAATAGTCCTCCTGTCCCCATATTTTTCAAAACGCTTCTTTGCCATATCAATAATTCCCCAATTATGGAAATTCAGCCAAACCCACTCAACAATTCTGGCTTAAACACCAGCACCAATCCTAATACAACAAGAATCACCCCGCCAACCAATTTAGACAATTTGGCATACTTCTGCCCAAAAGTTCCAGTCACTGCAAACGCAGCCAGACTAAATATAATCAAATCGTCAAGCATAAAGAAGAAAACATAAAGCAGAATATATCCGTAATAGCTAAAACCAGAAAGCCCGCTTAAAGTTAAAACCTGAGTAAATACAACAGGCACGACAGCAGAACAGGCAAACTCAATAGAATTAACAACAAAAGCCAATCCAATAACAGCAAAAACAGTCATCCATGTCAGGGGGCTTTCAACAATTTTCTGCATCCTGCTCATCGTTCTTTTCTTTAAATTAACATCTCCAACCTCACAAACAATAGCTCCTTTTGTTGTGAAATAAACTTTCAAATCGTTAATTCCAACAAACAAAGCACCCAACCCAACAACCAAAATCAAAGGCTTAAGATAACCAATTAATAAAAATACATTCAACCAAGCAGTCATGAATAGAAAATACAAAACACCAGAAGCAAAAACGAAACTCCCAACTAAAAGCCAAATCTTCTTTCTATCATTAATGCTCATAATTAAAGTAATAAGATAAACCAAAACCCACATTGCGCAGGGATTAAATCCATCAAGCAAACCCAAAACAACAGCCAGAGAAACCAGAGAATAATCAAGAACATTTATATCTCCAAGAATAGAAACATTAATTTTCCCATCAAAATCAGTTTTACTTGCCTCCTTAGAGGTTCTCGCACCCTCCTTGGGTGTGCCCTTTAGGGTACTTGTGCCCTTTAGGGTATCTTCTCCAATAACCAAGCCTCCATTCAAACCCCCAGAGATATATTTTTTCAAGGCATTTTCAATTTGAACTCCTGTTGTCTCAGCATCTGCAAACCCAATAAACTTTTCTCCCCCAAAAAAAGTAGTGGGGACAGCCAAAGAGTCCAAAGGCAAATCATATCTATCAGCAAATTTCTTAAAATCGGAGGAACCAGATACAGTAGTCACATCATGCTCAATCCATTTCACCTCAGGATACCTCTCCTCCAATCCGACATTAAATTTCTTTTGCTCAGCACAATGGGGACAGGTAGGAGAAGAGAAAAAATGAACAACCAACTCATTCCCGCCATAATCTAAAACATTTCCACCTGAACCACTAAATAAAATAAAAATTCCCAGAATAACCAACACAATCAACAAATACCTCCTAAACTCATCAGCCCAAATTTTGTCAAACCAATTTCCCAGATTCATTTCAAAAAAGAGAAAACATCATATATAAATCTAATTATGCAACCGATTACATAAAAATTTAAAAGATACAAAAAGGTATTTTTTCAATGGATAAAAGAGAACAAGACGAAATGCCAAAGCCGGAGATTAGAAGAATTATATTATACATAGAATATTGCAAAAAAGACAAAAAGCCAGTGCCTTTAGATAATTGTAGAGCATGCCAATATTATGACGGGGAATCAAACCATGAGGAGATGAAATGCGGTTTTCCGTTGAGACCTTAATTCTTGATAAAAAAATAATGAAAATCTCTAAATCTTAAAACTCCAGCAGTCAGAAAAGTTTAAAAACCCAAATTAAATAGCTTTTCTATGGGAGAGAAAGACAAACTTTTCGGAGAGGAAGAAAGGAAAAAAGACCATCTTAGATACAAAGAGAAAAATCTTCCAACCTTTATAATCGAATCTATTCAAAGTGATTTATTTCCTTGCCAAGAAAAGAATTTTCCAGAAAGATTAACACCAAGAGTAACACAAAGGCCAATAAGAAAAGTAGTAGACTGTCCTTTATATCGAACAGAAGTTTCACCAGATACTTGTATGGCATGTTACTATTATCAAAAACCACATGATACAGAAAATATTTTTCCTTTCGATATGAGAAAACACCTTGAACAAAGAACAATACCTTGTTCATTACCAGATTTAATCCCTAAAAGAAATACAGACCATGAAATTGAAGATATAACAGGCAAATATTTCAGAAGAGAAACAATCCCTTTCATAAAAAAACCTTAAATCTTCAACTCTTCCTGCCCGTCACCAATTTCTTCCTTCGGAACCTTTGAAATCCCAACAACTTTATCCCCCTCTTTCAGTTTAATAACTCTAACACCCTGAGTGGCTCTCCCCATAACTCTCAAATCTTTCATATTAACTCTCAAAATCATTCCCTTATTTGTAGTCGCAATTACAGAATCCTTATTATCAACAGAAAGAGAACCAATAACATTCCCAGTTTTATCACTAACTTTCAAATTGATAACGCCCTTGCATGCTCTTCCGGTCCTTCTATACATATCTAATTCCGACCTCTTGCCATATCCATTCTGAGTAACAGTTAAAATTGTTGTCTTTCCTTTCATAGGCAAAGCTTCAATAGAAACAACCTCATCATTTTTAGCCAAATCAATTCCCTTAACTCCATAACTTGCCCTTCCCATAGCCCTAACAGAGTCGGAATTAAATCTAATTGCCTGCCCTTTCCTGCTAATTAACAATACTTCTTCATTATCTTCAACTCTTCTGACATTGATAATTACATCGCTTCCGTCGCTGGGCAAATTCAAAATCCTCACGCCAGACGAGCGGGGTTTGGAAACAAACTTTAAAGGCAATTTTTTCACAATTCCTTTCTTTGTAGCAAAAATCAAATAACCCTTGTCAAAATTACTGATAGACATTACATTTGCAATATTTTCATCTCTGATATTGAGAACATTTGCCAGAGCCCTTCCTCTGCCCTGCCTCTCAGTTGCAGGAACCTCATGGGCCTTCATCCAATAAACTCTCCCCCTTTTAGTGAAAAACAATAAGTAATCATGAGTTGAACAGGTGATTAACTCAGTTACAAAATCTTCATCCTTCAAGCTTCCTCCAATCACGCCCTTTCCTCCTCTTCTCTGCTCCTTATAAACTTCCAAATCAACTCTCTTTATGTAGCCGGAACTTGTAATCATAACTGCGACATCCTTCTTCTCAACCAAATCCTTCTCTGAAATTTCCTCAACTTTTTTCAAAACCTGAGTTCTTCTGGAATCTCCATAATTTTTCTTCAGCTCAGAAACCTCTTTCTTGATAACTTTCAAAATTTCCCTCTCGCTTCCCAAAAGTTTCTTAAGATAATCAATAATCTCCTTCAATTTCTTTTCTTCATCTTTCAACTTTCCAAATTCCATAGAAGTTAACTGCTGCAGTCTTGTTTCAAGAACAGCCTTTGCCTGCCTGTCTGTAAGCCCAAACATTTTCATCAAGCCAGCATGAGCTTCTGTCACATTCTTGCTTTTCTTAATAAATTCAACAACCCTATCAATATTATTTAAAGCAATTAACAAGCCAAAAACAATTTCCAGCCTGTCCTCAGCTTTCTTCAGCTCAAACTTGCTTCTGTTTACAACAACCCTAATCCTATATTTAACATATTCTTTAATTACGTCAAACAAAGTCAAAACTTTTGGCTGAGTTCCGACCAAAGCCAAAATATTGGCATCAAAATTGCACTGTAATCTGGTTAGTTTATACAATTTATTCAGAGTGAATTTGGAATTTGCACCCTTCTTTAATTCAATAACAATTCTAACTCCCTTTTTGTTAGACTCATCCCTTAAATCGGAAACATCAGGCAGTTTCTTCTCCCCAGCAAGTCCGGCAATACTTACAACCAAATCAGCCTTGTTGACCATGTATGGAATTTCATTTACAATAATTCTGGTCCTGCCTTTCTTCTCCTCAGTTGTTGTCCTGGCTCTCATAATAATCTTTCCCTTTCCTGTTTTATACATTTCTTTAATTCCAGAACCGGTAATAATTCCTCCAGTTGGAAAATCCGGTCCGGTAACTATCTCGCATAATTTATCAATATCAATATTTGGATTTTCAATATAAGCAATAATTGCATCGCATATCTCAGTCAGGTTGTGGGGAGGGATATTAGTAGCCATACCAACAGCAATTCCAGTTGCGCCATTCAAAAGCAAATTAGGCAGTTTGCCAGGCAAAGTTACAGGCTCCTTGACAGAATTATCAAAATTAGGAATCATCTTAACGGTATTTTTCTCTATGTCTTGCAATAACTCCCCAGAAATCTTGCTTAACTTGGCTTCAGTATACCTGTAGGCTGCAGCACTGTCGCCGTCGAGTGAACCCCAATTGCCTTGCCCATGAACCAAAGGGTATCTCAAAGAAAATTCCTGAGCCATTCTGACCATTGCATCATAAACAGAAATGTCGCCATGAGGATGGTATTTACCCAAAACATTTCCCACAATCGTTGCAGATTTCTTAGTCGGTTTTGAGGGGTCCAGCCCCAATTCCTGCATAGCATACAAAATTCTTCTGTGAACAGGCTTCAATCCATCCTCAACAGAAGGCAAAGCCCTCTGAACAATAACGGACATTGCATAATCAATATATGCCTTTTCCATTTCATCAACAATCTCAGCCCCCTGAACACCTTTTTCAGCACCAATTTGATCCTTTACCCTTCTCTCTCTTTCCTCTTCCTCAACTTCCTCTTCAACTTTTTCCTCGTCTATATTTTTAGGCGTCATAATCCAACTCCTCCAGATTAATAGGTCCGCTTAACTCATCTCTGTAAGTATCCCCATCCTCATGATGAGACGAAAACTCAATTATTTCTGAATCTTCCAAACCAGTAAACCTGTGCTTCTGATTTGGCTCAATAATAATAGAATTTCCAAGAGTCATAACCATCTTTTTACTGCCCAATTCCAATAAAACCTTTCCCTTATTAATATAAAAAGTTTCATCTTTTATCTTATGATGATGAATTGAACCCCTAAATCCTTTATTTAAAACAAGAATTTTTCCGCAATAATCTCTATTAACAATCCAAATTTCTTTTCCCCATTCTTTCTCAACTATTTTTATTGGTTTCATTTTAAGATAATTCCACAACCTCATTAATATCAATAACAACATCCCCCTTGCAAGGCTCATCTTTATTTTCCTTCAAAGATTTAACAAACTCAAACCATTCTCCTTCTCCAAAATATTCGGCAGTCCCATCAATCCTATATCCATTCCAACCTTTAGCCCATACAGCCAAACTAACATTAGAATTATTTTTTATATTATCTAAAGTTTGATTCATATAATTTCTAGTAATAACTATTTTATTATCCTTAACTTTAACATACGCTACTGCAACAACATGAAGATTACCCTCTGCATTTACCGTAGCCAAAGCTGCAGGATTCTCTTCAATAATTTTTTTTATTTCTTCTTTCATCTTCAAGGTAAAGGAAAGACCCCCAAATCATTTCCTAAATCATGAATATTTGCTCCATCCAAAAGCCCGTTATAAATAAAAAAGAAAGTTTCCAAAATAGCCATATCAAAGGCATCCCTGATTTTATAAACAGAACTCGTGCTCATCCATTTCTTTACTCTTCCCTTTATCTTTTCCCTATCTCTTGATTCTTTCATATTATATGTCAATAACGGCCTCCTTTGCTCTCTGTGCTATGAACTGCCTTCTCGCTTCAACATCATCACCCATTAACTTGGAAAATGTCTCGTCTGCTTTAACAGCGTCGCTAATTGTAACTCTTTTCAGAAGCCTTGTCTTAGGATTCATCGTAGTCTCCCACAATTGGTCAGGATTCATTTCACCAAGTCCTTTAAATCTCTGAACACTCGCATTCCCTCCAATTCTGGAAATTAAGGATTTCAGCTCCTCATCAGAATGAACATAATGAACTTTTTTCTTTCTGACTCTGTATAAAGGGCTCACAGCAAGATAAATATTTCCGTTCTCTATCAAATGCCCCATAAACCTGAAGAAAAATGTTAAGAGCAGGGTGCTGATGTGTGAACCATCAACATCTGCATCAGTCATTATAATAATTTTAGAATATCTCAGCTTCTCAGAATTAAACTGCTCCCCGACACCAGTTCCAATAGCCGTAATCAAATTAGAAATTTCTTCATTGGATAAAACCTTAATGGGATTTGATTTCTCAACATTCAAAATCTTTCCTCTCAGAGGCAAAATCGCCTGAGTTTCTCTGTCTCTTGCTTGAGCGGAGCTACCACCAGCAGAATCTCCCTCAACAATAAACAACTCCGTATTTTCAGCCTTTTTCTTTGCGCAATCTTTAAGTTTTCCAGGCAGACCGCCCATCCCAAAAGCGCTCTTTCTCCTAACCAGCTCTTTCGCCTTTTTGGCAGCATCTCTCGCTCTCTGGGCATCCATTGCCTTGCTCACAATTTTTCTGGCGATGGGGGGATTTTCCTCAAAAAACTCAGAAAGAGAAGACATAGTAATACTATCAACAATACCCTTAATTTCAGAATTGCCAAGCTTTGTCTTAGTCTGCCCTTCAAATTGAGGCTCTGGAACTTTAATAGAAAGAATAGCAGTCAGCCCTTCTCTAACATCATCACCAGTCAAACTGCCGTTTTTGTTTAAATTATTTTTCTTGGCATAATCATTTATTGCCCTAGTCAAAGCAGTCTTAAAACCTATAACATGAGTTCCCCCTTCCACAGTGTTAATAGTATTGACAAAACCCAAAACGTTTTCCTGATAACCTGAATTATACTGAACTGCACAATCTACCACAACTTTATCCTCTTCCTTGGAAAAATAAACTGGACGATGCAGAGCCTCCTTGCTCTTATTTACCCACTTAACAAATTCAATCAAACCACCTTCATAATTGAACACTTCTTTCCTCCCGCTTTTCTCATCTTTCAAAATAATCTTCACATTCTTATTCAAAAATGCAATTTCTCTAAATCTTGTCTGTAGGACGGAAAAATCAAATTCTATTGCGGAAAAGATAGTTTCATCAGGAAAAAATGTGACCTCGGTCCCGGTATCTTCCTTATCAACTTTTCCAACAATCTTCAAATCATATAATGGTTTTCCAATTTTATACTCTTGCTGATAAACCTTGCCATCTCTTCTCACTTTAACCATCATATTTTTAGACAAAGCAGCAACAACGCTGATTCCAACCCCATGAAGTCCTCCGGAAACAGCATAACTCCCCTTGTCAAACTTTCCACCAGCATGCAATTTCGTAATAACAATCTCAATTGCAGGTTTCTTATAAATTGGATGGGGCTCCACAGGGATTCCCCTTCCATTATCAAGAACAGTTACGCTTCCGTCTTTATTTAAGCTAACCTCAATAGAATCACAAAAACCACCCATCGCTTCATCAACTGCGTTATCAACAACTTCATAAACTAAATGATGCAATCCCGCCTTTCCAGTGCTTCCAATATACATACTAGGTCTCACACGAACCGCATCTAATCCTTCAAGAACTTTTATATTCTTAGAGCTATACTCCCCGCTAGTTTTTGCTTTATTTTGAGAAACCATTTTAGAATATCTCACAAAGAAAAAGAAATTTCAGTTTAAAAACCTTTCCATCCAAAATTGTCATTTATCGACGATAAAATTAAGAATCCCGACCAATCACTTTTTTTCAACAAAGTACAACAATCTTTATATAAAGCCATTTATTTCAACAATCATGGATACAACACAAATACAAAAAAGAATAGAATTATCAGTAACCGGTGGATTAGGATATGATTCAAGAACAGATTTTTCTGAATCTAGTAGTATTTATTTAAAATATTTAGACCAAGAAGATGTTAAAAATACTGATGAGGGAATAAGGGCGCATCTAAGAGAAATAGATCGGCCAGAAATCAGAAAATATGGAAAAGTAAGCGGTCATCTTTTTTCATCAACTGGAAGAAAAATGCCAATTTATTCTCTTTCAATATGGAGATTCATTCAAATGAAAATAAAAAATAAAAGGCTTATTGATAAGGCATATAACTCAGAAGCAAAAAGAAGAGGAAGATTTAATGTTGTTTTAGATGGACTTTTAAAAAGATGGACTTTTAAAAGAGTCAATTAAAAATAAATTATTATAATTTAATATAACAGCACCATCAAGATAATTATTTTTTAACCTCAGAACTCTTTTCCTTCATAACCTTTAGGTTGCCGTCCTTAGCCAACTTCTTCGCTCTCGCCTTATCTCTCACTTCATGAAAGGCTTCTGTCCACTTTAATTTCCTCTTATCCCTCTTCAAATTTAAGGCATTTTTTCTGCACTTGCTTGAGCAAAAATAGCTAACAATCCCATCATTTCTAATTAAATGGAGCCCCATGTGAGAATGTTCATCTCTCCCGCAAAAAACGCATTTAACCATTTCCGGCCCTCCAAGAGAATCCAGCAAATTTCCTATCAGAATCGACAAACTGTAAAAGAATCCCAAATCCTCCTTTTCTTCGCTCATCAATCCTTTCCAAAAACCTACCAATATACTCATCTGCCTCTCCACGTAAAGAGTAACTAAAAAAATACCCACTCCCATTAGGATTAACAAATTCCAAACTGCCCTCAAGATTTACTTTAAAAAAACCGGTTAAATTAACAGGCCTCACAAAATGCTCCCTAACTAATTTCTCAAAACCCTCTCTTCCGATAGCTCCTCCCTCTATCCTCCGGCCAACCTCTTCAAAAATCTCTTCCATTATGCCCCCCTCCTAAAGCTCCCTCTGATTCTCTGAGCCTCAATTTCAGTTTCTCTTAATGTCAATAAATCTCCAATCCTGACTGGACCCTTAACATTTCTTCTCATGCTTTTCCCTTCATTCCTTCCTTCAAGAACTTTAACAACAACCTGCGTAACTTCTCCTCTCGCACCTGTTCTTCCCAAAAACTGCTCAACCAATCCATTAACCGGAGCCCCCTCTGTAATTTTCCCTATACTGCCACCTTCTGAAGTCTTGTCTTTAACTCTTTGAACTTTCGCCATCTTTAGTTACCTATTTCTTCTTAATTTGCTCAATCTCTTTGTCTGCCTCTCCAGGATTTATAACAGCAACTGCAGATGCATTCACAGAAATACCGACAGCAATTCCCAACTTTTGCTTTGAATCCACTTCAACGCAGGGAATCCCTTTTTCCTTGCACAGAACGGGCAGGTGAGAAACAATTTCTTTTGGTTCTACATCACTTGCATAAACAACAAGCTTCGCAACTCCAAGTTCAACTGCCTTTGTGACTTCGTTCGTCCCTTTGTCAATTTTTCCGGTTTTTCTTGCTTTTTCAATAACACTATAGAAGTCCATTTGACCTCCGTGTGTGATGTAACCACATCATTGGTTTAATTAAATAGATGTCAAAATGTAGCTTTATAAATGTTACTCAAGAACTTTGTAATGAATTTTCATTTTTATATAATCCACGGCTCCAGCCCGAGGAGACAAATAACCTGGAACCAAAATAGATAAAGAGAACCCAAAGTCATCTTTTTTAACATCATTGACATTTAAATCAATTCCCCACAAATCACCTTCTCCGCCATAACTTACAATAGTATCTGTATTTAAAAGCCATACTTCATCCATATTCTTATTATTCCCTTCAATCACTCCCCCCACAATTAAATTTACTTTAGAATCTTTATTTGGTTGTGATATTGCCCACCGATTAACCTTAACCTCAACACCTTCAACTCTTGCTCCATCAGGAATGTCAAAACCAAAATTACTGGCCTGCAAATAATCAGAAGATTTTCCAGAATTCAAATTCACCGAAGAAGGAACCTCATCATCAGCTTTAACATTATCCAAATTTATCCATGTATCAGAGCCAACTCCATTATCAACACTCTCCACACTTCCAGGAAATTTCCACCCAGTATCATAATTCACCCAAACAACTCTATCACTATCTTTCAACTCATATCTGTCCGCTTCAATCCCAGCCTTTTTCTCTCCATCAATTAAGTAAACAGGAACGATCGCAACAAACTTAACCAATCCAAAAGAATCATTATAATAATAAGTTATCTTTTTTGCCGAATATCTATCAAAACTCCCCTCAAATTCCTCACTAATCACCACTCCATCAGGATTCTCCAAAACAGCGATAATCCCAGAAAGTTCTGTCTTCCCTGAATCTCTCTCAATAAATAATTCAATATAATTTTCCTCAGTATTGTCCAAAACAGAATCAGAAACAATAGAAAACCTGTCAGTTATAGAAGTAGTATCCAAATCAATGCCGCCAAAAAAACTGCTAATAAAAGCCCAAATTATTACAACCGCAGATAAAGCAAGAAGAATAAATAATATAGCGGTAACAACATCACTCAATCCTCTTTTATTATCCATAAAGAACTAAATTCACAACAATTTATAAATTATCTCTTCAAGCGGAATAATAAACCTTCATTTTAATATAGTCCACATTTGCCATTGAGATTGGAATCGGCCCAGAAATTCCATTAACAGAAAGAACAACCCCAAAACCAATATCATTAATCATTTCCCAAGTCAAATCTTCCCCCCACAAATCAGCAGAATTTCCATAAATAACAACCCCAAGAGAAGTTCCCCAGTTAACGCCAGCTTTATTAGAAGAAGAGATCACACTATCCCCAAAATCATCTGTATAAATAATTCCAACAACTTTATCATTAATCACATTACCTGAATAACTCTTTTTTATCTGAACCTCAACACCAGTAATTTCCGCATTTTCAGGAACATTAAAACCAAAAGTATCAACAACTAAAAGATCAGAAAAACCTCCAGCAGAAGAGATACCAACAGTAGCAATTACTCCATCATCAGTTTTAACATTATTTATATTAGTTGAAGCCCAATCAATTCCATTTCCATAATCTGGATCCTCAACATTTGCAGCATATCCAGGCAATTTAAACTCCGTACTGCTGACAGTAGGAACAGAAGTCACAGTCCCGCTACTTCCACTAGAAATAACATAAGTATCAGAAACAATTCCTTCTTTCTCCTCACCACTAACTAAAAACACAGGAATAATTGCAACAGATGTAAGATTTGCTAAATTCTTATCAAAATAATCATAAGTAAACTTTTCCTTATTAAATCCAGTTGAAGAAGAAACACCCAATTTATTAGAAGAAATAACCTTTCCATCAACATCCTCAAGACTAAGAATAAATCCAGCCAAAGCAGTCCTCCCTCTATCCCTCTGAATAAATAATTCAATTAATTTCCCTTCATTGTCAACAACAACTGAATTCTTCACAATTGAAAATTGATTAGTAATTGAAGTAGCATCTAAATCCACACTTCCAATAAAATTACTAATAATCCCCCAAACAATCACAACAGATGAAAGTGCAAGCAAAATAAACAAAACAGTGACAACAACCCCGCTCAACCCCCTTTTATCCATATCCAAAACAAAACAATTACCTTTATAAATTATCTGACAACCATGTATTGTTAAGTTAATTGGTTTCCTAGAAAGATTTAAAGCAGTATTTTTCTTCTTGTCAATATGGAAAAACCAATTAATAAAAAAATTCAAAATTTAATAAATAATAATAAATGTATAATATGTAAAAAACCTGTCAAAGAACAATTAAGAGAATTTTTAATGTCAGATGAAGGATACATTCCAATAGAAGAGGCCATAAAAGAGGCAAATAAAAAATGGCCAGAAAAATAATCATCTCCAAGTAACATTAACATCATCAGTTCTTTCTCTCGGCTTAACCTTAACTTCCTTTTCTTTAATTCCAGAATTAAACATCAATTCGCCAGTGTAGGCTATCATAGCTGGATTATCCACTAACAAATCTTTTGAAGGACAGAAAAATTTTGCTCCTCTCTCTCTGCACATTATCTCGCACATTTCCTGCAATCTTAAATTGCATCCAACTCCCCCGCCCAAAACTAATTCATTCTTTCCAGTATGAGCCATCGCCCTTTCGGCAGCTTCAACCAGCATCGCAAAAGCAGTTTCCTGCAGTGAAAAACTCAAATCTTTAACAGAAGCCCCCTTATCATACAACTGCCTTAATTTTGTCTGCATTCCTGAAAAACTAACGTCCATTCCCTTTATTGAGTAGGGCAATTCTACATATTTTCCTTTAACAGCCCCTTTCTCAATCTTTGGCCCGCCAGGAAACCCCATTCCAAAATATCTCGCAGTTTTATCAATAAAATTCCCAACTCCCAAATCCAATGTCTCCCCAAAAACTCTATATTTTCCGCCAGAAAAAGCAATTATCTGAGTATTGGCACCAGAAGCATAAAGTAAAACAGGGTCGTTAGAACCAACAGACCGCCCAATTTCCAAATGAGCGATACAATGATTAACTCCAATTAATTCAACTCCCAATTCCTCAGCTTTCTTCTTGGCAAAACTCATCCCCTCATATAAACAAGAAGCTAAACCTGGAGCATTCGAAACAGCAATTGCATCTATCTCATTAACAGAAATTCCAGCAATCTCAAGAGATTCATCCCAAACCTTCTGGGCAACTTCTTTATGATGATTTGCACTTTCCATAGGAATTATCCCTCCAGATTCATCCTTAGGAACATACATATCTCTAACATTTGACAAAATCCTTCCCAGACTAACAACCCCAACACCAAAAGTGTGTGCCGTGCATTCAATTCCCACAATCATTGTCATTTTTTCTCCTTCCTCCAAAAAAACTTATTTGCAGTTTTCTTATTAATAAGATTTATTTTGTCTGCCTGACTTAATAAAACTCTTGAAACACAATTATCAAAATAACAGACTTCAGTCTCTTTATTCTTTTTTTTAACCCTTTTTAATAATTCTGTAAAATCCCCATCTCCAGAAAATAAAATAACTCTATCGAACTTATCATTGTAACAATCTTCAATCATATCCAAAGCTAACACTAAATCGTCTCCCTTGATTGTGTGATATTCTTCTCCTAAAATATTTAATCGTGATTTTCTTGTGCATAAACTTACCTTGAATTTTGGAATTTTACGCAATCTCTCAAAGAAGTCTCTTTGTTTCTGCCAAACTTTCTCATTGATTTTCTTCTTAATTAGAGCATTATAATAGTTTACTTTGATTAATCTATCTTTTCCAGCTAAATATTTAATATAATTTTCAAAATCAAACTTGGTATCACTAAACCGCTTACTTATAGAAGTCAAACCCCCATAAAAATTAGCCCCATCGATATAAACACAAACTCTCTTTACCATAATAAAAATTCCCAGTGTTCAACACAGCTGGGATACAGTGCAGGATGTCCGAAGACTTTATGCCTTTTAGGGCATTAAGGTAATCCCTGTTACCTTAATTATTGAATTAATGTAATTATTTAAGTCTTTCTGCGCACACTTTCCCAAAAAACAGAGGAGATATACGAAAACGAAGCATAGAAAAGATTAAAAACCACCACTAATTGTTATAACTATTAAGTCCTCGGTATGGTCTTCGGACAATGCCGGGTTTTATATTTTCTAAGATGGTGAAAGAAGCAATTATTTTTATAGATGGCAATAACCCCTATCATAACTTAAAACAAATGAAAATTAAGCCCTCTAATTTAGATTTTCAGAAACTTCAGATTTTTAGTTTTAGGTAAAAATATGATTATGGAGAACTGTTTAAAATAACATTACTTGCTAGAAAGTACATCCTTTAATATATAATCTTTTACACTTCGCGATCAGCGTTCCTAGCATCAGGCTAATAAACAAAAACCAATGATAATAAAAAAATAAAACAAAATGAAGAAGAATTATCTCTTCTTTTTCTTCTTTCTTCCGCCACGAGCCATCTTAGCTTCACAGACATTCCCTTTACCATCTACATAGTAAAGATAGCCAGTCTTTCGCTTAACAACTCCCTTTGCAATTACCTTTCCCATTTATACCTCCTTTTTTAAAAACTACTGATTAAAAATAGACTGCAAGATATTTAAATCTTTGCCTTATCGACGAGAAATTTGACAATTCCAAAATTTCTCAAATTTAAAGGAATTTCAACTAACCTGTCAAATTTTTTGGAAGGGACAACTGAAAATCTAAATGGCTTGACAATCTCACAACCCACAACTTCATTGCCATCAAGCCAAACAGCCAAAAAAGGAAAAAACACAAATAAAGAATGAATTGAATGAAAATTCTTTCTCCCAAATTCAAATAATAAATTAGAGGTATTTGAACCTTTAAACATCAACCCAGAAACCTTCCCAAAAGAATCAGCCCTTTTAACACCAACTTCAACTTTCCTGCCTTTAAAATTAATTATCATCAGAAAGATTAGACAAACAGCTTCTTTGTCTGCTCCAAAATATGTTTATCAAGCTGGTCCTTCTTTCTCTGCAACTCTTTCTCTTTCTTTCTCAATTCAGCCTGAAGCCTGACTTCAAATTGAGCATCAAAGTTTGCCTTAATTTCCCTCTCCCTTTCTTTAATGCCCTCTGCCAGCTTCTCATTGTATCTTGCATTCAAATCCGCAGATTTATTTCTATAATCCTCTTCTAACATTGCCTTAATATCTCTTACTGAACTAATCAGCTTCTTCTTTTCTCTTTCCTGAATTTCATCAACTCTTCTGCTCTCACTATCTCTGATTCTATTCATCTCCTCCTCCAGCTTCCTTCTTTCCTCCTCCAAACTTTTCTCTCTTTGGCTTAAAACAAGACCAACTGCTTTCTCCCTTTTTGCCGATTTTTCCAATGCTTGATTTAATTTTTGTTCTTTCAGTTTAACCCTTTTAAACGCTTCTGATTTCTTCATCTTGACATCTTCCTCCAGCCTCCTAAATTTCTCCCTTTCATTGCTCCCGATAGATTTTATAGCATTATCTAATTTTTCCTTTTCCTTAACTTTAGCCTTTCCTATCTCTTCTTCCAATTCCTTTCTCTTAAGGCTTAACTCTCTTCTCTTATCTCTTAATTTTTCTGATTCTCTAATCTTAATCTGTCTAATCTCCTTTTCCAAAACTTCTCTCCTTTGTCTTAATTTCTCTCTATCCTGAGACCTAAGATTTTTGCTTTCTTCCTCCAATTCTCTCTCTTTCTCTTCAATATTATCAGCAAAAGATTTCTCCTTGGCTTTCTCTTCATCAATTAACTTATCCAGCCCTTCTTCTCTTAACTTAATTTCATTTAATTTTTGAGCCCGAATTTTAGAAATTTCAGCAATAGCTTTCTGTTTGTCCAAACCAATCTTCACTCTATCCCCTTCAATTCTTCTTCTTTCTTCCTCCTTTCTTAATTTCAAGGCATTCAATTTATCCTGCAAACTATGTTCATCAATCTCCTTGCTCTTCCTCAACTTATCCTCTTCCTTCTCAAGAAACTTGTTCAATTCCGCTTCCTTAATCTTAAGCTCACTCAACTTCTGGGCTCTTAACTTTGCAACATCTCCAACTGCTCTCTCTCTATCCAGCATAATTCCCGTCCTCTCCTCTTCAATCCTCTTTTTATTTTGTTCTTCTCTTAATTTCAAATCACTAAGCTTATCCTGTAAAATCTTTTCGCTCATCTCCTCTTTCTCAATCAATTTATTCAACTTTTCTTCCTTCAACTTAACACCCCTCAATTTCTCCGACTTTAGCTCAGCAATTTCTCCAATTGATTTCTCCCTGTCTAACTTTAGTCCAGCTCTTTCGTCTTCAATCCTCCTCCTCCCCTTTTCCTCCCTCAACTTCAGGGCATTCAATTTATTTTGTAAAATCTTTTCATTCATTTCCTTATATCCCCTTAATTTTTCTTCCTCACTCTCAATCAATTTATTCAACTTTTCCTCTTTAAGGCTGATTCCACGTAATCTTTGAGCTTCTAAATTAGAAATTTCAGCAGCAGCCTTCTGCCTGTCTAAATCAAGTTTTGCCCTTTCATCTTCAATTTTCTTTTTATCTTCCTCTTCTTTCAACTTCAATTCATTAAGCTTATCTTGCAAATTGTATTCACTAAGTTCTTTATCCTTTCTTAACCTCTCTTCTTCCTTCTCAAGAAACTTGTTCAATTCCTCTTCTTTAAGTCTGGCCTCATCCAACTTTTGAGCTCTCAGCTCAGAAATTTCTCCAATTGATTTCTCCCTGTCTAACTTTAATTTTTCTTTCTCCTCCTCAAGTTTTCTCCTACTCCTCTCTTTCTCTAACCTTAAAGCACTTAACTTCTCCTGTAAAATATGTTCATTAGCTTCTTTACCTATTCTTAATCTCTCTTCTTCTTCTCCAATTAATTTATTTAATTTCTCCTCCTTTAGCCCAATCCCTTTTAATTTTTGAGCCCTAAACTTGGCAATCTCTCCAACTACTTTATCCTTATCTCCCTTCAATTTCTCTCTTTCCTCATCAATCCTCTTCCTTTCTTTCTCCTCTTCCAACTTCAGGACATTCAATTTATCTCGTAAAACTCCCTCATTAACCTCAATATCCTTCCTCAACCTAATTTCCTCTTCCCTTATTTTAGCTGTCATTAAACTCCTTCTTTCAGCCAATTCTGCTTCCCTCTTTCTCTTTACATCTTCAAACCTCTCCTTTTCCTTTTTAATCATCTCTGCATATTTTTGATTCTCTCTTTTTTTCATACTTTCAAATTTCCTATTTATCCTTTCAACTTCCTGCTTATGTCTTTCCTCTTTTCCAGCCAATCTCTTCTCCCCCGCCTTAACCCTCTTTAATTTCCTATTCAAAATATTCTTTTCCCCCTCTATCTTATCTCTTAATTTCTTTTCCTTTTCAGAATAAATGTTATGTAAAACTCCAGAAATTCTTTCTCTTTCCAATTTCAACTTCCTGTTATTGCTCTCCAGAAGAGAATTCATCAGCTTGCCCCTCTCCTCATCAAATTTCTTCTCCACTTCTTCTTTCAATTTTCTCCTAACTTCTTCCTTCAAAGAATGAGCAACTTTTTTCTTGTATTTTTCATGCTCCTCTCTAACAAGATTCCTATAATTTTGAGCAAGTAATCTCCTCTCCTTCTCCAAACCTCTTTTCAATCTTTCCCCAGACCTGTCTTTTTTGTCTTTCAGTTTGTCATTCAGCTCTTTCTTTATCTTAACAACAAAATTATCAAATTTATTATCAATCATTCCTTCAGAAATTGGCTTTGCAACCTTAGATTTTTTCTCAACTTCCTTAATAATAATCTTTGGCCTGGACTTAACTTCTCTAATAATAATCTTTGGCTTAGACTCAACTTCCTTAATAATAATCTTTGGCTTAGACTTCCTAATAATTTCTCTAATAATAATCTTTGGTTTAGATTTAACTCTTTTAATAATTACTTTAGGTTCGGCCTTCTTCACAACTTCTCTAACAATAATTCTTGGCTCAGCCTTTTCCACAACCTTCTTAATTCTATAAACAACTTTCACCTTCGGCTTTTTTTCAACTTTAACAACTCCTTTAGCAACCTTATTTTTCAAAGAACTCATTTGTCTTATCAACATTGGAATAGCATTAACATTCTTCAAATTAGTCCTAATGATGCCCGCTTCTCTCTCAAATCCACGAACATCTAAAGAATCCAATTCGCCCTTTATTGATTTAAGTCTATCAATTTTCCCAGCAAACTCCTGAAACTCTTTTTTTACCTGCCCTTTAGTAGTCATATTCACTCTTGCCATTTTAGATTAATTTTATTTATATATTCTCCGGTTAAGTTTTATACTCTTTCTTCCATTTCCCCAATATGGACTTCATTTGCCCAAGCGAAAGATCTTTCAATTTATATTCTAAAGCTCCAGTATTATAACCTTCACTCTTCCATTCTGCTAATTTTCTTTTCATTTTTTCAACATTCCCAGATTTCTTAAGTTTTCTCAACTGTCCAACTCTGTTTTTATGTTTTCTTTTAATTTTTTCTATTTTCTCTTTAACTTCTTTCTTAACGGCCCTAACATCAACTCCGCTATTTTTCAAAACCATTCTCTGCTGAGCAAACAGCATCTCTTTCTGTTTTTCCAATTCCTGAGAATTATACCTCTTCAAAGCCATAATTAATTTATCTCTGTCTCTAATCAGATAAAAGAACATGAACAGAACAACTCCAACAAAAACAGCTAAAATAACCAAAACCCAGTTGGAACCAAAGTCAAAATCCCCTAAAGAAAAATCACTGCTACTATCAGAAATAACAAAAAAATGGCTGGCTGTTCCAACAGAACCATCACTTCTGACAACAGCTCCAAAAACATATTGTCCAAAACCAACCTTCTCAGGAAAAGTCATTGATTTAGTCACAGATGCTTGGTTGTTAACAACTAAATTTTCATTCTCGGAGCTTAAAACATCCCCCTCCAAATTATAGATATAATATTCCACATCAACAGAAGAACTCCCAAATCCCACCGAAGTTCCCCCTGCCGAAACTAAATCAAATATTTTCAACTGAGCTACAAACTTTTTTCCCTGCTCAATTTCTCCATATTCCAAAGGGATATTCAGATTAATATCAAAAAAAACATCTTCCGACTCAACTTCAAAAATAACAGGAATAACCTGCTCCCCTTTTGTATCTTTTACAACAATACTTCCAACATAAATTCCCGGCTCAAGTTTACCAGAATCAAAAATCACACTAACCTCTTTTTTCTCTTTCTTTCCAAGAACCAAATTCTCTCTTTCCAAAGACACCCCCTCCAATCCAATCAATTCAAAATCAAATTCCCCCCCCTCAGAACTATATATGCTCACATCCTTTGAAACACTTTCTCCTTGATGAAGAGAAACTTTTATTAAAACATTATTGACTTCAAAACTCGACTCCGCACTAACAAAAACAAAACTAAGAACCAAAACTACAAGTAATAAAACTACCCTCTTTTCCATTATATTAACACTCCTTTTATACATTTAAACCTTGCCTTTTAGATAAGATTAAAGAAGTTTTCCTTCCGAAAAACCACCACAAGATAACACCAAAGACTGCCAACCCTCCAATAATTAAAATAATTCCTTGTTTCCCTCCAAAAATCCCACCTTGAACTTCAAACTGAGCAGATGATGTAGCAAATGCTCCAGGATAAAGCACTTCTAACCCAATAATATAACTGCCTGGCTCCAAATTGTGAGTTGGAAATTCTTTAACATAATCTTTTGCCTCCAAAACAAAGAATGTTTCACTTTCTTCAAGATAAGATTTCCCTTCAAAATCCTTTATAATATAATTAACAAGAACATCTACTTTATCTCTATGCCCAACCTGAAGCAAGTTAACCTGCGCCTTCAACGCATCTCCAGCAAGAACCGTTCTAAACCTATCCAGAACAGAAATCTGCACATCAAACAAGAAGTTTTCTGTCTTTACATTAATCACAACAGGAATTTCCTCGCTTAAGGACCCGCTGGTCAAAACTATTTTGCCGGTCAACAATCCATTCTCAGCATCGTCTATTTCAACCATAAAACTTTTCTCCTCTCCAACTCCTAAAAACATAGAATTAACATTAATCTTAACAATACCTTTAATATCTTCTCCTCCGACAACAATATTTATATCTCTTCCAACTTTGCCAATATTCTTAATTTTAACTTCTCTTTCTTCCTTCTCTCCGACCAGCAAATCAACAGCCAGCGCTTTTGGATTTATTGTGATTTCAAGCTCCTGTTCTTTAACCCGCGTAGCACCTCCGCCTCCTCCGCCTGTTCCTCCGGCACTAGCAGCAGCCACCTCCACAACAGCGACGCTGAATGTTCTTGTGCTTGAACTATTCGTTCTTCCAGCAGAATCAGCGCAGGTAATATTCCACGAATAAGTCCCCTGAGTAAAGTTATTCTTAAAGTTATTAACAGCCCCTGCACTCTTATTCACAATATAAACTCCGACAGAAGAATTCACAACGGCCCCATTAACAGTCAAATTGCAATGAGTTACATTGCTCAAATCTGAAACATTATACTGAAATACAACATTCTGCTCCGCAGCATTATAACTAACTCCATTTCCAGGATTCAACAAACTCACCTCAGGTCCAGTAGTATCTAAAATAAATGTAGAATTAGCAGTATAATTCCTATTTCCAGCAGTGTCATTAGAATAAGCCCAGAAAGTATATTCTCCATCAACCATAGAGCTATTAGTCGCATTAAACATTGTTCCAAACCATGAAGATTCATTTCCACTCATTGATATATTGGTCCTTCCTCCAGTCAAACTATATCTGACAGAACCATTTTCATTCAAAGTAACATTAAAGTAAAATGGCAAATCGCCTGCACCATAAGTTGTATTTTCAGGGAAAGTGATATTTACAATCGGCGCAGCAGTTTCCAAACTAAATGTGGTGTTCACAGTCCAATTATTATTTCCGGAAGTATCATTCACATAAGCATAAAATACATACCCTCCATCTGCTATTGTTCC
>Ga0208375_1001835_pt1 | contig 21994 bp, 21 predicted proteins | sample RifOxyD1_FD_184038 | JGI IMG/M metagenome (GOLD analysis project Ga0208375, IMG submission 184038) | Soil microbial communities from Rifle, Colorado - Rifle Oxygen_injection D1 (SPAdes) | ecosystem: Environmental > Terrestrial > Deep subsurface > Rock core/Sediment | place: Rifle, Colorado... | reverse complement strand
TCACTAACAGTCACCAAGTGAGCGCCTAACTGAGCGCAAGAACTAACCGCCTGAAAATAAGAACCGCTAGTAAGCTTATAACACGAGTCACCCCTGCAAGTAAAACCCACAGGGCAACCAGTAACACACGCGTTACTGCAAATAGGGTTTTTAATAACACCATCAAGCTCGCAAACAGCCTTGTAACTACCATCACAATGACCGTCATTCCAGCCAGAGCCATACCAGAACTGACCGCAATTCTCACGCGAAGCACCATTAGGCTCGCCTGGATTCCAATTAACAAAACTAGATACGCCATTAGTAAAAGACCAATAACCATCAGCGCTTAAGTCATTAAAGCCAATCCAAGCAAAATTACCGCCAAGGTTGTTACCAAAATCATTCTCACCAGCATCATTAATAGTTAACAAATGAGCGCCAAGCGACTCACAATCCTTAAGCGCCTGATGCCAAGAACGCTCACTAAGAACCGAGTAACAAGAATTAAGACGGCAAGACCACCCAGCAGGGCAAGCTACGTTACAAGCATCAAAATACTCAAGCCGCTTATCCTGCGTGAACTTAATTAAGTCATCACGCCTGACAGCCACCCAAGAGTGAACCCAAGATGACTCCCAATATAGCAAGGCATCATTACTAAGAGCAGCTAAATAAGAATCAATACTAACACCAGCCGGGTTAATGCCTAAAAAATCATTTAGCAAAGACTCCTCATTAGAATTATACGCAGTAAACGAATAAGGACTACGGGACACGAGCTTAGGGTAAGACACTACGCAAGCACTGCCAGAGCAACCACTAGGGCAGTACTCCTTTAAGCTGCCCAAGTTATTACAGGAATCAAACCAGTAAACACTGCCACCACTACACGAGTAATAAGCATTAGAAGCGCAACAAGACCCGCAATCACGCGAACAAGAATTACAATTCTCGCCATTACTACACCTGCCATCACCGCAATAAGACACAGCAGAACAATCTCTATACGCGCAAGCAGAAGTAATATCACAATCATTAACACACGAACGAGTCACAAGCATTTTATCAACAGCACAAGAACCACCGCAAGAAACACTATTAACCCAATCAGAACAAGAACAACTAGCAGTATCACAAAAATAAACCTCATAACCTTTAACCTTACTATAAGCTAAACTAAGACTATCAGTACTCTGACCAGGACTTAACTCATAATGACCATAACTATTACTAAAAGTATAAGGCAAAAACGCGCAACCACCACGAAGACTACTAGGACAAACAAAATGAAAATAAGCCCCATCAGTAACTATATTAACATCAGGAAAAGAAGAGCACAAGTAACCACCAATTGATGTTGCAAAGCTAACACTAAAAGAACACAATAAAAACACTAAAGCAAAAGCCCTAGACAACTTTAAATTAGCCCCCTAATAACATAAAAAACAAGCAACACTAGAATAAATAAGTTATTAAAAAAAAAGAACATAAAAATGGCATATATGGGTTTATTTGACATAATAAAAAAACTGTTTGAATGGTTGTTTAGAACTGACTCAGACGGAAGAACAACAAACAAGGAGAACAGGGAATACGACGATGACGGCTACAAACGACTTAAAACAATAACTGATATTAAAGAGAAGATAACTGACAAAATAAAAGATAAAGGCAGTAAAAAAATAATGGAATCAGTATTTGAATTCCTGGAACTAACACAACAAAACAACAGCTCCAACAAATCAATACTAAGCCAAGTAATCAGAAGCATAACAAGAGAAGCAATAATTGAATACACGCCAGATGAAAAGAACTTAAACGAAATAACTAATTACGAGCAACCAGTAAAACTAAACAAGGACATGGATGATGTTAAAAAAGAAAAAAACCCTGAAAAACTAAAAAAAGAATTAACTGAGTCAATCAATAGACTAGAATCAGTAACTGAAAAGAAAAAAGACTACACAGAAGAACAAATAAAGATACTAGAACAACTAGCTGATAAATCAAACATGGTAAAAAGCAATGCGGGAAAAATAGGCGACCACGTAAAATTCATAAAAAACAGAAAAACAATAGCACTAAACAAAATAAGCGAAGAACTAAAACAAATAAAAGAACTAACTAAAGATAGTTCAATAAGCAAACTAATGGAATTAATAAATAAAATACAAGACGAACTAATAAACGAATTTGCAACAGTAAAAAGCACCAACTACCTAATAGACGCTTTTAATAACTCACTAACAACACTAGGCGACAAAGAACTAACAAACGAAGTAGAGCTAAACTCAAATCAAATAAACAAAGAAAAAAGAGAACTGCTAACAAAAGAATACGACTCACTAAACAAGATAATAGACCAAATACAAGATAAAATGGACTTCATACTAAAAATCAACAAAGAAAAACAACCAGAAAAAATAGGCACAGACGAAGAAAAACTAACAAAAGAAGCAAGCGAAATACAACAAGAAACAAAAGAAAGCGAGAAAAAAGAACAACAACTAAAAAACAAAGCAAACGAAAACACAAAAGCAATAAGCGAAAATGTAAGTGCAACAGCGCCAATGGGTGCTAAAGCAGTCGGTTTTGGAGGTAAAGATTCTAATATACAGCGTGTAGGTGGTAAAATTAGTGGATAATAAAGTTTTTAAATACAAACAAAAAACATCATATTTATGGCTTATATAAATTGTTTAATGCCTGAATCGGCAAAAAGAGAATGGGCTAAATATACAGAGTATACTAGTAAAGGTGTTGGCGGACAAGAAGCAGCTAACAAAGTATTTGGTGAAACAATAGATAATCTCATCCAAACACAATTATTCTTTAAGAAGAAAGTTGATTTTAAAGGATTAGACCAAGAAGAAGCAAAACAATACTTATTATCAACAATTGTTAAAAGTAATCTAGACCCGTTTTATTATGATGATTCTTCAATGGTTGGTTTTTTAGCTTTGATGTATGATGATAATGACTCATTGATACCTGACGCAAGATTTGGAATGAAAGCAAAAATAAAAATGACAGAAACACCACACTATGATTTGACATTTGCATCTAACTATGTAAAAAAGAGTGGGGCTAATGAAATTATTATTGATTCTTTTATAAATTATCTAATCAAAGATTTAGGTCCTGATTATGTGCCTCCAGAACAGGTTAATGCCAGAAGCCTTGATACTCCAATGCTTAACTCAAAACTGGACGCTTTACTAGCTGGACAGGGAAGCTTGATGGCAGGACAAGAAATAATGCTAAACGAGCTAAGCGAGTCAAGAAACGCGATGCTAAACGCAATAGAAACAAGCGAGTACCGACTAGCAGGCATGATGGCAGGCGTCGGCGAAGCACTACAAGCACAACTAGGCACAATAGACGAACACAACATGAGTAACTACGCTAACCTACTAGAAACAATAAGCAAACTAGACAACAAACAAATGACTGAAGACGACCTACCAGTAAAAACATACCGCTTACTAGAACAAGTAGCAAGCCAAACACAAAACATGGAAACAAAAACAAACGCGATAACACAAGTAATACTAGGAAGCCTAATCAAAGGACAACTAGGATTTAATAACATAAGAATGTCAGGCGACGACGTGATGGTGGGAAACCAGTACGGAATGAGTCTGATAACCGAGTCAACAATACCATACACAATAAGCGAAGTAATGACAAACCTACAACCACTAGACGCAGTAATCGGCGGCACAAGACTACAATACATAAAAGAAGAAAATAACTACCTGTTTAACACTAACACAAAAATACCAGCAGGAAAAAGCGAGGCAGCAAGAATAGACATGTGGGGACCAGAAAAAGGCAAAGCATACCCAGGAGTACTAATGACATCAAACATAAACATGGACGGCAAAGAATTTAACATACTAACACAAGCAGGACCATACGAAACAACAAGAGACAGCACAGGCAAAAAACTAAAAGACTACGCACTAAAAGCAATAAGATTCGCGCTAAACTACAAAGCAACAATCAGAGAATACGCAGAAAAACTACTAAACAATTAATTTCATAAAGAAAGAACTACTACTAAAATAACTAATGAGTTACACTGTGACGCAAAGGCGACCTGAGTGCATTGGGTGCGGTGCTTGCGTAAGCGTGTGCCCCGAGTACTGGCATATGGAATCAGATGGCAAAAGCAAACTAAAAGACGCTGCAATACAAAAAAACGGGGCAGAGACTGCAACATTTGACAAAGGACTAGCGTGCAACCAAAAAGCAGTAAACGCATGCCCAGTACAGATAATCAGCATAAAGAGTGATAAATAAAATGAACACCCGAATAATATTTGGGGCAGTATTACTATCACTAATGATAACAATAATAGTACTAGCAATAGAACTACTAGCTCCGCCAGCAGAACTACAAAGACTAACATTTGATAAATTAATGGCTTTAACAGCAGACAAACGAAGCCAGATAAAAGATGCTAAGATAGTATACGAAGTAAACCTGACACTGCCTGATACAACAATAACTGGTTATATGACGTTTCAAAAAAATGACACAAACAAACGAGTAACACTAACACCTGAATTAATGGTATACGAAGAATACGGATTACTAGTAGAGCCAGAAACACTAATAAGATTCATCAATGAAAGCGAACGAAGAGAATACAGCGGGGTAATGCAAGAAAACGAACGATACTGCCTATCAACAATAACTGAGCCGCCAGACAAGTACAAAAAAGTAATCGACGGCGACTACATATTTGTAACATGCTTTGACCCTGAAAATGGATATCCTGTACTAGCTTACCTAAGTGAGGTGAACGGCAACCAAGTAATTTACAGTAAGCTATTTATAAAAAATGAAACTTACATAATATAATGGTCACCAAGAAAGCAATTAAAAAAAACACTCCAAGCCCAAAAGTAGACGCGGACAAGTGCATCGGCTGCGGAATGTGCGAGCAAATATGCCCTGCAGGATTATTCAAAATAACTAACGGCAAAGCAAAAACAGTAAAAGGCACCTGCCTAGGCTGCAAAGCATGCGAGATGCAATGCCCAACACAAGCAATAACTGTCGAGGACTAAAATGAATAAAACAATTATAGTAGTACTAATATCAATAGGTATCACTATCGGCGTCTTAACATACACTTACTACCATGTGCCTAGCTATGATGAAATGCTAAACACAGTTGAAGGATTAATGAAACAAACAAAAGAAGCCGAGTACGCTTACAGAGTATTTTATGAATACAAAATCAACGGCGTAAGGGACACAATGAGCGGACTAGCGACTTTTAACATAAATAACACAATAATTAATTGGAGCACAACAATGAATGAATTAGAAGGCACAATATACAACCTAAACCCGACTGAAATACTATCACTAATGAAAAAAAGCACCATAAGCCAAGTAGAAGACTATGACAGCAACATCACCTGCTACATGCTAAACGGTTACATAGATGAAACAACACTAAAAACACTAGTAGACAGCTTTGACTACGCGAGATTAATGGCCTGCTTTGATAAAATAACCGGCTTTCCATCACAATACACAGTACTAGTAATAGGACTAAATGACGGGGCACTAATAAGCTATAACAGTATATACTTAAGAATACCAGAAGCAAACCTTTTTAATGAAACTGTTATTACATAAAAAAAATGAAGAAAAACGACGTAATAGCAGTAAGAATAAAATCAATAGCTAACGGCGAATTAGTTGAAGATGCTGAAAAGATAATACCAGTAGGCAGGAATTATTTGCACAAATCACTAGAAGAATCATTCTTAAAACACAACATAGGCGACAATTACAAGATAGAACTAAATGTAAAAGAAGCTTACGGACCACGAGTCAGGGAATTAATAAAGATGATACCAACTAGATACTTCAAAGAAAATAATGTAATGCCCGTAAAAGGACTAGTGATAAATGTTGACGGCATAATGGGCAAAGTCATCAGTGCAAGTTCAGGGCGAATAATGGTAGACTTCAATCACCCATTATCAGGAAAAGATGTAACTTACGATGTAAAAATACTTAGCGAAGTAACTGATGATGCAAAAAAAGCCAGCGCAATAATATACTCATTAATCAATGAACAATTAGCAGTGACAAAAGAAGGAAACGAACTGCACATAAAGGATGAATTAGGAATGCCTAAAGAAGTAAAAGACGCTCTTACAAAAGAGATAAAAGAAATTATCCCTGACGGAATAATAAAGTTTATAAGTTAGTAATGAGGAGTGAAATGTCAATGGAATCAATAATAAACAGCGCTTTAAACAGGGAAGAACATCCTGATAAGGCTTCTTCAAAATTATACATGCCTGAACTAAGTAAGACTAAAGACATTGATGCAGAGTTAGAAGAGTTAATCAGCAGCAAAAGAGCAACAATCAAAGTCTTTGGAGTCGGAGGCGCAGGCGGAAACACTCTAATGAGAATGAGTGAAGTAGGAATAAAAGGTGCTGAACTAATAGCCGTAAACACTGATGCTCAAGACTTACTATGCGTACTATCAGATAAGAAAGTACTAATAGGCAAGGAATTAACAGCTGGTTTAGGAGCTGGAAACAACCCTCAAATAGGTAGGGAAGCAGCCAAAGAATCAGAAGCTGAAATAAAAAAATTACTAGAAGGCGCTGACATGGCGTTTATCACATGCGGTTTAGGAGGCGGAACAGGTACAGGAGCTGCACCAGTAGTCGCTGCAACAGCAAAAAAGATGGGCGCACTAACAGTAGGCGTCGTAACACTACCATTCACAATAGAAGGAAAAATGAGACAAGAAAACGCAATGGAAGGATTAGAGCGAATGCAAGAATCAGTTGACACACTAATAGTCATACCAAATGATAAGTTACTTGAAATAGCTAATGACTTGCCACTTCACACAGCATTTAAAGTAGCTGATGAAATACTAACAAACGCAGTAAAAGGCATAGCTGAACTAGTCACAAAAACAGGACTAATCAACCTTGACTTTGCAGATATCAGAGCAGTAATGAGACAAGGCGGAGTAGCTATGATAGGCGTAGGCGAGAGCGACACAGAGCATCGGGCTGTAGAAGCAGTTGAAAAAGCAATCACAAACCCATTACTAGATGTTGATATTACTGGCGCAAAAGGCGCTTTAATAAACGTAATCGGTGGACCAAGCATGAGTTTAGACGAAGCAAAACTGGTAGTTGAGACAATATCAGGAAAATTAGATGAAGGCGCTAATGTAATCTGGGGCGCACAACTAGCAAACGACATGAAAGACACAATCAGGGTAATGCTAGTAGTTACTGGCGTAAAAAGCCCGCAAATATTTGGCAAAGAAAAAACAGTCGGTAAACAAAGAAAAACAGAAATAGAAAATGAACTAGGCATCGAGTTTATTGATTAAAAAAATGATTTTTGATAGTTTTAGACAGAGTTTTTAATTATTTTTTACAATATAGTGCGCTTTAGTGTTTTATGCGCAGAAAGAATTGAATTATTTTCTATATAGAAAGAAATTAGACTTAAAACCCAAAACCAACGCAATAGTAATCTTTAAAAAAGCTTAGTAGGTTTCTTTCCTTATTATGAACTTGTTACACAAGGCAGTTAGGTTTTTACAGGAAGCTAAAAGAGTGGTAAATATTAGCCGAAAGCCTTCAAAAACAGAATTCGTATCAATAATGAAGGTTTGTGCCATAGGACTTAGCTTAATGGGATTAATTGGTTTTGCAATACAAGTCTTTTACCAATACATTATCGGAAGTGTGATATAAAATGCCAATATTTATTGTAAGGACAACAGCAGGAAGAGAGCATCAAGTAGCTGATAGAATTCTAATATTAGCTGAAAGAGAAAAAGGAATAGTCAAATCAATAATGCACCCGGACTTAAGGGGTTACTTATTTGTTGAAGCAGACAACCGTGATGAAGTGGTCCAGTTTGTCTACGGAATGCATAATGTTAAAGGCGTAATAGCTGAACCAGTCCTAATGGAAAAACTAAAACACTTCTTTGCAGTTGAGACAAAAGAGATAGTTGTAAAAGAAGGCGACATAGTTGAGTTAATCAGCACTCCATTCAAGGGCGAGAAAGCAAAGATTAAGAGAATCAACAAAGTAAAAGAAGAAGTTGTTGTCGAACTATTGGAAGCAGCTGTCCCAATACCAATGACAGTAAGCATTGATAATGTTCGTTTAATACAATCATCAGAGGGAGATGCAAGTGGGAGCGTTAGCGGAGGTGAAAATAGATGAGACTTGAGATTAAAGCATTAGTTAAAGGCGGAGCAGTTACTCCAGCAGCACTAGGTCAATCACTTGGTATGGCAGGCTTAAACATCGGTAAAGTAGTAGCAGATATTAATGCTAAGACAAAAGCTAACGCTGGAATGAAAGTGCCAATAGTAATATCCTATGACCCAGCTACAAAGGAGTATGAGATAATAACTAAAATGCCTTCAACAGCACAGCTTGTACTAAAAGAGATTGGCATACCAAAAGGTTCAGGCAACAGGAATAATGTTATTGCTAATGTTACAACTGAACAATTGTTAAAAGTAATCAGGCAAAAGCAAGAGAAGATGGGTGGGGACTTAAAGAAAGCATTCCTGCAGATACTAGGCTCTTGTTTTAGTATGGGATTAACAGTTGACGGCAAGAACCCTAAAGACGTGCAAGAAGAAGTAACTAAAGGCTTATACGATAAAAAATTAGTTTAATTTTTTTTTAGTAAACTATAAAAACCTATTACTGACATTCATGTTAATATGATAGAAATTTACCAAGAACGAATTAATGAGTATTACTCATCAATTGATGAAACTAATGTTACGTTTAGTTCGGAATATAAAATCAGCTTTAATAATATCGTTTCATTAAGCAAAGAAGCGCAATTCTTTGGCTTAGAACCCTTCTATGATGGCATAGCCCAGCGAATAAAACAATTAAACGTAAAAAAAGGCGGTTTAATCACTGCAACTGAATACTATCTAGACGACTTAGCAAAACTAAACAAACAGTAAGACTTAAAAAGGGTTTATTCTTTAATTCCTTCCACTGCTTAAAGCAGGAGGTATTAGTATGCCGTTAAACAATGAACAAATAATAAATGCAATAAAAAAGTTAAGAGAAGTTAGTCCTCAAAGGAAGTTTAAACAATCAGTTGATTTACAAGTAACTCTAAAAGACACAGATGTTAAAAAGCCAGAAAATAAGATTAAAGAATCAGTATTACTTCCAAGCGGTTTAGGCAAAAAAATAAGCATTGCAATATTCGTTGACAAAGAATTAGTTGAGGACGCAAAGAAAGTATTTGATGAGGTTATACTAAAAGATGATTTTAGCAATTACACTAATAAGAAATTAATGAAGAAATTTATAAGCGCACACAGGTATTATGTTGCCCAGGCAAACTTAATGGGTGACGTAGCTCAGTACTTTGGTAAATTCTTAGGACCTAAAGGCAAAATGCCAGACCCTAAAGCAGGATGCGTAATCCCAATTAAAAAAGAATTATTAAAACCAGTTTATGAAAAACTGCAAAAAACAGTAATGGTAAGAATTAAAGAACAACCATTAATCAACGTATTAGTAGGCAATGAATCAATGAAAGATGAGGAATTAGCAGCTAATATTCAGGCAGTTTACAATGTTATTGAACAAAAACTACCAAGACATTCAGAGCAAATGGGCAAAGTTTACTTAAAGATGACTATGAGTAGGAGCGTCAATTTATGAGGGCTCAGTTAAAACTAAAAGTCGGAATGGTTGATGAACTAGTAACAAAATTAAGCAAGGCAAAAATCATCTGCGCTTTTAACCTGCAAGGACTTCCAGCTGCTCAACTAAAAGACTCCAGAAAATGGCTTAAAGGTGAATTAGTAATAAAACCAAAAAATATTCTTAAAAGAGCTCTTGAAAAACTAGGCAATGGTTTTAAAGAGCTAGGCGCACAATTAAACGGTTCTTACGGCTTATTATTAAGCAATGTCGACCCTTTTAAATTATCAATCGAATTAACTAACAAGCGAATTCCTGCTTTTGTAAAAGAGGGAATGATTGCTAAAAATGATATTACTCTAGAAGCAGGCCCAACATCATTAATGCCTGGCCCTGCAATGACTGACTTAACATCATTAGGTGTTAAAGTAAGCCCTAAAGGCGGTAAACTAACAATTACTGACCCAGCTACAATAGTTAAAGCAGGCAATGCTATAACAAAGAAAGTATCTGATTTATTATTCAAATTAAATATTAAACCAATAACAACTGGTATTGACTTAATAGCTGCGATTGAAGACGGCGTAATATTTAGCGGTGAACACTTAATTGTAAACGTTGAAGCAATAATGAATTTATTAATGACTGCTTACAACGGCGCTCTTAACTTATCCTATAACACTGGAATAGTAAACAAGCTTACAATTGAATTACTATTAAGAAAAGCTTTTAGTGAAGCAAGTAACCTTGCAAGGGAAGCTTGCATTATTGGCAAAGATAATGCCGGTGATTTAATGCTCATAGCCAAGGCAAAAGCACTTGCGCTGGCTAGTGTGATAAATTTGGAGGTACGAGAATAAATGGAATACGTTTATGCGGCTCTCCTCTTGAACGCTGTTGGTGCTCAAGTTAGTGAAGATGGTGTAAAAAAAGTATTGATTTCTGCTGGCGCAAAACCAGATGAGTCAAGAATCAAAGCTTTAGTAGCTGCTCTTGATGGCGTAGACATCAAGGAAGCAATTAGTAAAGCTGCACCAGTTGCTGCTGCTGCGGCGCCTGCACAGGCACCTGCTGGCGGAGCTAAAGCACCAGAAGCAAAGAAAGAGGAGAAAGTTAGCGAGGAAGAAGCAGCTGCAGGTTTAGGCGCTTTATTCGGGTAAAACTATTAAAGCAACCCCCTGTTAATTTTAACTCTAATGAGGGTTATTCATGGACAGGGGCTTAGTCTTGACTTTAACAGCCTGAATATCGGCTTGGACTCGCAGTCCTCTAATTCTGATTTAATTTTTATCAGTCATGCACATACTGATCATTTGATTTCAAAAACCAAGACGCCAGTCTTAACAAGCAGATTAACAGCTGATTTAATGACGCTAAGAACAAAACATGAACACTACTTTATTCATGATTTTCTTGATATCAAGATGATAGATTCAGGTCATGTGCTGGGCGGCAAGGCATTAATTGTTAAAGGTGACACTAAACTGCTTTACACAGGTGATTTTACCACTTACGACCGCTTCTTTCTTAAGGGCTTAAAACCAGTTAAGTGCGATGACTTAATCATTGAAACCACTTATGGACTGCCTGAGTATGACTTACCTAAACCAGCTGACACCATTAACCGCGCAAGGGATGTAATAACTGATGATTTAGCCAATGGTCACAGTGTTGTGCTACTCGGTTACGCGCTAGGTAAGTCGCAGATTATCAGTAAATTAGTCGAGAATTTTAATGATGTTTACTCAAGTAAAGACGTTAGTGACATAAGCAGTGTGTGCAAGAACCATGGCTTTGACGTGCCAGTGTTTGGCGAGTTGCCTAAAGACAAAAATAATTTTATTTACTTAACAACCAATAAGAAGCGATTAGACACTCATAAGTCAAGAGTCTATTCATTCACTGGCTGGGGTGCCAAAGGTGTTACTGACTGCTTCCCACTAAGCGACCACGCCGGCTTTAAAGAGTTATTATGGTTTGTGAAAAACTGCAAGCCAGAAAGGGTTTACACACACCATGGTTTTAGCGAAGAATTTGCAAGTTTACTAAGAGTTGAAGGCATTAACGCAAAAGCCCTTTAGAATCACCTTTTAAGACTAAGTAAATCTTTAATGCTTATAGTATAATGCTCTTTTTTCTTTGCTACTGGTGGAGTTAACTTTACTGACTTTAATTCAACATCCATTAATGGGTCAATAATAGAATTCTTGTAACGACCTGTCTGGAACGAATCAAGAGCATTGTTAACTTTATCATTTGAAGGGTGTTTTAGAGTGCTAAACACTTTCATTACTTTCTTGTTTTCATCATTTATTTTTATAATATTCTCAAAATTGTTTTTGTATTGTTTAGTTTTATCTTCAATAAAACTTTTTTCAGCTTTAAGTAATCCTATGAGCTCACTGATATTATAAACTTCTTCAAAACCTTTTTCATTCTTAATACTGTAATCATACTCACTATTTCTCTTGATAAAATCCTGTAGCGGTTTTAACTCCTCTTTTTCCTCTAAACTTACTAATGACTCATACCAGCTATCGTAAGGACTACCAAATAAACTCATGATAAACTTATTGATTTTACTATCATCAGTCAGGTTATTATCATTAAATATTCCTTTTAGGAAATTATCATTACTCTGAATCTTTGAAAAAGGAATCTCAAAGTTACTTAGTGCCGATGTTAAGGTATTTATCACTGCTTTTTCTAATTCATCTTTGTGTTCCTTTTTAATATCCTTAAAGACTTTCCCAAAATAATTAATCTCGTTGTAGACTGCATTAAAGTAATCCTTTAACTGGGTATTATCAAGTTTTGGCATTTCAATAATCTTATCAGGTCTCTTATCGCTTGACAATTTATCATTAACATCCTTGATTAGTTCATCAATATTATTGTAAGCAACTCCCCTAGGATTTGTTTCTTTAGCATTTGATTTTTTGAATAAACCATAATGCTTGTAATCAATTAACTTTGCATAATTAATTTTATCAAAGAATTCCTCTGATAGTTTTGCAGTAACATTTTTGCCTTTTTCCTTACTGACATCTATTAACACATTATCAATTAACTGCTTAAACTTTAAATTTTGATAATTACTAAAATAATCATTTAATTCATTAAAAACTTCTGTAACGTTTTTTCTTTTACCCCATTCAAGATTCTTAATTACATACGAATTAGTTAGATAATCTTTTAATTCTTTTAGTTCTAAACCTTGAATGTTAGCTACTATATTTGTTCCCTTTATTATTATCTGCCTTAATTTTTCTTCATTAATCCTCTTATTATCCAATTTAACTGTTTTACTGCTTTTTGACTGATCATTAGCAACTATCTGCCGGCCAAGCAAGCTAAACTGTTTTTCAAGATTTGATTTGTAATCTTTATACCTATTTTCATGTTCCTGCAATTCACCTTTAAAACTTCCGATTAGGCCATCTATTTCATTTTTTATATCCTTAAACTCATTAGGAACCTCACAGTTAAGAACAGTTAAACCATTTAACTGGTCACTTATGTTTTTAGTGTACTCTTTTTCAAAAAATCTCTTAAATGCCGTTTTTATTTTAGTCTCACTTAAATTAAAATAATTCTTTACTAATGGTATAAACTCATAATGATTAACTCTTTTATATGACAATTCCGGTTCGGTTAATCTTTGTATTAAATCAGTCAGTGACCAAAAAGCGTGCTCTGTTTTAGCGTAATCAAAGCCATTCAAACTGCAAAAATTCTTTAATTCATCCCTGTTATAAAAATTGTTAAGCATCCAATTAAGCTTTTTTTCCTCGCTCCACTCAGTATTAATACGATCCATTAGCTCATTCATGCCTTCTGGATTAGCCTGTGTTTTTTTCACATTCACTAACCTTGTTTTAACCTGATTTGTGATGTACTCCTCGAAATCTTTTTCATTAACTAAACCACTCAAGAAATTATTGCCTTTAATACTGCCCTTAAGTAATTCCATAATTGCTATAGTAGCTGTATCATTATTACCCGCTGGAGCTGACTCTACCATGTTATTAATCTTATAATTTAAATCATCTCTTACGTTATCAAAGAAATTCTTTAATCCACTTAAGATGCTATAATAAGTTGTTTTCTCAACGCTGTTACCAATAGTTAACCTGCCAATTTTTCTGTAACCACTGACTAATTCATTTAATTTATTGTTCTCAATTGTTTTTTCTTTGTTTAGCCAATGAAGATTTAGCTTGCTTTTAATCCCTTGTTTAACTGCCTCTCTTGAAGAATCATCAATATTCTTATTTAATTCGTTATCAATTATATCCTCTATTGTTGATAATCTAAAATTACTTAATTCCCGCTCAAAAGTCTTATTTAATATGTTAAAACCATAACTAACCAAATCAAGATTAAGCTCATCTAACTTAAACCCACTCTCAATAATTACCTGATTTATCACCTCATTAAAAAGTTCTCTTTTAATTTTTAAAGCGTTATTATTGTTTATGACGTCATAACCATCAATATTTATGATGCTATCAATAGAATTATGAGACCAGACAAATTTTTTAATAAAATCCTTTGCAAAATTACTTTTTGATGACAATTCATTACCAATTTTATACAACAATTTGCTGACTGATGAGACATCAACTGATTTATCAGTAACCATACCATCAAGTGATTCATTCTTTCCTAAGTAATCCCTTAAAGAATCGCTAAACAAATCAATTAATTCAAGGTTGTAAACAAAACTAGTATACTCTGCTCTTTTTTGCTCAAAAAAAGAATTAAGCTCCCCTATAAATGGGTTCTTAGCATCAATCTTTAATTTGTTAATGTTTCCTATTGTGAAATAATTTTTCAAATCTTTTTCTATTGATTCCTTTTCATCGAATACACTTCTTTTATCTTTGTCCATTTCTTCTTTAAGTCTGGTTATTGCTTGATTATCATTATATCTACCATTCTCTTTACGCCTACTAAGTAATATGGCTCCAGTGACTTTTTCTATTACATCAGTTAATTCTTTTTCACTGTTAAATTTATTTAAAATATCCTCAAGATTCTCATTAAATTTTGATTTATACTCACTTAAAGTCTTTACTGAACTTTCATTTAAGAACTTGAAATTGTTAATAACATAGTCAATCAAGTCAACTTCACTGTAGCCGCCTTTTGAATAATCACCATCCTTAGTCTCATCTATTCTTTGAAGCAAACTTCTTAATTTACCTTCTAACTGCTCGAATAATTTAGTGCTTATTTTGGCAATATCCTTTGACTCGTAAGCCTCATTAATCTTTTTAACAATTTCATCAGGTTTTTCCCATGCTAATAACAGATTAATCTTATCAATAATAGTTGTGTTATTACTCATTAAATCACTCATTGTCTTGTCTTTGATTTTAATTTGAGACAACTCTTTTTGCTGGTTTATATAATTTTTATAAATGATATTAATAACCTCAGAATGCTTACTTAAATTCTTAATATCAAAATTCTTACCAGTTGATTCCATTATTTTTGTGATAACTAAATTATTCATGCCTGAATTTTTTAACAAGCCATTATCCAACGAATATTCCATAAAAATCTTATTAGGATCCTTTTCTATCCCAAAATGACTCTCAAGAGTATTGATAAAATCAAGTAACTCACTGCTAAACTCTTTATTAATCTCATCATACTTATTTACAGGCGTGATTTTATCAGGCCAATTAAAACAACCATCACTAGTCTCATCTTTTACACCCCTGCGGATGTAAGCCCAAGATTTATTTAATGAATCTTTTAGCTGAGGTAAGTTCTCCCCACTAATAACTGAATAAACATCCTCCTTAGTTAAAAACACTGGAATACCATTTTTCTTTAATAGACACATATCCCTAATAAACGGCAAAAAAGCACTTTCAATAACCCTTGCACTTCTCTCAGGTGAACGTATACTAGTTTTTTCTAATTTTGACTCTTTTTTGTCTAAAACATCAAAATAAGAGCCAAAATTCTTTAAAAGAAAATAAGAAGTTAGCGCGTATGCCCAATTATCAAATGAATCCCCATCCCTTTGCCCTATTCTTGTTAATAACTCCATTTTAGTATTATTATCATGATTTCTAGCAAACTGCTGAAAATAAGTGTCTAATTCATTTTTAGGATATGACATTTTATTGTCAATGCTAGCTGAAAGTTTTCCAACTAACTGATTATAACCGCTAATATCATTATTAACTAACGGCACAAACTGATTTATATAATGCTTTATTACTGACTCTTCAAGCAACAATAAATCCTCTTTTGATAAATCCTTTTTATCAACTATTATACTTATATTAGCCCTGATATCATCATTATCAATAGCGTCTCTTAACTCAGTTAAGTATTCCTTAAAACGCTCTTTAATGCAGTTAAGACCCTCGTAGTTTTGAACATTGTAATCAGTCATTGTAGTAATTGCATCACTTTTAATTTTTTCCTTAAAATTGCTTACTTTTTCATCCTCAGATATTATCTCTTCAAGAAGTCTCTTATCAAAAAATTTCTTGAATTCATCACTTAGTGAGTTATGTATTAATTCAGGATTATACGCTTCATTATCGTTTTTTTCAATATACTCTTTTTCTAATTCCCTTATCTTCTCAAGAGGTGTTTGCTTAAAATCATCATAAAACTCTTTGCTTAACTGCCTTATAACGCCAACAAAATTAAGGTAATTAAGCGGCTTATCACTGATTATCTTGTTAAAATCATAACCCCTTACTTTTTCAATTAACCTTTTTTTCTGGTAATCATGATTAAATTCATGATTTGGCTCGCTCATATTAGTAGCAATATCAATAATACCACTGGAATTAAGCTCATTAACAATAAGTTGTGTTGTAACATTTTTACTTATCTTACCAGCTGAACTCTTTTTTTTGTTAAACATACTAAAATTTCCTCTTTATTTTAATAGTTAAATACTTAACTATACATTCAAACGACCTAAACTGGTTAACTTATTTTTGATAATTTCCTTTTTTAAAGAAGCAATCTCAAAATATTTACTAGTTAATTCATTATTCTTAGCTGATAAATCAGTCTCATAAGCAGCCACTTTACTATTTAATTCTAACTTCTCTTTACTTACCTGTTCCAACTCCTTTTTATAATCGTTTAACTTAACCTTTAACTCTGATTTTTCATCTTTGAATTTTTCATTTAAAATTGCATTAATTGCAGGCTGTAAATCATTAAACAATTTGTCATTTACATTTGGAAGCACTTTTTGTATATCAACAAATTCAAATGAGTTTAGGTTTGATATCTCAATTAATTTATCTTCACCTTTGCTAATTAAGTTATTAATACAATCATTCAAGACAAAGTTACCAGCGTAATTGTTAAAATCATGGATAAACCGGTATAATGATAATTTTAGAATTGACGCCTTAATTGTATTCTCCCTTAGTGAATTTAATTCTTTAACCTTAGTTTCATCCTTCTTTTTTATTGAAATCTGTTTATCAATCTTACTTACGCTATTATTAAACTCAACAATGTTTGCTATCAAGTAATTAGTTTTACTGAATTTATCAGATAAACTGCCACCATCTATCTGATTAATAAACTCCATAAAAAACGGGTTTCTTAATCTCCTGCCAGGATGTTTAACATATGACATTGTTAAACTATCAATATTTCCATATACTTCTCTAATAATTCCTTCAAGATTTGACATAAATGAATCAACAACTGCTGGTTCATAACTAAAAATATTAGAAGCGTTTATCCTAAAATCAGGCAAATTATCACTGTTAACTAGTAGCTTCATATCACTAAGTTCTAATGAGTAACTATTAAGATTATTAGAAACAATTGATTTTATTATTTTAGCCACTATTGGCTTACTGACTTTGTTATTGATGACACTATTAATCTCATTAATGATTTTATTATAAAGACCTGTTTCCTCCTGAAAATCAGTCTTAATAGTATTCTTTGATAATTCAACCCATTTTTCATTAGCTTTGATTAACGTTTCTATATACTCTTTTTCATATTTTGAAGCATCAACTTTTCCTGATTTAATTTCTGTATTAATAACCTCATCAACGTCATTACCATCCATTACACCATGTAAATTAGCATAAGCATACATTAATTCGGCACCAAAATAGAAAGTTAATCCTGGATTAGTCTTAACTTTTTCTTTAAATAAATCAACTATCTTTTCAGGAGTTAATGACAGCGGATTATACCAATTGATTAATTCTTTAATCTCAACCATAAAATCACCTAAAACCTAGCTTCAAGATTATTAGTCTTAAGCCACGCTGTGTTATAATCATCAATTAAACCGCTTAAACCCTGAGATTGTATTGCATAAATGCCTGCCATGCTAAGCGGACCAATAATGTTAGTCTCTAATTTCATTCGCTCCCTAGGACCCTTAAATAAAAACATAGTAGGATTTGATTTATTACCTAAAACATCACCATAAAAAAATGATTTAATATTATCATAACTGCTTAACTTATCCGTCACTTCATCCAAATAATCAGACTTGTTATCCTCAAACTGAACCATTGAATCCTCTTTTTGAGTTTTACTAATATATACAACTGCTGGCGGAACGTTTAGTCCGAGACTTGAAAAATTTTCATTAATCATTGGAATCCACTGATTAATTAACTCATCAATACTGCTCTCATTAGTAGAATCAATAGTATAAACAAATGCGCCGCCAACATTCATTAAGGAACTAATAAACTCGCGATAAATATTCTGCCCTCCAAAATCCCATAAAATTAATTTAGACTTATTTTTATTAACTTCTATAGTTTTATCAGTATAAACCGGATTAACTAAATCCCTCATTAACTTCTGAAATTTAATAGTTCTTTTATACGTGGAACTAAGAAAATTCCCCGCAGCAGCTTCAGCAAGTGTTGACTTGCCTGCTGCTGAGGGGCCAATAATTCCAATCGGTATTTTAAATTCCATTTTTTTTACCTTCTTAATTTAAACTGTTCAATGTAATTAAATACACTGTCAGGAATCTCGAAAGGAGTCCTGCTTTTACTTTTCTTAGCAACTTCAATTGCTGGAATTGTGTAAGGCGCTAAGATACTTGTCTCAACTAATTCCCTGTTCTTTAAAGCCCACATTTTAGGCTTTATTGCACCACTACTTCCGCCAAAAGCGTCGCCAGTAAAAAAGTAATCTGAACCATTTCCTATAGCAAAATCAATTGCGTCATTTAAATCCCTAACATCAGGTACACCGTTGTTTACTGTTGCAATCGAATCATCGGTAAGTATCTTACTTAGGTAAGTGGCTTTTGGTTCTACTAACTGCCCAAAGCTAAAGCGGTTAATTAAATCAAACCAACGACCATCTTTAACTTGTTCAGTTCCATCTGCTAATTGAATTTTTACTTTGCTTAATGAATTAACGCTGGTCTCAAATTTGTCTGTAGTACCTTCAATAACATAAATGTAATTTTTAAAGGTAGACATAAAACTGCCTTGTCTTGCGATTACAGCAGTTTCAGGGTTTCCAGCAAGGTCCCATAAAGCAAATTCATAATTCTTAATCTGCCCAATAGCAGCTGGATTAGGGTTGTATAATTTCATTTGGTTCATCTTAATTTCAGGTGTTCTAGGCGTAACCCTTGGTATATCTGTGTTACCTGCAATTGTTGCATTAATAATCTCTATAAGAGTTGTTTTACCTACACCACCTTCGCCAACCGGCATTAAGTGACCTATTGTTACTGCACTCATTTTTTTCAAACCTCCATTTTAATTTTTTTAATTATAGGATTACCGCTTAACAATTTTTTTGACAAACTAATTGTCTTATCACGGCAACCCTTACCTCTAATCTGACCTCTAATCTTGTCCTTATAAAACTTTTCATTATTCTCGCCATCTTTTGCCAGCACAACAAAAGGCATTAAACCTGTTGTTTTTACCAGCTGAGTTTTACTAGGCTTATCAACAATCATTGTGTAATCATTCTCCCCGATTGAAAAATTCATTTTTGTAAGATAAGGCATTAAAGCTTCAAAGCCAATATTCTCATTTAATTTCATATTGTACACTGACGATAAAGTCTGCATTAAAATATCACCTAATGCCATACCCTGCATTAGAAGTGTTTTTAACAGCTCGTTTTCAGGCATTATATCATTAAAATCAATTAATGATTCATCAAGCGTTGATATATAAAAATGATTTATTGAATTGTAAGGCGATAACAAAGAGATGTCACTATTACACACGCCTCCAGGCACTTCTTTAATGCACTTACTCATATTTGCATCCCAAATGCTCTTAGACTTAATATGACCCTCTTTTATTAGCTCATCAATATCAAAAACATGCTGCTTTAGCATTCCACGCTCATTACATGATAACTGCTTCTTGAAATTACTGCTAAAATAACCGCACGCAACTGGTTTCATCTTCTTATCTGACTCAGTTAAAGACGCGTTGTTCTCGTAAACACCCTGAAATATTTTTGAACTGTAATAAATGCCATACGGGTCAAAATATGCCCCCTTGTAATCATCCATTTTTAAAAAATCCTGAATACCTATTGAAGGGATTTTATTAACAACATCAATCATTAAACCTTTACATACTGTTGTAAGCAGTGAATCAACAACTGACAAGTTCACTTCCTCACTCTTTATAATAAAAGTCTGGGCAAGACAATCATTAGAACCTTCTTTAATCCCGTCAGCCCTGTACGAAAATGTCTTGATATCAGGAATATTAGGTATTTTTCGCTTAGTGGTTGGGTGCTTAATTAAATCATAATCAATACCTTTAATTATGATATCTGAGTTGTGATAAATACTGGCAAGCGAGTTGAAACGCTCAACAGTTAATTCAAGCAGTGACTTAAAGACCTCTTCATTATCCTTGTTTATATACCTTCCAAGCTGCAAGCCTACCTGTCCAAGTATGTTACCCCTTCCTTCATTAAACAACTCGTATTGAGTTAGTCCTGCTTTGCTTGATGAAAAATAACTGTGATTAAAACAGAATTTCATATTGCCTCACCGCTGTATTTTTCATAAGCACTTAAAATTATAGCCCTACTGATAGAGTCAATACTGCGTTTATTGTTTTTTGCTGAATTAATATTTGCGTTATAACCTGATTTATACGTGTCAGTTATTATGCCTGACTTCATAATTTTTTCATTAAAATCTTTGACACTGTACGTTTTTATGAAAGTATCAATTGATTCGTTCATAAAAGTCAAAATATTATTCTTGTTAATAATTGTATTAAGAATATTATAATTACAATTTTTCTCTCTATTCTGAATTAAATTTTCAATATTATCTATCAGATGAAACTCCCATCCCTGATTAAATGTTAACTCATCAATAAAGTTCCAGCAGTTACTTATAAAATCACTGTACACATTAATCTTATTCCTGATAGTATTTTCAACTTTAGTTAACTCTTTATTAAATATCAGGTGAATATATTTTGATAAGACACTAGAAATTGCGTTAGTGTATAAACCAATATCCTTGTAATTTGCATTTGTTAAATCACGATATTTCATTGTTGCATACAACACCTCGTTGTTGTAAACTTCAAAAAGTGACGAGCCGCCAATAATAGGAGTTGATGGACTAAAGATGCCCAGTGAATCAATTACATTATCTGCTTCATATTCATTAAAAACCTTTTTTATGTTGTCTGATAAGAAATCATTAATAATCATTTCAGAAAGCTTATTGAAATCTGATAAATCAGTTTTAGGCACAGTATCAACTACGTTTGTTAAATCTATTATACCATAATTAACCATAAGCCTAGGTGTTATAACTGATTCAAATAATGAACACTGCAGTTCATCTCTCTCTAATAACGTGTCAAACAATGACTTCAAATAATTATCCTTAATAAAAGACTTCATATCAGATACCAGCGAGTCATAATTACCCTGACTTATAAACGGCAGGTTAAACTTGTTTTCATCATTAACCGGAGTTTCAAGTATCTGACCAACTACATGATTTATGTAGTCATTGTAAATTTTTTTATTAAATAAATCATTAGTTATCCCATTAAGCTGGTCCCTAATAGAATTAATTAAACCAGGCAAAAACTGATTAATTGTAAGTAATGTTAAATGCGGATTTAACTCGTTACCTTTTAATTCAATGACTGAATCATAAACTTTCATTGCAATAAGATCATTATCAATTGATAACGTGCCTCTAGAGAATTTTTTGCTGTAATTTAACAATTCTTTTATTATCAGGTTAATACTATTTTCCTGTTCATCTTTATTTAAACCTATAAAATTAATATA
>Ga0208375_1001833_pt1 | contig 22000 bp, 51 predicted proteins | sample RifOxyD1_FD_184038 | JGI IMG/M metagenome (GOLD analysis project Ga0208375, IMG submission 184038) | Soil microbial communities from Rifle, Colorado - Rifle Oxygen_injection D1 (SPAdes) | ecosystem: Environmental > Terrestrial > Deep subsurface > Rock core/Sediment | place: Rifle, Colorado... | reverse complement strand
ACATCATAAGTCATTTCAATTGAGAGGGGCTTGCATCCTTTACAGTAAAGCGTTGCATTCCCAAAGATCGGATTGAACTCCTTAATCTGGTAGACAGCGCAGACGGTACCGAGTGCAACTGCCACACGACCTGCATTCCAACTCTGGGTTTCCAGCACATAAGCCATGGGAGACACCTCTATTTGGTAAGAGAGAACCGGACCAGTTTCCACGTTACGTCACCACCACACCGGGGACACACGTTAGCTTCCGGATCCCAGTTTTTATCATCCGTAACATCCCCACCCAAATCGCAGGAACCACAGAAAACTTCGTACTCTGCTGAAATCGGCCCCCAACCAGGATGCTTGGAATCATCCGGCATGGTACCAAAGAGACCATTCAGGACACCAAGGAACCCCACCGTATGCTGTTTGCCCTCCGGTGTACATGCCACCTGAACGGTAGCATGATCAGCCAAATCCCTGTTACAGGGAACCTTGGCGTCAACTAGCTTGGCCATGGCAATCGGATCGAGTTTGACAAGATCGTTTAGGAAACTGATGGCTGCATCAAGAGTAATCGGTTCATTTATCATGCAACTCCTCCAATTCCATTCGTCTCCCAATCCGCATTTTCCGATATGCAGTGGTTCCTGGTAACCATGGGCCACAATACATCCAAGCACGGTTCAGTGGGTAGGGAAGAGGTGAGCCATCCTTAGCCAACCCATCTCGAAACAGACGCCACTCCGACGCCTCTAACCATGGTTTGTCGACATAATCGGGATGTGAATACAAGTACCCCACGTCTCTCCACTGTCCACAAAAGTTCAAAGGTACCTCATCCATTACTTCTACTTGGCGACATTCAAGATGACACCACCCTCTACTATCGTCGTCTGGGACGTAAATCTGTGTTTCTCGGGTGACTTTCCCTGCTGCAAGATCTGCACTTCTTCTATCTAGGAATGCATCCCTACTTGCTGCATGCTCAACGTCATGTTTGTATTGCCCCACAGACCACTCCTCATTGACCAGAAACCCCCCGATTGGAGCAGTCAACCATTCGCCCACTTTGTAGCCTGTGGTATTTCCGTGAAGCCGTAGGACTTCACCGCCTATCGCAGTGAGCGGAAATACGTGCCCGTCTAAGGCAGTGAATCCCTTGGAGGCGGAAGTAGTGAATACCCTCAATTTCGTTTGAATCACACCGTCAGGAACCCCTACTGTTGTTTCAGTTCCCATCCCGATCCTTGACCACCCCAGTAAGGATATCAGCCTTGGCTTTCCTTTTGATTTGTTTTCTTGTCATGGCAACACCATGATCACAAGGAAGCAAAGGGTACCCATAGAGTCCAAACAACAAGACCATGGTCCGTAAACTTGGACTCCTAATCCAGCCACATTCGATTCGAGAGATGTGCCCATTGGATATCCCTGTTGCAGACTCCACCTCTCGCAAGGTGAGACCCTTGCTACGCCTCAAATGGGCCAAGAGAAATCCCACATCCCTATCGCATACCCAAGTGAAGTCCTTGCTGGATTTCCCCATCTTGACCGCCATCTATGACCAGAAAGGTTTCTCTGGCTTCCCCACTACTTCACGAATGACCCGCCCGTAACGATCTCTCTTCACACGGGAATTTGTGGTCGACTTGGCCAGAGTGGTGGTCGACTTGGCCAGAGTGTAGACAACCCCATCCACCGTAATGCTCTTGACCTTACCTGTGAGGAGTTCAAACAACTGCTCTGCCACATCAGTATAAAGGGTAGAGTTGCACTTCACGAGACCCACAAGGCCAGAGTATGTCAGAAGATAATCAGGTGTCGCAGATGGGTGGAGAGGGTCTGTGAGCCACCCAGCCGCCTGTAGGGCAGAGAGTTTCGTCCTGGATGGGGTCACTATCATCTTCAAACACTCGTATTGAGTGTGACTCCTAAAGGGGTTAAGAGCCTCAGAGGCCCTACCCGGAACCCCAGCCCGGATCAGACGTGCCACGAAATCCCGTGTAGCCACCGTAGGACGCTCAGGGGCTACCACCTTGGGTTCCTGTACCACCGTAAACGAGCCTGCCGCACTCTCGGGATACTTGCTGATTTGGCAGATTGTAGGCTGATCAGCACATACAACAGAAAGTGTGAAATTGTCCTCTGTACGCTTATTAGAAGCCAATCTGATCCACCCATTAGAATCAGGGGGTGTACTGGCCAGCTCTTTTTGGGGCGCTTTCACCTCGTTGAGTTTTGCCTCAATGTCGGCCCTAATCTGTTCATATGCTTTTTGACCGGCCGGAGTAAAAGTCCTGACAAGTCTCCTAAGGGTGTTGTCCTTGAAGTAATGCCCATGTATTCGGGACCCGTCATTCCTAAACATATTCAGGCTAGAGCTGTACTCGGTTCCGCCATACACTTTGACCCAACCAGCTTCGTCACTCATCGGAAACCCCCATCCCACACATCAACACACTACTCTACTTTACTACGATCTAACAAGAATTCCATTTAGGGTAATTCCACGAATCCGCTAATCTGATCCTGTATCCAAACCCGCTGCCAGTGCCCCTCACGGGGTACCTCAACCCACTCATCCTCTGGATAAACACAAGCCAACTCTCCATTAGCCTGACTCACCCACATCACATCGTTATACATCCGGAGACATAGCTTCTCCGCATGCTCAGGAGTTCCGTCCCACTGCTCCGCTTCTATGGTCTCCCGGATCTCAAACTTTGGCATGGTACCTCCCCTCCGCTGCTAATTTTGCTTCCTGTCGCTGGTAGTACCATTCATTGTCAGGGTGTCGGACCTTGCCAGCACCAAGACAGTATGGACATTGCGTATCACGCTCATAAGCAAAGAAACTTTGCAGCATCGGCTTGGGCACCCCGCCCCTGCAGCAATGTGGGCAGTCCGGTATATGCCGCTCCCTATCCCACAGTGGGTCAAAACGCCGTCTCCATGGCTTTGGGTTGCCCAACACAGCTTCCCGACCGTCAATGATGACAAACAGTGCCGGAATGATGGCTAAAAGTCTCCCATAGCCCGGATACATTATCAAAATTACTGCCGCAATGACGAAGCAAATAAAGGCTTCCGCCCCCGCCGCCCCCTTTTGGGTGCCCTTCCATCTCCTGATCTGTGCCCTACGCTTTGGATTCATTTACTTCACCCCCAAACGCATCTGCTAACGAACGCCACAACTTAGGTCTCCCAAACTTCTTGTCAGGTGGACAAAAGCCAATATCAAAGTACGGAGGCCATGTAACAACAAACTCCACCACCCCAGGATGCTCAAGTAGCTTTCTATGCTTCTTCGCCATCCAATCAAATGCATCTCCATCCGTTGCTGCATCAACTTCATCCAAATAGCGGGCATGCCCGTACCCTATGCGGTAGAACCCAGTCCATTTTGGCATAACCACTATCCCTTATCCAATCCCAAAGCCGAAACTTCAGATTCAGTCAGCACCTCCGTCTCTATGGCTTCCCCAACATCCATCCCCGCTCCCGTTGGAACCTTAATGACCCGTAGAAAGGTATCGCCCGGCCCGGTAATGATGTCTCCAGGGACCACAGGTGCTAATCGAATCCGGATCAGTCCACCAACCGGAACCACTAACATGAACCCATCAACCTCATGTATCTCAGGCTCCTTGCGCTTCTTTGCCATGCCGGTCCCTACTTTACCCAACTCATTTGTCACCATCAAACTCTTTCTTCAATTCTCCATACTGCCGCTTACGTTCCTGTCTCTCCCGCTCCTTACAGGCAGCTGTTTCCCTTATCAGCGTCTCTGTCAGTTCTGCCATCAGAGCAACCTTACGATCGCACACAGCCTTATGAAAAGCCATCCCGACTACATTCCCATGGATCTCCCCCACCTGCTCATAGATGAACGACGACCAGTCTTTCTTAGCCGCTGCCTTCTCTACAGCATCTTCCCACGTAAGGTTGATCTCCTCCGTCAATTCCGAGGATACCTCACCAGTCAGATACGAATCCTCTCCCCGCTGGCTGGGACAGTACAGCACCAAAGTGTATAACTTGTCATTCTTCCGAACCCCCCACTTCTAGCCGAGCAATTCGCAGAAGCAACTCATCCACAGAGGATGGGTTAACCTTGTGCGTCTCCCTCTCCAAATACCGATCAGCCAGTGCAAGGTTAACCAAGTTCTCGCCAACCTGCTTGTGTTCCCCATTACCTCCCCGCTCAAAAGCCTCCTCAAACTGTGCTGCAAGAAGTTTGGGGTCTGGCACACCATTGATAAACGTGGCAGTACTAAGAGTCATGCCAATCTTTGATGCCAGAGTCAGGAATGCCGTCACCCACCGGGCCAATTCTTTCTTAGCCGTATCTCCAGTGTGCAACAAAAGCCCAGTCGGCTGGGTTTGGCCCTCCAGTTCTATGATAGAATCCTGAAAAGCCGCAGAGCAACACTCCTTTGCATGCTGCTTTGAAACCAAACTTCGAGAGCCCTCACCGTTGAACCACCCCAGAAATGTCAGAAAACCGGAACGCATACTCCATGCAAGTCTTAAATACCTATCCCCTCTATGGATAGAACCTTTCACATGAGCAGCATCAAAAGGCGTTACTATAGACAACCGATGCAATGCCGACACATACCGTCTGATGCCTTCCTTAGTAAACCCCTGAACGTCTCGCAACCAGTTCACATACTGCGGGATCAATTCTTTAACTTGCTCTGCTGTTGGGAACTCCTTCATCTACACCCCCATTCGTTTAGCGCCTAATCAGGCCACTTGTTTTGTACTACTCATCCCCACTCCACACCCCTACTACCCTATCGTAAAAGTTCCTAACAGAAAATCATCCCCCAAAAGATGCCCGAGCTTCAGCCTCCGTAGCATATAACTCACCTGGCGGAACTCGATCGTGAAACTCCATCCCCCCATCCTGTGCATCCACCAAAACCCGGTAACACTCCCCAAATACACTATCCCACACCACCGCCTGTATCACCCCACCAATCACCGTAGGCACAGACTTCCCATGCAACTCCCCACACGCAGAACACATCCCCCTACGCAACAACACCACCCACCTCTCCTCACCAATGTCATACCTGAATTCACGAATTGTCGCCATCACTGACCCCCTTTCATGAGTTCCCGCCCAGCCTGCCGAAATAACTCCACCTTCAAAACTTCCCCCAACTCGCAAACGATCCTCTCAAACACTAACGCATCAAGCACCATTGGATCACCAAGAGACTTCCGAAACTCCATATCACCTAACAGGAAATGAAAAGACCGATCCTCCCCATTGATGAGAAACCGACAGTACACATCCTTCTGACGCAATGCCCCGTTGTCCGAAATCCACCAAGTGGCATTAACATCATTCTCGGAAACCATCACAGCCTTCATAACCCGCTTCTCAACATCCCTCTCCATCTCTCGTAATAACCGAACCGACTCATCCGTAGGTGCCCGCTGCTCAGTCACATGTTGATCCCCACCACCCGTCACCACTACAGTCCTGTCAAACATGATCTCACCCCATCACAGTCAAGTATGTCTCCAGCCATTTCCCAATATCAGGTACCCCAACACCAGACATGTTGGCCTTGTCCACAGATTCCCAAATCGTTTGCGCCACTACCCAAGAAACAGGACTACACATACCACTCTGAAACAAATGTAACCCCAACGCCGCTAACCCACATGGAGTCCCACCCCCACACCACTCAGCTACCTCACCAGCATTACTCACAACCTTATCCCTCTCCCACTGCTTAACAAAATTCCACCAAACCGATGGCAACTCCAACCCCCCTAACCGATTAGCTACCAAAATCCCAAACCCCACCCTCTCCATCATCCCAATTACAGGCATGTCCACTATCTCAACCGTCTTCAACCGACTACACCCCACACGAGTCCCATCATCTACACATATGTCACCCTCCCCACGCCATAATACAGCTCCCACCCCAAACCACCCCAAATGCATCGGAGACATCAACGACGCCATCAATGCAGACGAATACCCGTGTATGACCTCAGCAGTACACATGTGACCACCAGAAGCCACATGCTCTACCCCAGGCCCCCATAACGTGTTCCCACGAGTAGTCCAATCCTTACGAGTAACCTTCCATACCTCAACCCTATCCCCGTTACTGCATATCCCACACTTCATAACCCAATCACCCCCCTCACATACCGAGTACTCTCCCCATCATGCTCCCACCGCACCCAAGAACCTAAGTCATCTAACCCAGGACTGCTCGGCACCGCAAACGAAATGTCCTCCAATGTCAATTCCACCCACACCTTCTCCCCAGTGTAGAGATCACCCAACTTCCGATAACACTCGTTGCTCGGCAACGTCCGTATCGCATCAATCTCTATGTATAACCGATCCGGCTCTTCCCCACTCTCATCAGACCACATATCCCCCTTACGCTTCCTCCACATCGCACGAGTCACCTCTATCCCCGCACCATCCAATAAATTCAACAACTTCATCCCTTCTCGCAATAATGCCCCGTTATCCCTGATCATGACCAATCACCTCCATTCGTTTGCAATCCTCAACCACAGGCAGACTCACACCATCCATCACAGCCTTTAATGCCCTAGCCACCCTTCTGGTATCCGACTCCGACCACTTCCCCCTGTCTCCATAAAGCAATTCCTTGGGTGGAATACTAACTCCGTAAATCAACTCCACAACCTGACTGTAAGCCACCCTGAATTTGCCATAGTGCTTCAGCCATCGCCACTTCCCAGGAATGGCAATCGCAATGAAATGGGCAACCTCATGTGCTAACAAAGCCCTGAGATCTTCTATGGGCATCCGGCTGTCAATCCAAACATCAATTTGCCCCGAAACCATATTTGATAATCCCGAATATTCAAAGAACACATCCGATTGCCGTGCCGCCCAATGTATAGCTACCCTCTTAGGTGCACCCAATCTCAATATCTCCAGCCACCAATCAGGATGCTTCTCTCTTGCTTCATCCCGACCTTTCTTGCACCATTTGCGTACCGTCTTGTTGAAAGCTATCCGCTCAAACTCCCCCTGCACTACCTCATCAGTCAGCATTCTTCACTCCCCTATCATGCAAACCACAACCCCACTTCCGCAGCTTCTTCAATGCCACCTTCCGCTCCGACTCCATTCCATTGACTATGACCATCATCAGATCTACCAAATGTGCTCTCGAACCCCGATAGCCAACCATCGTATGATTCATCCCTATCACCCCAATTCCAAAAATCTCACCCCACCATCCCCAGATTTTCTGATCCCATTACCCCAAAAAAGTACGTTTACTCCACGGTTCTTCCACCCCACGCACAACCCCAAAACCCAATTCCAAAACCCTACCCCACCAAACCCACCTTTTCTGATCCCATTACCCCTTTCAGTACCTTTATACAGCGGTTCCCAGGAATTCAGACGAAACAAAGCCCACAAGGCCCGCAATCCCCCACTATAGAGAATGCTATGCCCCAATACAGGAAACGCCGTCCCTGGCCCAAATAGAACGGTTCCTGTGAGTCCTAATTGAATGCCAAAACCGAAGAGTTCCGGCAGGATAGACCTAAAGGGAGCCTACTCGGGTCAAGTCAAGGCCACTCGGGTCAGGTCTACTCAGGTCTACTCAGGTCTACTCAGGTCGGGTCAAGGCCATTCAGGTCAGGTCTACTCGGGTCGAGTCGGGGTAGTGCCTAATTGAATGCCAAAACCGAAGAGTTCCGGCAGGATAGACCTAAAGGGAGCCTACTCGGGTCAAGTCAAGGCCACTCGGGTCGGGTCAGGTCTACTCAGGTCTACTCAGGTCGGGTCAAGGCCATTCAGGTCAGGTCTACTCGGGTCGAGTCAAGGCCATTCAGGTCAGGTCTACTCGGGTCGAGTCGGGGTAGTGCCCAATTGAATGCCAAAACCGAAGAGTTAAGGCACGATAGAGTAGGTCTTGGGACACAACTGCTTGAAATCAAAGCCAAAATGAGACCGAAAATGTGTATAGGGTTGATCCGGGATTTTTGACCCCAAGGAGTCCCTAGTCGAGTTTTCTATGCGGAAATGGCCGTATGGCGTGATACTTGCCCCTACGGGGCTGGTAGGACGAAGTTCACTTAAAGAGGGGGGTCGGTGCCCTTACGGGCAGGGCCAATTAAAAGGATGGGTGGGGGTCACGCTCGGTATTGACGCAACCAACCGGATTACAATCTGGATACTAGTGTGGCTACTACCTGAATCCTACTAAGATCCCGAGGCAGTGACCCTCACCCATCTCTACTGTATACTACCCTAACGTTTCGATTCCTAACAGGAGAAAATGGCTTCAAGGACATTGGATTTAGCTGTGGGTCGATTACTGAGGGTGCAAAGGGCTTCTGGATTGGGGACATTGTTTACGGTGTCCATGAGAGTCAGTGCAGCATGGGAGTTGGGGGTTGTCCCCAAGAGTTGGGTTCTGAGGGTATTGATTTCTGGATAGGGGGTTCTTTCGTCCTGGAACAAGTCATTGCGGATGAAGTTGGCGAAGATGGGTTGGTTGGCTACAAGACGAAGGGCGATGTGACCTGTATGCCATCTATGGAGAGCCCTGATGCAGAACCTTACGGTCATAGCAGGGTAGGTGGGGGTGATAATAGTGTTGAAGAGTAGGAGCCATGTGTCAAGCATATGGGGTAACGCGGTTTCGATGTCTTGTTGGTTGGCTACCCACGTAGGAAGTCCAAAGACTAGGCCCTTGAGAGCTGATCGGTAGGTATCGGGGTTTTTAGTGGACAGGACCAACTGTTTGAGGTTATCTATCTGTTCTCCATACTCCAGATGGGCTTGGGTACGGATGAAGGCATGACGAGCCTTGGGGCAATCATCTTCGAACTGGTTGCGCACGTAGTCTGCAAGGAAGACGGGGAAGGGGGTGTAGGCGTTGGGGTCGGCCAGACAGAGTTCCGTTTGTGAGCGGATGAAGCGGAGGATCTCGTCTACGCCTTCCTTGGTGCTATAGAGACCGATGAAGCCTCTGTGATCGAAGTCTTTGAGATCGGTGAGGGGAATCATGTTCAGGCTCCCATGCTTTCCGAGTGAGGATCATAGCCTTCGGTTGATGACACGGATGGGGTGAAGGTTTGGTTTCCGTCATTAGTGAGGGGTTGGCGATTCGCTGGGTGGGTGCGCCAACCACCGTCTCTATAGGTGCCCTTATCAAGCCATCGGCATTGGGGGAGGGCACAAGTGAGTTCACGGTTGGGGTTACGGCCCCCTGATACGAAGTGGGTGGTATTAGCCATTGGCTGCCTCTTGTGTCGAGTCTAGCATGTTGTATTCGCCGGTGGGGCTCCATTCATTGATTACGAAGTAGAGGAAGTCACCAGGGCATAGGGTTAGATGACTTGGAGATTTGCCCCCAAAGAAGAACAACTCTTGCCACCTTTTGACTCCGGTGGGGCTTGTGGCGTCATAGTAGAGCTTGGATTTTGGATCGAAGATAAAGGCGTGTCCCCTGTCGTTCTTATCGATCCAGACCTTGATTTGAGTCCCGGGGAGGGCTTCCTGTGCTGCCAGTGCCCATAGCCAACACCAACCTGTATTGATATCGAAGCCACTCTGATTGGGTTCATCTAGAGTCCCTAGGATGGTAAGGACACGCTGAGTGATGGGGTAGAGATTAGGCATTGGGGTCTACGCTTTCTTAGCGGCTTCGGCCACGGCGTTATCATGGTACTCACATATGTGCCCATGGATTGCACTGCCACCGGGAGTATGGCGATGGGAGTAGGCAACTTCACAGAGGTCACTGAGTACTGCTACGGGGTTGTTACCGAAGTTGACTCCGTAGACGAAGGCTTCGGTAGCGTCGATAAGGTTGACGCTGACAGCGTAGGAGAGGGCTGATATGAAGTTGTCCGTGAGATCAAATCTGACTAGGGGTGTACGTTTCTTTGCCATGGGATGGTGTCTCCTAGTTCCAGTTAGTGAGGTGCTCTTCTCGGCTCTTCCAGAGTTCGGCTTGTCGGAGGGCTTCAAGCTTTCCGTAGCAGATTTCATTGCCATGACGTGTCTTGAATTCCCAATTCCCATCGGAAGTCACCCGCCATGGGGTATAGAGGGGTGCAGATTGGCGCATCTTGTCTCTGAGTGCCTTTCTTGCCTTTTTTTTGAGGTGTTGTTCCCATTCCTGGCCTATGAAGACTCTACACCAACATCCCCAACGGTTTCGGTACTTGAAGACCAGTCGGTAGCGTTCGGTGGTTTTGTTGTCTGGCGTTACACGGAGATTGGCTACGAAGGCGATTCTGCCCGAATTGTCGTTAGCCACTACTACAGCCTTTTTGATGAGTTTGGGGGTAGGCATGGGTTCAGTTCCAGTTGGTTTCGATTTTGGGGTCGAGGGGGGAGTCGCAGTAGGCGTCGGTTCCGGCCCAACTCTGGTTGGTGGTCTGCTGCTTTTCGGCCCACTTAGTTCGGGCTTCTTCAGTCCTGAACCACTTTTCTTTGCAGATCCGGCGATCCTGTCTGTCCCACACTTGGTATCTGATTCCCCACATTGCCACCCACCTCCGTACACCTATACTACCCGGATGTTGGAATTCCTAACAGAAATGGTCATTACCGCATGGATATGCACAAATCCTTGCATTATTATGCGGTGTCAGTCACTCTATGGTGAAAAACGTCCAGTCAATGATTTCAGGGGGTTACGTCATCTGCAATTGATTTTGGCCCCTGGTGCGAGAATCATTTTGCGGAAGAGGGGCCAAAACATAGTTATGCGTTGGCTAGACGGGAGATCAAAGTTACGAGCAGTTGGGTGTAGGTACGGTTTTCTCCGAATTCCATGAACTGTCCCCTGTGGTAGATAGCGACTAGGGGTTCATTAGTTCGGGGATGGACACCGAATTCAATTCGGATTTGATTCTTGCCAGCCCAGTCAATGCACCGCTTCAGGGTTTTAGGGGTCATTTGGACTACTCCCAGGGTTCCGAGTGGTGGTAGGTTCCATAGCCTAGGAACATTTTGTTTTTTACAAATGGATACCCTGTCGACTTCGTGTCGGCTGGGGCACAGATGATGTACTGCCTGATCTCCCCTGTCTTTTCATCCTTGAAGAAGTTCCGGGGCTGTCCACCGGAACGGCATGACAGCATGCTTCTGACTTTATCTGACCACCAGTGCGCCATTCTCTCGTGCGGGTCGTAAGGCATGGTTCTCAGGTTCCCTTTTTGTCCAGCACGGATGCGAACTTTGCCCGGATATCTTCAGGGCCACACCAGGTCAGGAGGAAGTGGTCCTCCTTGACCATCTTGATGTCCTTGAGGGCTCTCACGGCTATGTTATGGTCTTCCAGAGTAGCGCCGAACTGCATAGCAAACACAGCGTACAGGTGACCGTTGGGGATACCATTGGGGGATGCAGCAACAGCACACAGGTAGGCTCTTGCGAGTGTCTTGGCGATGTCAGCCATGGTCTACTTGCTCTCTTCGGCGGTGAAGCCATGGAAGATGCCCGTGGAGTATGCGGGCCGGTTGGCGGTATCCTTGAGCCACTTCACGGCTTCCCGGTTACCGAGCCTTCCTGCTACCTTTGTAACGTTGGGAAGGTCGAGCATGTTGACCAAACCGGAGTCTCGGACTGCCATGATGCCTTCCAGAATTGCCTTGGGAACCTTCACTTCGGTAGTTTCCATGATGTCATCTCCTGTGGGGGGTGTTGTCTGGCTTCCCCCTACACTTATACTACCCGACAGACTGAGATTATAACAGATGGGGACTACCGTTGGTGAAATTTCTGGCCCTGTCGATCCATGTCCAGATACAGTTTGCCATTGGAACCAGTGAAGATCATGATGTCCCACTGTTCGGCCCACGTCCTGATATCATCAATAGTGACTGTCCGGGCTTCTTGCTTTGGAGCGTTTGGAGGCAAAGGGAACCAATGCCTGACTTCAACTCTCATCTTACTCCTTTCCTGCTTTGAAGTTGTATACCGGCTTCAACTGGGCTACCACGTCTACCGTGTCTCCGATAGCGCCAAGGACGTTCTTGGTAGGTTTGTAGGCCGCTGGCGATTCATCCAGTGTCTCCTTTCCAACACAAGACGACCAGATGCCTTCCATGTCAGCTTTGAAGTCGTTCACTGAGAGTTCCCGCTTGGCTTGTCCTCTAGCCATCCTACGTCCCGAACCGTGCGGTGCAGAGTTGTTCCACTCCGCATTGCCCTTTCCCAGCCCCACGAGTAGTCCATCCCGCATATTCCATGGGATCAGGAGTTTCTGGCCCGCCAGGGCTGAGATAGCTCCCTTCCTGATGATGTTGTCTTCCCCTATGTAGTTGTGGACGCTGGTGATCATCTCCAAATCAGGGAGTTTGAACCCAAGGCCGAGACCATCTACAAGGGTCTCCAGCATGATGAGTCGGTTGAGCATGGCGAAGTTCTGGGCTACCCGCATGTCAGCAAGGTACTCTTGGGCATTAGCTCCTTCAAGCCACTCCAGGCCACCTCTCTTGCCCATTGTAGCCACGGCTTTGTTCTGGTGGTAGGTAGCTACCCGAAGGCCGAAGTTGCGGCTCCCGCTATGGACGGTGAGCCACAACGTCTCCGTAGTGGGATCCTTGTCTAGCTCGTGGTAATGGTTGCCCGAGCCGAGCGTACCTGCTGAAAGCCACACCTTGCCTTCATCGGCTCCGACCTTCTTAGCCAGGGCACTGACTGCCTCTATGAAGGGGGTCAGTGCGGGGCTGATGTATCTGGTAAAGAGTGCCTTGACCTTACCCTCAGGATATGTCCTGGCCCGGAGTGAGAACCCGGCTGGGACGTTAGCTCTGAGCATGTCGTCAAACCATTGGAAGCCCTTGGGGATCGTTTTCATGCCAAGGTCAACGGCTTGGACCCCGCACCCGATATCAACTCCTATTGTATTGGGCACGATTTTGTCTCCCACGAGTGCCGTAAACCCTATGACTGCACCGGATCCGGCGTGCACATCCGGCATGATCCTAATCTGTGCGCCTTCAAAGGCGGGGCAGTTGAGAAACTCGTAGATTTGGCTGATAGCACCCTGTTCAATGTCTTGGGTGAAGACTTTGCAGGAGGTGTACTTACCGGTGAATTCCATGGGGTCACTCATGCAGGTTGTCCTTGTGTTCCGTAGCGTACCGGACCAAGGCTTCATATACGCATGGTTCCAAATAGATGGTTCGCTCTGGTTTGCCTTGATGCTTCACAACGAGCTTCAGATTACCGCTGGGGCACATACTCACCCAAACAGCATCCCCGATGTACCGTTCATCAGCGTCGAATGGTTTCTGTGACATTGGGGGTTACTCCTTGTCAGAGATACAATGATTAGGCCACACCCGCAAACCCATAGCCTCTTCGGCCCGATTCCAGAGGTCAAAGGGGTCTACCCAGTTTCCCTTCTGGTTAAAGCATCCAAAGAAAGGGCCACCCACCGGAAGCGAATCAATTTCCTGGAAATCCTGTGGTGGCATGTCAACGATGATAAGGGGCTTCTTCATGGTAACTACTCCTTGGGTTCAAAGCCCGGGCAACCGTGTTCGCAATTAGCCATGTTCTTGCAGCGTTTGCAGTCGATTACAGGGGAACCTTCTTCAGCAAGAAATCTCTTACCAAGGGCCAACTCTTCGGGAGTGCGCCCGGAAAGCTTCATCCAGAATTCCACCAGGTGGCTGGTAGGGCGATACCGGAAACGGGTGCCGCCGCTGTTGGCCCCGATGATGTCACGAGCGTAGAGGACTTCCTGATCGACCGGGCCGATGACCCTGACAGACGGTTTGTCGGTCAAGGTGAATCCCTTGGGGAGATGGTAGCGCATAGGGGTTGTCCTCCAGTTAACTGTTGAGGTCGGCTTCGGCAGCCATCTCTTCCTGTGCATCCGGGAGATCCTTGCTGGGATCGTATCCCATCTCATGCCAGTAGCGATTGCTGTTCTGCTCTTCCTGTGCTGTCTTATTCATTGTTCCTCACCTCCGTACATCTGTACTACCCGGATGTCAAGAATCCTAACTGAGTATCAGCGTGCCTTCGGGCAGGGGTCACCATTTTCGGCCTTGTAGGCATTAAGGGCATCAAAGCCCTTTTGGGTCAGAGTGATCGTCTGGTCGTTGGCTCTGCCCCGACCTTCATAGTCAGCCGTCTTGGTGAAACCTTTCTTGTTTGTGGATGAGATGGCACCAGAGAGGGACTTTCCATCGGGTGCCCCGTTGTAGGACAGGGAGAAGGTCCACGTAGACTTACCCACATCTCCGTCCCCGTATTCGCTGTTTAGGATCGCCTGAAGAACTCTCGCCTCCAACTTCGTCATTTGCGCCTCCGGTAGTTTCCACTCTCTACACTCGTACTACCCAGTAGGTTCAAATCCTAACCGGATTTCATTCGGATTCGTCTATCCGCCCTACCTTTTCACCTGCAAGCAACTTGTTGAAGACCTCCGTGGCCTTCTCCATATCCTGTCCAAGGTAGAACCAGTCATAAGGTTCATCGCCCTTCCCGATTCGGATCCGACCTAGACGGTTGGCTTTGAGCCACACTAACTCACCATCAGTGGATTCTGATTCGTAGAGTGTCCCCTCACAAGACATCCACGCTCCGATGTCGCCAGGGATTAACCTTGACATGTTCTACCTCCATACCACTTAGACCATCGCCCATAGTCTACTCGGGTGATGTCGATCATGGAGCAAGGGGTACCATCATCCCAAAGAACCCAAAGGCGACGTTGCTCACAATCTCCTGTGAAGTTCTGGACAACTCCGGTTTTGCCGGTCTTCTTATCTCGGATAGCGTCTCCCGTCCGTAACCATTGTTTCATAGTGGGTTCTCCTACCTATGAGCAATCTTCCTACTTCCCCGTCTTCTTCGCCTTGTCCTCTTCCCACTGGCACACCTTCAGGCAATCAGATTCTTCTTTGATGCAGAAGTTGATGTTATCCCCAAGGGCGAGAGAGTTGTCAGTGCACTCAGCATGTGGCCCCCCCCAAGCACGAGCAGTCTGATTGCAATCGTGCCTAGCTCCATTCCTGCACGAATCGAATAACTCACGGCAGTTCGCCTTGCAGGCATAGCCCTGAGAGGACGTAGGTGAGTAGCCGTCTCTAGGTCGGAGCGTAACACATCCAAACGCTACTAACAGGAAGACGCCCAAAGCCACGAACCTTAGAACCTTCACCGCAGAACACCTCTTACCCATTCTATGGAGTAGACACCATTAGGGCAGCCCTGTTCACAAGAGACAAGAGTCTGGTCGGGACTGCTACACTTAACGACTTGCATGGTACTTTGGTCGATGGAAAGCTTGGTACTTATGTGGTTCGACGGACCAAGAGCCAGAGCAAGAGCCAATCCTGCTATCCCAAGTAGTGCCCCGAGGATCAGTGAAATGAATGTGTTCACGTCTCCTACCTTTACTTCATAGTCCAGTTGTTGTTAGGGACTGTGATCATATTGGTATCCTCGGGGCATCCCTTTGCAGATGTGTGGAGACTCCTATACCCATCCTCCGCACTGATACCAATGAGTACGAAGTTGGGTTCACTAAACATCCGGATAGCTACCTTACCTGTGAAGGGCTTGACTTCAATCCACATCCTGCCTCCGAAGCTAGACGAGTCAATTCCAACAGTATAGGTAGCCCAGCGATCAGATGTTTGGAAGGCCTTCATATCGTTAGGATCAGGACGTTCCATGAGGGGCAATCGGCGTAGAACTTCTGTGATTGTGATCGGGATCGGGTTCAGTACTGTTGTCATTGGTTTGACTCCTTCGTTTAGGCTCTACTACACGACACTACTTACTCCTGACGAGATAATTCGTGCGATAAGATGCACTCTTTGTACCCTGAGTCGATTCCTAATGCCCCGCCAACACTCAAGACACAAATCATGACCGGAGATGACCCGGACAGCAGTGCCTTTGACTGATGCCAAGGCCGGATGCTTGTGGCAGATGGCGCAGGGTGTTCTCATTATGCAGACCACGGATCGGACGGGAAATCGATCGGTTGGCCGGGTGTCATCGAGATAGTTCGGCCCAACTCATCGGGCCAGGACGCAATCTCATTAAGTCCGGTCTCCACCCCAACCATTTTGAAGAAGGCTTCCAATCCGTGAGGGCCGGTGCCTAGATAGCCCCAGGAGAAGCCCGTGAAGATATGAATCAACTCAGTCCAGGTCACCGTGACTCTAAACCAGTCGGCCTGTTCATGGTAACTCAGTGTGATCTCCGCAGGGGTACCATATGCCCACAGTAGAGTTTCCGCGTTACGAAGGCTGATGGAGGTTACGCCACACTCGGGCTCAAGTTTCATGTCAGGCCACCTTCATGACGGTCCAGCAGGTTTCATCACCCACGAGATTCCGGTAGTAGGACGTTCCGGTTTCGTCAGCAGTTTCGTCATCTACGAACATCAGCTTCCCATCTTCCACCCGGACCACATCCGATCCGAACCCCCGGGCATACAGGAACTTGAGTAGGGCATCCAGGGGATCATTCCCGTCTACCTGCCCGCAACCTTCCCCAAGCTTGCTGATGATGTTGTAGCGATTGAATTCCATTGAGTATCCTCTCCCTTTCGTACATCTATACTACCCGATGGTCGTAAATCCTAACAAAGAAAGCCCATCAGTAAGTGACGACGCTGTACCTGTCCACCTTGGGGAGTAGGGCGAGGTTCCGGCCGTTATCCCAGTCGACTCCAATCTGAGAGAACTGTGGATCGTCATTAGCATACATCACAGTACCTTCTATCCCATACGGGACCGGGTCTGGATCATCCTGCATGGAAATGCAGCGAACTCGGCTACCAATCTTCACATCCAACATGATTCAAGGCCCCTTTTGGCAATTAGGGTGCCTGGGTGTCGAATCGTTTGTTTGGTGTCCACTCTATCACAATCCACCCTGCTTTCTTAGCCTCAGCCATCAAGTAGTTGTACAAGGTATGCCTGTAGCCCGGTTCCTTACAGACATATGCAATGTCGGAAAAGGTGTTGTATGACTCTGTAATGAACCCGTAGTCAGGGTCATTCCGGGTCTGGATACGCCGGAGCCACCCCACATGGGGCTTGAGCCAATCCGGCCACCTGCCAGGGTCTACTTCTACCACGCACGTATCCGGGTATCGCGTGTTGCCCGCCGTTACTGGACCCGTGATGGTACAGGAGATAACCTCAGCGACCGGGACTTCAAGGTTATTCCGGTCAGCATCCATCTCCTCCATCCTATCCCAAACACTCTTACGGGAGGTTCTCATGTGCGCCCTCTCATCGGAGTCTGGTTCCCCAAGGGAAAGAATTCCTTGATGGCTCGCTCCAAGTCCAGGGTCAAGGTATCCGTAGGATACAATACCGCCATCCTCAAGAGAATCATTGCAGCAAGGTGAGCAGCCCCCGCACGAAAGTTGGGTGATGCTTGCGGGAGTATCTTTGAGTCGCTCAGCACGTCTTTGATTGCTTCAACGAAGAATTTGGCATCCATCTTAGGAGCACCTCCGTACCATCATACTACCCGTTGGACCCAAATCCTAACGAACAGTTCCTCACGGAAATTCGTCAACGCCTCTAACGGTCTGCTCATCAACTCGGGTAATGTCCTTCACGGAAATCCAATGATAGTGCCCCCGACATCGACTTGGACTTCTCCGATCTCACAAAGTTCCCGTACTTCACCATGCTTTGTTCCCAATCCGGGAATCTGAGTGGTTATGCCTGTCCCCACCGGAATCTCCAGTTGCATTGCCCTGAGGAGTACTTCATCTGCCGCACGAGCTGCTTTCTCAGCGGCTAGTGTCACTTCCAAACCCTGAGTCTCCATGCGCCCCCCTATTCTTGAACCACTCGTCATACCACTTCTGCCCTTCCGGGCAATCCCACCAGTCTCTATGCCACGGTCCAAGGAGTGCCTTGAGGTTGATCTGACTATTAGACGCTGAGAGCTCCCACAGTTCGATTTCAGATGGATACGGGAGGTCATCCAGTACCCTTTCGATCCAAGGAAGTGCATTTGCCCAAATCTCAATGGTGTCTATGGGCTGCGAACGCTTCTGTTCAGGGTCAGGGAGGATGACAGATTTCACGACACGTACCGTGAAGCCCGCTTTGCGCAGACGGAGTGCTACCATCTCAGCGTGCCCTCTAGCATACTTGGGGGCACTGAAGCCCTGATTGTGATATTCTGACACCCAAACTGTGTGAATAAGGGATTCGGATGCTTCAGGAACCCACTCTACTGTTTTGACCCCATCGTCAATCTGTCTCTTGACTGCATCGTAAGCAGCCTCCAGGGGATCGTTCTCAGCCTTGTAGGCATCCAAATACTGTTGGATCAGTACCTTATCCGTATCAGACACGCCAAGTTCCTTCCTCTTGATTTTAAGACGCTTACGGTCAGCCTCAAGACGGGTCTGGTGCAAATTAGCCAGAGCAGTCTGATTCTCGGCAATTTGGGACTTCTTATCAAGAAGTGCCTTGAGTTCGATTAGGGTCATGTCAGACTTCTCCTATACTCAACCCACATATCGGTGGCATTAGGGGCCATTAGTCATCCGTCCAATTGCAATTCATTCACTGCCGTCCTTCTTCACGAACCCATGGGATTCTGCCCATGTCTCCAGTTCCAACTCGGGGAACACGTCTTTAGGGTTGTAGTTCATCCTGACCCAATCCATCAGGTCCTCTTCGGCATAGACCTTGGACGGATCAGAGATGTCCCTTGAAATTTGGCACTTGATCTCTTCCGAAGACCAGATGTCCTCGATTGAGACATGCTCCCGCACCCACTCCAGTATCCGGCAGAGGAACGCTTCCCCAAACGTTGTATCCTGATCCATCGAAGTTATCACCATAGCATCCTCCATCTCGTACACACATACTACCCGACTTGTCCAAACCCTAACAGGTGGGGCCACTGGTATTCCACCTTTGGCTCTATTCCCCACCCAAATTGACTGTAATGACTCGGATTCTTAGCAAGAAGTGCAGCTCGGTATGCCCTGTGGACTCGATCATCCCCTAACCATTCAGGCATCCCCGTGCGGGGAAGGGTTTCCAATAGTGCTTGGAATCGTGGGAGCAGCGTGTCATTGAACCCACGGTATACCCACTCTTCACAACAGAGAGACCCAAAGGTCGCTAGAGCCCGTTCGTATCCACACCACATCTTCACTGCTGGATGATTACGCCAACCTTTAGCAGACGGATTCAATAGCACGAAGAGTATCTGGTATGCTTCCACACGTTGCTTGCCTAGACGTTTGTTGTCCAGGCAAGCAGCTGATTGGGCTAGGTTGGCATACGGTAGGAAAGTTTGCATCTATCGTAGGCATCGTTCGAAGGGACAATGGCACTTCTTATCATCTTGACGGACACCTCGGTACTGACACCCACCTGACTTATGGCACACCTTGAAGGGATTGGGAAGTGGGGCGGGATTGGGATCAGATGCTTCCATCTCGGGAGATATGTCGTCCACCCCAGTAATATCCTTGTACGCCCTACAGGAAGCCTCTTCTCTGGACATACCCCCAGCCATGTACCCCTCCATCAACTCCTTGTGGCGATTGAGATTACGAAGGCGTCGCTTCGTCTCTGTCATCCCCATCGGTTTCCGTCTCCCCAGAGCCATTGGCACGCCCCCTATTCCTATCGAAGTTTACACCACATGTGCCCCCTACCATCCAGAGTCAAGGGCTGCTTCGACTCAGCTAGAACATCTCCAGGCTGGAGAGGTCCGTCACCGTTCTTCTCGAAATCATCACTTGGTCCATTGGGATGGGCCTCCCATTGATCCAGCCAATGCCAAAAAGTCCCCCAACTTGGGCAGATAATAGAGACCAACATCACACTATGTGCCCCATCGTCTGGTACATCCTTGAAGGTCGGCCAGTAGGTGGTGGGCAATTCGAACGGAAACTTGAACTCGTATCCAGTTGCCCCTGAACGATCCAGTGTGGCCGAATATGACCATAACTTCCCATCCACACTAATTACCACTCCGTCGATCCTGGACATTTGCGCCCCCCATCTCACACCTATACTACCCGGTCAGCCAAAATCCTAACCGTTAGTCTTCGGCATCTCCCGTCGCCAACCTGAGTGCAGGAACTGCCCCAAGTAGCCATCAAGGTCACTGGAGATGTGTGGCTCCAGGGTGACTACGAACTCTTCGGTGTCCAGATCATAGAGCACATTCGCAATACTCTCCGACCTACCGTCCAGTACAAGGGCCATGTAGGTATCAGTCTCCCCCAACTCTATCGGTCGCAGTACCATCCCAGGTAAGTACTTCGTCCGATAGAGCCGATAGTACTTCTCCGAGGCAATCAGTTCTCGGAGCACCAACTCTAGTCTCACCCGATATAAGTTAGCACCAGCCATCGTCATCCCCCCTCCCCTATTTGAACTCGATGTAATCGTGATCCTGCAATGTGTAAGGGACTTCCAGATCATGTACCTTCCCATTGATCAGAACAATCTTGAATCCAGTAAGCCGCAGAGCCCGTCTCATGTAATGCAGACTGACTCCGGGTTCAATTCTCCATTGTGCCCTTGGGATGGAGAACGAAACATCAATCTTTGGCCACTCATACCCGGCGACGTACCAGCTTCCGAAGCAAACGAATGCGCTGAATACTGCTAGAGGCCATATCTGGGTGCTCAGTAGGAGCAACAGAGGGGTCAGGAATCCTATCAATCCGTAAGCATGGATACCTAATGAACGCTTCTTCCTGACCTTTGCTGTTGCCATCTTTCAAGTACCCCCTACAAAGTACACTACCCCGATCGTCATCCACCTAATAGGTGGCCTTCGGCTTCCATTCGTAGAGATAGATTATTCCCCCTGAATCTCTTTTGGGGTCTTCTGGCACCCTTTCTCTCAGGATGCACCATAGGGTTACCCCCCCCAAGAACAGATGCCCAACCAGACCAGCAAATGCAGGAAACCAACCAAGCCACCAAGAGTCATGACCGACGTCACACCTATATTCACCCATGTGCGGTCGTCGTTGTTAAGGGTCCAATACCACTTAGCTATCGCTGTCGGGCAGTATTTCATTCCATCCCCTGAATCTTGGGGCCTTGAACCATCGGCTGAAAGGACTGAAAGGATTCGTTCGGGATCTTCAATCCGAAGTTGACGTCCTTGCACTCCCACCAACCGGCCCCACCATCCCAACTGCTCCACCCCGTGATGTGGGTGTTGGCCGTCTTCCGCCAGATGTTCCCCGCACTGTCTTTGAAGGTGCGCAAGTCAATACGCTGAGTATGGAACAGAAACGTCCGCTTTGACTTGAGAGTATCCTTATCCACGGCAATACAACCGTGCCCAACTTCTTCACCAACTGCTGCCGTCCTGATTTCGTCCTGAGTGAAAGTAGGCATTTTTGGCCATCCTCCGTTACACCTATACTACCCGACAGTCCAAAACCATAACCGTAAATCCTTTACACCTCCACTTCAAGCCCACCTTGTGTACGTCTTTTCTCAAGGCCTTGACCTTGATGATTTCCCCGTCAAGGCCATTTGCTGTAGGCTGCAAGTAAAGACCAGGATGGCACTCTGTATCGCCTACGGCGAACCAGGGTGCTGTATATATCTTTCCGTTCTCGTAGTCAGAACCACCCATGTATGGCTGTCGCTGTGTGCGATAGCCGTACACATATTCCCCCTCAATCACAAATCCCGCCACGTCCCCGTTAGGGACAGCGGCAGGATCCAATATCGTTCCACTCAGATCGGCACCACTCAGATTGGCATCAACCAGATCGGCACAACCCAGATAGGCACCTCTCAGATCGGCCTTTTCCAGATTGGCACTAACCAGATCGGCACGAGTCAGATCAGCACGAGTCAGATCAGCACGAGTCAGATTGGCACCACTCAGATCGGCACGAGTCAGATCGGCACCACTCAGATAGGCACAACCCAGATTGGCACCTCTCAGATTGGCATCCCTCAGATTGGCACAACCCAGATCGGCACCTCCCAGATCGGCCTTTTCCAGATTGGCACTA
>Ga0208375_1001832_pt1 | contig 22000 bp, 21 predicted proteins | sample RifOxyD1_FD_184038 | JGI IMG/M metagenome (GOLD analysis project Ga0208375, IMG submission 184038) | Soil microbial communities from Rifle, Colorado - Rifle Oxygen_injection D1 (SPAdes) | ecosystem: Environmental > Terrestrial > Deep subsurface > Rock core/Sediment | place: Rifle, Colorado... | reverse complement strand
TCGCAAAAAGAATAGTGTCTCCTAGCTTTATTGTTTATAATATTCCTGCAGCAGCAGCCGGGTTATTTTGCTTATGGATCGTTCCAAAGAAAATGAATACGCCACTGTTTTTCGTGCATTTTGCCCTAGCCTTGCCCGCAGGGAGCTATCGTCAAGAAGTTTTTGTAACTTCATCGCTAATGTCGACGCGCTGTTTTTTGGGAAAAAGAGGCCATTATAATCCTTCACGATATAGTTCTTCATGAAACCAACTTTAGAAACAACAACTGGCACGCCACAGGACATTGCTTCCAACGTCGCCAGGGATGTTGTTTCCGTCAAACTGGGCATGACAAAGATGTCCATGGCTTTCGCATAATCATAGACATTGTTTACGAAACCGGTAATCGTGCAATTTTTGAGAGATTTGAATTCTTTTTTCTGATCTTCCGGACCGTCTCCCACCATCAGCAAATGGAGGCGTTCCTGGTTCTTCAGCCTGCGAAAGGCGTGGAGCAATATTCCCGGATTTTTTTCTTTTGATATCCTGCCTACATAGCCAATAGTTGATAGATTCGCCAGTTTGAGACTTTCTTTGCTTTTCTTTTTATCTTTTGAGGGTGAGAAAAGATCAATGTCCACTCCCAATCTGGCTACTTTCATCTCCGTGGTGATCCCTTCCTCCTGCAAATGTTTCCGCAGTTCATGGTATGGAACAATGATAACGGTGCACTTGTTATACATGAGAATGGATAGTTTTTTTATGATCCGAAAAAAAAACCTATTAAAGAACGGAGGGAAAAATTTCTCAAACAATTCCCAGGCAATGGTATGCGTGTAAAAGAATGTTTTTTTGTGATATTTTGCGCCAAAGTACATGCTCAAATAGCTTATTAAGGCGGGCCCTTGCACAAACACCAAGTCGGCTTCGGTAATCGCTTTTTTAATCTGGCGGATATTCTTGAACGAGAATCTCATGCTGGGATAGCCTGATACCTTAATTCGTTTATAGGTGCTAACATACGTTATGGAACGCACTCCGGCCATTTTGCGATGGCTTTTTGCACCGAAGTCAGGAACCATCAAGGAAATATCAAACTGATCCGCAGCTCGTTTAATGAATTCCTCCATGAATCGGAGTGTCCCGTCTACTTTCGGATAGAATGTATCGGCGACGATCAACAGTTTTGGTTTCATCGTATTCTGAAAAACTTTTCCGCGAATCTTTTTCTGATATGCAGTCCCTCTATAAATGCTCTATACACAAGCAGCAAAAAAGGATAAGCCACATGAATTTTCTGGCTGTGGAATGTCTTCAACGCTTTGAGTTTTGTGGTAAATTTCGTGGAGATGTCAACATACAAGGCCGGATAGGTCGTTTTGAAAGAAACGGGGTTCCACACTGAATAGATATAGACTTCTGGTTTTGGTTTGATTTTTGATTTTATGGAATTGTACAGCTGGATAGTTATGTCATGGACTTGTTGATGATCAGGATGCGGGTCTTCGCTGCTGTGTGTGAATATTTTTATCGGTTTTTCTTTTTCCAGAAGCACAAGAAGCTGTTTCTCCAGATTCTTTTGTTTGTAATCTTCCCGGAAATTCAATTCCCGCAGGTCAAAAAAAAGAGTCTTGCAATGTAACAATTTGCTTGCTTCCCAGGCTTCCTCAGAACGCATCTTTTGCACGATTTCTTCTTTCAGCCAGGGATGGGATCTTTCTCCGTATGAAAATACAACGGCAATCACTTTTTTTCCTTCTTCCGTATATTTGGCAATAGTTCCCCCAGCGCCAATTACAAAGTCGTCAGAATGCGCGCTAAATACAAGAATGGTTTCGTTCTTCCCTTCTTTTTTAGCCATCAAGCCAGGTATATTTTTTTTATTTAAGAATGTTTTTATATTTAGGAATGTTTTTGTTAGAAAGGAAGCGGGAGTTGTGTATATCCATTAGCAAAATAACGTTTTTCAATCATTTCTTTTAAAGAAAGAGCATACATTGCAGCTGTTCTTTTGGCATCCGTTCCTTCAAACTCTTTCCAGTTGAAAAGCTCAAGGTCTTTTGTTGTTATCTCCTTAGAGATATGCTTACGATGCATGACAACTGCTTCTACATATACAAGTAGATTATGGCTTCTTTCTTCATAGCGAATTTCGGCGGTATAGGCCTGATTATTTCTACTCTCTTTAAGAAAACTACATCCTTTTAATCTTTGCTCTAATGGAGTGGTGTGCTTGCTGTTCCGTTTTCTCTTCTTAAAGTCTGACTCATCGCGCACAACTTCAAGTTCCCAACCATCCATTTCAGGTATTATTTTATGCATAAACAAAGTAAAAACGCACCCTATTTAAATATTTTCTAGTTGCAGAAGATTGTGGTTGAGTGTAATAAGATTAAGATGCGGTGACTTCCTTGTTTAGTAAATCGTAGCGCATACTCACTTTATTGTTTTTCTTTGTATAATGTTTGTTTTGATTCACTAAAAAGATGAATTTCTGATAGAAATTTAGTTTGTCGTGGTATGCGTCAACGGTGATAAAACGAATAGCAACCATCTCAGAGCATTCAAGGACGTATCCTATAACCCATTTTAATATATTTGTTCCGATACCTTGCTTTTGAAATATTTTATTAACCGCTAATCTAGCAAGCTTAACTGCAGGGACGTCTTCAAGCTTTTTTTGATGGATATTATAACTCTGTTTTTCATCAAAATTAAGCTTCAAAGAATCAGCAGCTATGGACACAAATCCAATTTTCTTCATAGAAGAATAAAATAGTTGTTGCAATTTTTTTCTCTTGATATATAAATGCATCATTCTTGATAAAGTCATTTAAGTCCTCGTCACCACAATCAAATTTAGAAACATCATAAATCTTTGATAATCTTTCAGCTTTTACTCTAGAAAAATCGAGCACGAGTCATCACTTTATTGTTTTTCTATAAACTTGCCTACATTCATCTAAGAACTTTTGCTTTTCTTCGCTATAGGTTACACTATTCATAAGTTCCAATACTTTTTTTGCATCCTCTCCTTCTAGGATAGGGGTTGGTTCAATTGGTCGTGCCATTTTCAGTAGATTTAATAACAAACCCTACTTACTGATCCTGAGCCGTCATCCGATCAGTAGGACTTATTTGTTAAGATGTAAGTATGTGGGTGTATATATAAGAGTTTCTACCAAGAATTTCTAAGTATATAGAGATAGAATATGAAGAAGTCGAATACGAGAAGCCGGTAGTAATAAAAAAGAAAATACTTGAATACGAAAATAGGATAATAGAAGAGTTGAGAAACATAAATGAGTATACTTTCTGGACAAGCTGCTTTCCAACGCAATTTTTAAATACAAAGAGAAAACCACACCTTAATCATGAGAATTTTAACTATCCACGCTGACTTTATCGAATTTGAAGCGAAAAAGAAAGCGTTTCCTGGAGCGGAGCAGGGAATAAAAGAAGGAAAACAGCGCGTAGAAGAATGTCTCGTTGTTTTCACAGCGGTTGAAAAAAATGATGAAGCCAATCTTGACGAAATAACCAAAAAGTACGTGCAGGAAATTAAAAATATTGCCCAGCAGGTTAACGCAAAAAATATCGTTCTCTATCCGTATGCTCATTTAAGTTCTGATCTGGCAGCTCCCCAAAAAGCAGAACAACTGCTGAAAGATGCCGAAAAGATTCTTCACGAGAAATATAAAGTAACACGGGCGCCATTTGGCTGGTATAAAGCATTTGACATCTCTTGCAAGGGCCATCCCCTCTCAGAGTTAAGCAGGGTATTGAGTGTGGAAGGAGGAAAAAAAGTTACGGAGAACGAAGCGACTTCAGAAGAACTGGGTTCCCTGTTGAAACACATTTCCCGGTCAAGGCTGGACACTTCCAAATTGCAAGCTAATGATCACCGTATCCTTGGCCAGAGATTAGACTTGTGGAGTTTTAATGAAACCGCTCCGGGGATGGTCTTCTGGCATAATAAAGGGCTGATCATTAAAAATTTGCTGATTGAGTATTGGCGGAATGTTCATCGAAAGAATGGGTATCAAGAGATTGCAACGCCCCAGATCATGGACAAGAAATTATGGCAGGTTTCTGGCCACTGGGACAAATATAAAGAAAATAATTTTGTGACCAAATATGAAGGAAGAGATGCGTTGATCAAACCCATGAACTGCCCGGGGGGAATGCTAGTCTATAAAACCTCTCCAAAATCATATAAAGATTTGCCTTTGCGGGTAGCTGAACTGGGGATTGTGCATCGGCAGGAATTATCAGGAGTCTTGGCCGGCTTGTTTCGGCTCGTCCAGTTCACTCAGGATGATGCTCATATTTTCTGCACGGAAGAACAGATGGAAGAGGAGATCAGCAGGATTATTGACATTATTACGAACATGTTTGCCACTTTTGCTCTTACTTTTGACCATATTGAACTGTCGACCCGTCCGGAGAAAAGAATCGGCAGTGATGAGATGTGGGATAAAGCAGAACAGTCTCTGGAAAAAGTTCTCAAAGCAAAAAAGATGCAGTATAAAATCAATCCCGGGGATGGAGCCTTTTATGGTCCTAAGATTGATTTCCACTTACAAGATTCTTTAGGAAGAACGTGGCAGTGTTCAACAATCCAATTAGACATGGCGTTGCCGGAACGGTTTGATTTAACCTATGTTGATAAGGATGGCAAGGAAAAAAGACCGATCATGCTGCACCGGGTCGTGTATGGAGCGATTGAAAGGTTCATTGGCATCATGGTAGAGCATCTTAACGGTAACCTGCCGCTGTGGTTAAATCCCGTGCAAGTAAAAGTGTTAACGATCACTGATGACAACATCCCTTTTGCGGAAGAAGTTGTCCAGCAGCTTGCTGAAGCCGGCATGCGCGTGGAACTTGACGACCGCGTTGAATCTTTGGGAAAGAAAGTGCGGGAGGCGCAGCTGCAGAAAGTGAATTATATTGTGACCATTGGCGAGAAAGAAGTGGAGAAGAAAACAGTGGCAATGCGGACAAGGGCAGGAGAAACGACGTTTGATGTTCCAGTTGATGAATTTATTAAAAAGCTTGTAGAAGAAGTTATAACGAAGACGATTTCTTAAACTCAATAAATGAAATCAATGATAATGAAATCAATGATAGTGTAATCAATTAATGTAATATTTTAGTGTAATCTCTTCTCATTTCCATCTGACTAAATTATTTATTTTCAAAACTGTTCATTTTCAAAACAATAAACTTTATATACGCAGAACATATTTCTTAAATTGGTATTTCTTGAAAGGAAAAAGAGAGGGTAATGGATGAAAAAGAGTGTAATCTGCAGTTTTGTATTACTTCTAGTCAGTTTGGTTTATGTTGCTGCTGATTTTGGAATCCAGAGCCTGGATCCTAATGGAATTACCTGGCTAAGTCCAAGTACATTATATGAATTTACAGCAGCAACTGTTGATATTCGATTTAATACTCCTAATAGTAATCTTCTTCAGGCCAACGTAAGTACGGATGGAGTTATAATCAATAGTATTCTGGATCCATCATCAGGATGTTCAATTAATTCTGATAATACGTCATGCAATACAGACTTTCAAATTTTAAGTATTAACATAAGTGGTCTTAGCGTTAATAGGGACACAAGTTATAGCTGGGATATTGCGGCCATCGACAACGAAAGTGGACTTGTTGTAAAAATCTTAAATGTAACCGTTCTTAATGACTCTCTTCCTCCGCGATATACTCTCAATGCCCCACTTAATTACAGTATTCACAAAAAAAATGAAACAGTGTTGTTTAATGTAACTATCGTTGAAGATGAATCCGGATTACGCAGTGCAGCAATAGCCTATAATTGGGACAGTTCCTTATCAACACCAACAATTAATGGATACGAAGAACTCATTCCAAATAGTGGATATTTTACAAGATCTATTAACCTTGAAAACAATGATGATACCAAGAATTATTTTGCATTCTTTTTTAATATCACTGATAATGCTGGAAATAGTAATGTGCAACAATGGAAATATCTTTTTGTTGACCATCAACCGCCAACTATAACTTTGAACTCTCCGACAAATAACATCACAATCAGCACAACCACACTTAATTATGGATTTAATATTTCTGATAATTCATTTGAAAGCAGCGTTAATGGTTTCAATCCTCAAGTGAACTGTACTTTATATATTAATGGAACAGCCCATAATTATACGATGGTTAGCAGCAATAGCAGCATTACTTTAGGGGGATTCTTAGGAAATCTTGCTGACGGCTCATATAGTTGGCATACCGTCTGCGTTGACACTGCCGGATGGAGTACAACCAGTGAAAGCAGGACGTTTACACTAGATACAACAGGACCACTAATCTCTATAGTTAGTCCTTTGAACGGATCAGTCATTCGGAATGGTACAACTGTTAATCTTAGCATTATTGATACGTACAGCCTTGTAAACTCAGTAACATATTCTGTTGGTGTTCTACCTGGACCATGGCCAGTAAGTCTTTTGGGAGATCCTTATGATCTAAACACTGCTGGATGGCTTTATGGCGAGAATACGCTTCTTATTTGGGCTAATGATAGCTTAGGCAATCCTTCTAATGCTACATTCCAGTTTGCAATTGATAACCAGCCTCCGACCATTCAGTTACTTTCTCCTGCAAATAATTCATTGACTAATATTCAGATGTTTACTTTTAATGCCTCTGATGGATACAGTACAACACTGGAATGTGATCTTGTCGTAGATGGATCGCATAATCTTACGGCGAGCAATGTTCTTTCCGGTTCTGCGTACACTTTTAATTCGAGTTTGCCCGAGGGATTACATCTCTGGAGTGTTTGGTGCCAGGATGGCGTAGGTAATTTTAATGAAAGTGAACCACGTAGCGTTACTATTGATACTATTGCCCCTGTCGTAACTTTACTTTCGCCGTTCAATGTTCTTCCTTATGCTGAATCTAATACCAATGCCCCGAGTGGCGTACGTGATTTTAATTATACAGTCAACGAAAGCAATAATGTAGACTCATGTTCATTGTATATTAACAATTCTTTCTCTGGTTTGGTGAGTGGAGCGGGTAACTTTAGCAGTATTGCTTTTGCCAGTGGAGGATGCGCGCCTTGCCAATCTCCACAAAACGTCCCTTACGTCTGGAACGTAACGTGTAATGATACTGCGGGCAATAAAGGGATGAGCAGTGGATATTTGTATTATGATACTTTAAACCCAAGCGTAAATACGAGTACTGTCTCTTCTACTTCAAGTTCGGTTCTTGTTTCCTGGGCAGTTGATGAAGTTTCCAATAATACTATCTATTATGGGATGAACAGTTCCAATCTTTCATTAAGAGCGTATGGAAGCATCTTTACAGCGTCTCCTAGCATTACCCTTTCTGATCTAAGTTCTTCTACAACGTATTTTTATGTTACCAGCTCCTGCGACCAGTTTCTGCAATGTTCTAATACAAGTATGCAAAATGTTACAACCTCCGCTGAAGCTTCTAGCGGGTCCGGCTCATCTGGAGGCGGAGGAGGTGGTGGTGGAGGCGGTGGAAGCACCAGCAGTACAACGACAACTCAAGCAGAAGAACCAGAAATCGCCTGTAATGAAGATTGGGCATGTGCAGACTGGAGTAACTGTAATTCTGGTATTAGAACAAGAACGTGCCAGGATGGGAATGCTTGCGGCACATCTGAGAACAAGCCGATAGTAACACAAACGTGTAAAGATACGAATGAAAAAGATTCAGACGGAAGTACCACTTCAGCTTCGGACACGGCGTTGAATTCCCAAGCAGGAACAATAACTGATGATTCAATATCAGCAGGTGTAGGTCAAGCTGTAGGATTGTTTGAAAAAATAAAACATAACGGAAAAGCTATCGTGGCCGCCGTTGGTCTTCTTGGTTTGCTCGGATTAGCAGGCTGGAAACAGAAAATCATCAGTTCCAGAGTAAAAAAAATAACTTCGTATCAAACTCGCCGTGGTCGAGAAGAAGAGGAAGAACAGATTCGTCAAAAATTACGTGAAGCAGGTATTCTTAAAGATAAAGACTAAGATCCAGAAGAATAAGATCCAGAATCACTTGCAAACAAAGCGTATAAAGCGTAATAAAGAAAGCGGAATAAATCAAAAAGAACAAATCAGATTAAGTAAGAAACAGATTAAGTAAACTCTAATACCTAAACACGATATTATAAATATAAACACGGTCTTATAAATATAATGGTCTTTGAAGAAATTATTAACACCATGCGGCTGCAACGGCGACCGTTATATGCACTTGTTCTTGGATTAGTGTACACCCCCATTGCGTTCTTCACGGCATTTGTTTTTTTCCGTGAAACAATGTCCATTGCCATGATTTTCTTAATTAGCTTGCTTGCTGTCCCGAGCTTGATACTCCTGCTTTCTGTTGAAGAAACGCGAGAGAGGCAGGAAGGAGCACGCAATTTTTTTCATAACCATAAAGATATTTTTGAGGTCTACCTCTTCTTATTTGTAGGAATATTTATCAGCTATCTTACTACGCTGTGGATCACAGGTATGTACGGATTACCTCTGGAAAGTGTGTCTGGTGAACAGCTGAATGTTATTGGAGAAATAATCTCAGAAGATAAAATTAATGATTTTAATGTCAATGGTCTTCTCCACGCTTTACGCATTTTTAGCGTTAATATTGGTGTTGCCTTGCTTCTCTTTATTCTTTCATTATTTTATGGTGCTGGATCTATCTTTCTTGTGGCGTGGAACGCGAGCGTTTTTTCTACGTTCATCTACACAACTATAACAAATATTAGTACGGGGATGCAACATAGTCTTGTCTTGGGAGGTATTTTTTTAATATACGTTATTCCAGAGGTAGCCGGTTTTCTGCTGGCAGCAATTGCTGGTGGTGTTGTGTCCAAAGCAGTCGTCCTTGAAACATTTATGAGTTTCCAATTTCGAAATGTCCTCCGAGATGCGGTTGTCCTCTTGTTTTTCTCTTTTGCGTTGTTATTTGTTGCTGCATTCTTAGAGTCTTACGTAGGCGTTAATGCAATCAAAGCTTTGGTGTGATTTTTGTTGTAAGATAGGATAAGAAATTCATAATCTTTAATAACTAGAGATAAAAAATCACCTGCACCATGAATCGTACTCACTTTAAGTTTGAAGTTGGTGTTTTCCATTATAATAGCACGAAGCTGCATTTTACTGATCCTGCTTTCACCAAGCCATTAGATAGAGATGTTTTCATTGGTCGTGCTCAAACTGAGAAAGAATATTATCAATGTGTGAGCTACTCTCAAGAATGTGTAAAAGAGAATGGGTTACAAGCTACGCTTTTTTATCAACCAGGATATCAACCAACGACAGCAGGCCATCGTGTAATTCTCCCTGACGCTTGGTTTTTACGATCGGAAACAAAAAATTATGATCAAGAAAGGAAGTATCATGTAAGTAAAAATCAAGGAAAAATTATCTCTCCTCGTCTTTCTTCTGGTGAAACCACAGATACTGTTTATTTTGAGCAGCTTTCCCAAACGGGATACCCCACATATTTATGGGATCCAGCAAAGAAAGAGATTGTCAATACAGTTTCTAAACAAGGAAGAATTAACTTACAATTTCCAGACGACTTGGAAAAAAAGACGGCACGGTTCTTGCTCTTTGGTGGATATCACGATAAAGAAATACTTTCAGAAAAGTTTGCCGGAGGATGGTTTTATGTCCGTGTGGCCAGAGAATATCAACGAGAGCGTTCAGGATCACGTTTGGCGCCTACCACCACATTAGGTTCTAGAACGCAAACTACAGTGCCTCTTGTAACTCCGGGATCTTCCACACCCTCTCATAAAAAAGTAAAAGAAGATACTGATGCATATGTCTCTCCTTCCAAGAATCACACCAAATAAATTCCTTCCAATGCTTTCTCAATAATAGTTCTACAATTATTTAATTTATTAATTACTTTATAATCCGTAGTTGCTTTTTTTATCTGGCCAATCCTGTCTAATATTTGCGTGAAAAGACGGATTAAATCTCCCTCCAGAAGATTTGTCAACTCCATCAAGTCAAAAAAATTCTGTCCATTGTACAAAGGATAAATTAGTGTTGTCATTATATCAAGATTAAGAAATTTCTTTTCCTTGCTAAGAATATCATTCTTATGCAAGATATTTTTAAGAATGCGTACCTGATCTGTGGCAAATGGTTTTTTAAACTTGTTTGTCTCCCGAGGTTCGTACACCAATGCTGCCAGCGTCAGTAACACTTGATATTCTTCTATTTCCTGGATAAGATCAGTGGCAAAAATTTCTCCGATAGAAATCTCATCGGCAAAAATGCGTGAAGAAAATTCTCCTTTTGCTGTTAACATGCCGTCTGTCACATAGCCATATTTCTTTAACTGCCGAACAATGTTGTTGTAGCGGGCAAGAAGAACTTTTGTTGGAACTTTTGCATACTCGTCTCCAAATTTTTGGTACGAAAAGAAGCTCATGCGTAAGATATGCTCGATCTCTTTCGGCGTATGTAGATGGATTAAATTTAAAACGCTATTAATGGATAAGCGGAACTGCGACTTTATAGGCTCCACATCCTTTGCAGTAATTTCTTTTATTTCATTGTAGCGGAACGTCGGCCGGTAAATCAGGCTTACGACGTAGCCGACGGTGTCAATCCCTCTTCGTCCGGCGCGTCCTGCAATCTGGAAATATTCTTTGGTATTAAGATTACGAAAATTCCAGCCGTCATATTTCCGCAGACTGTCAAAACACACTGTTTTTGCAGGCATGTTGATGCCGACAGCAAATGTTTCTGTAGTATAAAGAACACGAATATTTCCTTGTCCAAATAAGTCTTCTACTGCTCCTTTAATAACAGGAAGAAGACCGGCATGGTGAAAGGCAATTCCTTGGACGATGGTTTCTTTAAGAAGCTTTGTGGATGCTAGTCTGTTTACTTCCGGCGGCGCTTCTTCCAGCGCTTTGTTGAAGATACGCATAATATCTGGATTTCTTTCAAATAAACCTTTCCGCGCTAATTCCTTCGCTTTGATCTGGCATGCCTTGCGAGAGAAATTGAAATAGAGACAAGGTAATTTTTCTGTACCTAATTCCTGAATAAGCTCGAGATGGTTTGGGACGGGAATTTCTTCTTTCTGCTGCCGCTTTTTTCTGACAATATCACGATATTGCGGTGTTTCCACCGCAGCTTTAATTTTGTCCAGGGTGGTAATACCAAGTTCATAATCGTAGAACAGATGCTGCAACGGAACATTTCGTTTTGTCGCGGTGATCGTTTTAACATCATGATTTTTGATGGCCTGAATCCATCGGCTAAATTCATCCGCATTGGGGATGGTTGCTGAAAGGCATAAGAACCGTACTGTTTCCTCGCTGTAAATGATGGACTCTTCCCAGACATAGCCGCGTTCGATATCATTGATGTAATGAATCTCATCAAAGATAACATAGGCAATGTTTTTAATATCGCTGTCCTTGCTGATGACCATGTTTCGATAAATTTCCGTGGTCATGATCAGAACTTTCGCCTGCGGGTTGATGACGATGTCTCCGGTCATCAATCCTACTTTATCTGCTCCATATTCTTCGGAGAAATCTTTATACTTTTGATTTGACAACGCTTTAATTGGAGCGGTATAAATAATTCGTTTTTCATCATTGCGGTGCTTGTCAATGATATAATCAGCAATGAGCGTTTTCCCGCTTCCCGTGGGAGCGGAGACAACAACGGAATTATTTTTTTCTATGGCTTCAATAGCATCTTCCTGAAACTTGTCCAGCGTGAAGTCTTTAAATTTCATTACAAAGAAGAACAAAGAGGCGTTTATTTAAATGTATCTTCAATTATTTTTCTTACATTTTTATATGCTTTTTCTGGCGTAGGTGCAGCATCGATAATTCGCAGCATTCTTTTCTTTTTGTAATAATCAATGACGGGCTGGGTTTTTTCATGGTACACGCGAAACCTTTCTTTAACCACGTCTGGTTGGTCGTCCTTCCGCTGGAGAAGTTTTGTTTTATCATAATCACAGATGCCTCTTTTTTTGGGAGGAAGATAGGTTAGATGGTAGGTATGATCTCCTTTTTTACAGGTTCTTCTTCCAGCTAACCGTTTGATGACGATCTGCTCTGGCACGTCTAAATAGATTACAAGATCGATGTTTAAATCTGTAATCTCCTTTGCCTGCGCAATGGTTCGTGGAAACCCATCAAGAATGTAATTCTTTTTCCCTTTTGCTCCTAATTTAACAATTTCTGCTACGAATTGATCGGGAACAAGATTTCCTTTTTCGATATATTTTTTGATTTCTTTCCCTAGCGTGGTTTGTTTTTGCACTTCTTCCCGCAGGATTTCGCCAGCGGAGATATGGATGAGGTTATAATCTTGTACTAACCGTTCTGAGACTGTTCCCTTTCCGCTTCCCGGCGGGCCAAGCAAGATGATCTTCATTCTGTATTGGAGAAAGTGTGGAAGATTAAAATAGTTTGCGGTTTTGGAGAAGTTGGTGCAAAATATCCTATCTCACCATCATAATCTTCTTCTTCTGCCTGATTATCAAATACGGTTTTGTTAATCTTCTTTTTAATTCAATGTCTTGCGTAAGAACCAGCGCTCCACCTTGAGAATATTCTGCTAAAAGATCATCCACATTTCCTTTTTTTTGGATAACAGAAATATGTTGGGAACCGAGGATGCTTAAGACTAATCTTGCCGCCTGTTTAAATTTCCCTCGCTGTTCTCGTATTATTTTTTCTAATTCGTCAATCGTCCCTTGGAGAATAAAAACTGTATACGGAAAGTCGCATACTCTCTCCAGCTCGCTCAAAATGTCCATCTTAAATTCAATGATAGCCATCAATGCATTGGTGTCGATAATAATTTTTGCACCCATTTTGTCTGCCATCATTTGTTTAATACCCCGCCGTTTCCGGAACGCAGTGAGGATCGCGTAGTCGTTTTGTAAGCGGCGATTGGGTTTTTCATTTTTCAAGAGTTATATTCTTTAATGATGCGATCCAGAACATTCTTGTTACAACCAATGCGGCCATAAAAAGTACGGTGGTGATCAGAATAAGCAGGGAAAGTTGTTCGATGCGTATCGTGAGATACACTAAGCCTCCGCTGAGAACAAGAACAAGATCAGTCATAATCAGGATCGATATGGTTGAAGCAATCTTCTTTACAGAAGCCAGGAAAAATAACTGCCGGAAGCGCTTCCATGTTCTTTCCTGAATAAAAGAATATGATACCAACAGGAAATAATAGATCACAAAGAACAGAAGAAGGGAAATTTTTGCAACTTTCAGGAACATGGCTGGAGTTATTTCTGATGTGGCGACAACGATTCTAAACGCAAGATAACTTACGCTGGCGAAAATGACAAAACCGCTTACTGAAGAAACAACATACTTTATCCAAGGGGAAAGAAATTTTTCTCTTAAAAAATGTAATTTATTCTTGCTTAATTTGGGTTCTGCTCTTACTTCATCATGTAACATCTGATGTGTGCAAATCCATAAAAATCCATTACCTACCAAGAAAAGAAGCACTATCCATAATCCTAACAAGGCAATATTACGCGTCATGGAATTATAGCTTTGATATACTTGATCTAGTTCTTTAAGAAATGGTTGCCCGGCTTCGATGCCTTCCAGATCTAGATTCGCGTTTTGGAGTGGCCCCATGATCCTTTCCACGTCATGAAAGATTTTTACATTATATGTAAGTGTAACATAACTAAGAAGAAAAACAAAGAGCAGCTGAACCATAATGAGAAAAATAAAGAACCACTTCCGTTTTTTGATTTCGTCAATAGTCTCGCGCAAACTCTGCTGGAAGTGTTTCATCTCGTTAAGAGAAGAAATGAAAGAGGTTTAAAGACTTTTCTGTTCGTGGGCGTTATTGAAAAGTTCTCCGCTTCGCTCCGTGGGCATCGGCTTCGACCTTGTTTAGTAGGTTTGAAGGCTGCCGCAAGAAGGGATCGTTGTCCCTTCTGCGCCGAAGGGAAGAATATCCCTTCGTGCGTTCCCCGTATGGGACAACCCCCTTGGCAGCTCGCTTCTAAAAATTCTAGGGGTCTACGCATTTGATGCCCCAACACTTTTCAATAATGCCTGTTCATAAGCAACTGCTGCTCCTCACTTTGCTTCTGGTGAATGCCAGTAATCCCGCATGATTCCGGCAGGATTAACTTGCTTCAACCTTACTTTCACCTTTTTCTGTGTTGTGAGGAACTCTACTTCATGAAGTTGTTGTCGGCGCGCTTCTTGTAACCTCTCTACAATCTCCTCTTCTGTTAAGGAACATGCTTCAAGCCCGAGCAATTGTTTGATTCCCACGGGCTTTTAGAATATCCCCTCCTCTTCATTGAATTCATACAGGCCTTCTTCATACCCTTCCATGAACCCTTCCTCTTCAGGTTCCAAAGCGCCATCTTCTACCAAGAGAGCGCGTATCCGTTGGGAGTAAAAGTCCCCCTTTCGAATTTCATCCTCGGAGAAATCCGAGAACCTCTCCCACGCGGGAGCCTTTAGTCTATTTGTCTTTATCCCCATTTTTCACCACCCCTCAACATTTAGGCAGGAACAGGAGAGTATCCACCTGCCTGTCTATTTACATAACATTTAAATATAAATACATTTCCCTAATGCTATATAGCTAACATATACATTTGTAGTTTATATTAAGATGCATTGACTCTGGAAGAGGGTAGGAATAATGGAATATAGAAAATTAATTTCGTTTGGAAAGAACAGTTATGTTGTCTCGCTGCCCAAAAATTGGGTTAGGCAGAATAAGTTAAAGAAAGGCGATCTCGTCTATATTGAAGAAAATGTGAGTAATTTAGTTCTGCAGCCTCGTCCGAGCGAATCAGGAGAGGAAAAGGAGATTACGATACAGATTGACGGGAAAAGTAAAAAACGCATTCAACGTGAAATTATTTCAGCGTATATTCAGAATTATAAAACTATAAAATTGGTTGGAAATGATGTAAAAGAGAAAGCGATGGATATTCAAGGATTTGTGCAAAATTTAGTTGCTCTTGAAATTATAGAACAGGATTCAAAGAGAGTGACGACAAAAGACTTCTTAAATTTAAATGATATCTCTATTGATCAAATTCTTCGCAAAATGGATGCCATTACCCGTTCTATGTTAAAAGATTGCCGGGAGATGTTTGATGAAGATAAATCAGAAAATATTTATCATCGTGATAATGATGTAAATAAATTCCGTTTTTTAATCTTTAGAATAATCTGGTTTGGTATGGAAAGTCCATCTGTTGTCTTAAAAAAGCTAAATTTACGACAGCATGACTTATTTAATTACTGGTGGTTATCATTTAGCATCGAATCAATAGCGGACTATATAAAAAGAATTGCGCGATTGATGAAAGAAACAAAATTACCTGCAAAAGAAAGAGAAGAATTCACCAATCTCCTTGCTCAGATTGAAATAATGTACGAAGAGATCATGAAAGCGTATTATACAAAAAATCTAGAAATTGCACATAAAGTCGTTGAAGAGAGGTTTGAAATCATCAAGCGATGCGATGATTTTTATAAAAAAAATAGGGACGTGTCCCTTATTGGATATCTTGTTTATAATACTAAGTCTTTAATTGTTTCGATTCACTCCATTGGCAGAATTGTCTACCAAGGCATCCCGGGGTAGTTTTCTTACTCTGGAGTAATAAACTTAGAAATGTTTATAAATAGGTTTCTATCAGAACGGCATATGTATCTGTTAATAGAAGGCGTTCAATAATGACTCCATATCAAATAATCTCATTACGTCCGGATAGTATTGTAGTAAGGATAGGTGATGCAGTAGATAAGATCTATTTGCCACGTGATTATCCAGAATGGAACGAAAGATATGCTTCTCTTATTACGAGTGATTCTACTGATAATCTTAGTTATCTTAGCGAGCAAAAAGGCCTTTTTAATCATGAGGTTGCAATTGTGAAAGCTTTAGATGGCTTAGATAGAAAAATGATCCCGCCTTTTCTTGGCGCTGATAATAATGGCCTTAAAATACGGTTCCAATATCTTCCTCATTCTCGGTACCAGGATGCATTCATTGATATCTGGAATAATGAAATTATAAGTGAAAAAGAAAAAATTGAGAAAGTTAATTCTTTAACACAAGAAATGGTATTAAATGTTCTTGTTCCTTTTCATAACTATTGTAATGATAATATGCAGCGCCTTGTGAGGTATTCAAGAATTGGAGGGAAACAGAAACAGAGAGTAATGCTTAAACTGCGTAATCCCGAGGATCGGACAAATCGTTTAAGTGACTATGTTAAAAGCATCATGTCCCGCTGCAGCACTGAATTAGAACAGTATTGGAATGCGGAAGGAATAAATCCAGAAGAGTTAACTCCTAGGGAAATTAGAACTCATATCGGTTTTTTTAGAAGAGAAAAACGATACAATATAGTGCACCAGCTTGCTGAAGTTGAAAAAAGGGATAGGATAATCACGGGAAGGGAAGCAGTTTTTGTTGCAGGAGATTTTGGTCCCCATAACATATTTAGAACAAGCAAAAAAGAGACAATTTACGCCTTTGATTTTGATAAGGCCTGTCGTGGCAGTCGCAATATTGATCTTTGTCATGTTATATATAATATCCACCGCTATCCCTTTCATCCGGATCAAGAAGCTCAGTCATTAAATCTTGCAGCTGAATACTTTAGAAAAGTAGGTCTCGGATCGGAAGTGCCTGAAAGAGTGGCTAGCTTTGTGGCTTCAGGGATGTTAGAAGCACTTCGTTTTTGGGCAATTTATTGCCAGATGATCCCTGATGATATTCGAAAATTCATGGGAAATCGCGAACCTTATAGAAAGTTGGATAACAATGACTTACGTCAACGTATTATTGGAGAGATGTTCCCTCAGCATTTCCGTGATTTCTTTGAATATTATCGTTACCGTCAAGGGGAAGGCTGGGAAGAAGTTCTTGAAAAACCATTACTTGATTCTGCTGGTGTGTCTTCTCGAGAGAGCAGGAAAAATTTGTTGGAAAATATTAGGCAACAAACTAGAACCATAGAAGATATTCTTACTGAAATGGGGTGTTTGCAAGGGAAGGCTGCAAATCAAACAAGAGCAAGAAAAATTCAGCGTATATTTACCGTTAGATAAGCAATGAAATCAAAATCTTTTGAATTAGAAAGGAAATTTTTCGTGAAAGACCCTAAGACTTTCTGGCGCATGGTTCAAGAAGTGAGCGATTCACATCGTCTTGACAAGTACGGGATTGGTGAACAAAGCCACAAAAATCGTGTATATCGTTATTTTGACACGTTTGAAGGAAGTTTGCGTGATCAGCAGGGGGTTTATGCAATCTATGCTCACGGGGAAAGTGAATTTCCTTTAATCAGCGACTTACAAAGAGAATTATCCCCGCGTGGTGTTCTGGAGGAACTTGGTGCTTCAATATCAACTCGGGAACGACAAGAATTAGCAGACTGTGTTCTTACCATTAAGATGCCCACAGATGATCCGTTAGTAAGAGGGGATTATGATTATCCCTTGCCAAACCCAACTGATTTTTATAACGTTGATCCTAATCAACTTGATATTAGCCCGCATCTTGAACAGATACGACGGCGCACGAAAGGTAAACCTCTGCAAGAAGTTATTCGCCTTTATATTCAAACCCATAGATTTAGTTTACATCCTTATAAAATACAAAAAAATGAAAGAATATTGGAAATAGCATTAGACTCTATTGTGGGAATGAGCTTACATGGCTCATATGTTGTTTTCTCTGAATTAGAAATCGAGCGTAAAGGACAGGGTAATAAGACTGAAGTAAATGTCATGAATGATTATTTTATGAATAGATATGGGAATCATCTTGTGGAATCTTCTTACCAAAATGGATTAAAGCAATGAGGCTTATACGAGGAGAGGAAATAATCCCGAATGCCTAAAAATGGTGGATCAATTACGGGTTAGTGCTGCAGGTTTGGCGAAAATAATTTTAGATGATCAATTCCTTGTTGTTCTCAATTATGAACGATTACAACATGGATTGAAAGTATATACGCCATTTGGCGGCGGTTTAAAATTTTATGATTCTGCGCAGGTATTTTTGAACAATCTTGGCGCACAGTATGAAAATGGTAATGATTTACGTTTATCGATTCCAGTTGAAAAATGGGATCTCTTTCAAGAATGGTTTTACCGAAGAGAAAATCGAGATGTTTCTATTTACCAAGAATTGAAGGAGGAATTTGTTGATGAAGAAAAAGTGTTTTCTGAAATGACTAAAAAAGCTTACTCTTTGGAGAAATTAATTACTGTAGAACCCCCACGAGTACCTACCGATCGGCCTGGGTATGAAGGCTTACTTACCCAGAGAATTTTTGAAATGCATACTATTATATTTGCGCCAGATTATGAAGCGATGATTAGAAAATCTTTGACACTGGATGAAACAAGGTTAACGCTGGTGGATCGGGCTGAAATTCAAACTGGATACACGAAGCTTGGCATCAACATAGGGCCTAATTGTTTATATTTACTTTCCTGATTTTTTTGAAGAGGATTGAAGAGATAGGATTTAAGAATCATAAACATAAAACTAAAGTTGAAATCTGGAACAGATTTGGATATTATCCTCCCAATACTACTCTAAAAGCAAGGGATGCAATACTCAAAGGGGAATTAGATCCGTCAATTTATTATTCTTTTAACGAAATTAAAGAGAAGATTTTATAAATTATTTCTTAATTTAGCTTACTAATTCACTAAAATATGGAACACCTGCGCTCAGGAATGCGGGGGTAGCAAAGCCTGGCCAAATGCGCAGGTGAGTTAACCAACTCTGCGAAACTTAAGACCAGCTCCATGATGGGGCACCAATTGTTGTGATTGGAAGATATCCTGTTCCTTAGTGGATTCGAGGGTTCAACTCCCTTCCCCCGCATCTTGCCCCTGTGGCCTAGTGGTAGGGCGTTTCCTTGGTACGTTTCATCGTTCAGAATGAAATGGCAGAAAGGAAGAGGTCCCGCGTTCAAATCGCGGCAGGGGCTTTCTTTTTATTCCCTCTTGGGTCACATACCCAACTGCTTGCAGTGACCCAAGGGGAGTTAGAAATTCCGACTCGAAAAATCGCCGTAATGCCCCGCAGCTTGCTGCGATTGGGATAGGCGATTTTTAGGAATTTCTTTACTCTTCTTTATAGAATACAAATCTTAATAACAGGTAATTTTTTCTCAAGCATATGATCCAAGAAATATCCCAGCATATCAAGAAATCTTTGGTCTTTCCTGAAAATGATTCCATTATTTTTAACAATGCATTATATCCTATTACCAGAGATAATTTCATTCCTATCCTCCCTTTACCACAAGCGAAAACGATTGCTTTCATCGATGGCGGGCAGGCGGAAATATTGTCTGCCGGCAATTTCTGTTTAAGTTTTATTCGCGTCTATGGAATCGTATTTAAAGAAAATAAAAAAATACAAGATTCCAAAAATGAGTTCTACTTGTTTACGAAAGCGGTCTGGAAAAATGATGATCTCTTTTATGAGTCAAGAATCTTTCCACTTGCAGAAAAAATGATTGAGGAATATGATATTCTTATTTCTTCCAACGATTCTTCTATTAAAACTGGTGCGGAACGAGCGCCAATCAGCAAGATTGCCAATATTGCGCGACGCTTTGCGGAAATATCGTTAGCTAGCACGATCGCTGCTGATTTTATTGTTCTTGATGGAACATTAGAAAAAACATTTTCAAATGAAGATAAATATCTTGAACGGCTGGGAAAAAATAGTTGCGCGCTGGCAAAATCATCTTCTTTATTTACCACTTCTGGAAACAGTCCCGTTATCGTATTGAATAAAATCGGTTCTGAGGGGTGCTGGTCCTACAATATTACGGAGAAAACATCCTTTGTCAAGCTGAATTCAAAAGCGAAACACGTCTTTCGTTTTGAAGGAAATAAGGATATTCTCCCATTCCTGACAGAAAATAGTGCTGATGCCTTATTTTTGGGATATCCTTATGGTCTTGTTCTCGCTGATCAGTTAGCAAGGGTAAGTAACACGGAGAAAAAATCATTACAAATGCAGTTTTTATTAAAAGCAGAGAATAAAGAGATAGCTGCGTATTTGCATGCAACAAATGCGCATGATATTTTGGATAGTAAGGGATAATTCCCAAAAATTTCTTTACTTATTTTTTATAGATTTTCATATTCCATCTATTCCAGATATCTTCTGCGGGTTTCCCTCGTACAGACATCCACGGGGACAAGGGATCTTCCCAATGTGTATATCCAAAATGCAGATACCCTATAACCCATGGTTTTTCGGCAATAGCTTTGAAATAGGCGTTCACAACCCGGGCATGATCTTCTGTGTCAAATTCGTAAACACTTTCTTTCAGTTTTGATTCAGGATCTGAAATCCACGGGATGGAGGAGATGGAATAAAATGTTTGGCCTTTCCAAGAGTATTTTACATTAAAGTATCCATTTCGTATAAGTACAGGTATTGCAAATGTGTCGTAAATTATGCGTGTTCCGTCCACAACGGCATCTGCACCATGCTTTAGTTCTTCATCTGTGGGGTTTTCTTTTTCAGAAAGAGGAAAGTCGCTGTGAACCATAATGAAATCAAGTTCGTCAGCCCAGGTGAGACTCTTCATGTCGGGGATAAGAGATGGTTCTGCGCTGACCTCCGGGCCGAGAATCCAGACCATCTGACCTACCTCTCCATCAAAGACTTTTTTTATACTTTTAAAAATAGTTCTCCATTCCTGCTCCACATCCAGTGGTATTTTTTCATCATCCCACTCGGTCACGGCATAGGAAAAAGCATCGGCATCAGCTTCTTGCGCCAGCTCTGCGAAATGCACCAAGAATCGTTCCGTCTCCGTAAAATACGCTTGCCACCATTCTTGTGTGCGATTCTCCATATTGAGAGGAGTGCAGCATGCCTGCGGTGCAATATAAACGCTCAATCCTTGTTTTTTGTAAGCTCTCACTTCTTCAAGAAACATTTCATCATTGGGATAGTTGGGATTATTTTTGATTTCGTTGCGTACTTTGGGCAGACCGTTCACTTCTATCCATTGCCACGGAGGATCAATCTCTACCCAATTATATCCTTGATCTTTCATGTGTTCTGCGGTCGAATCAAAAAATTCGTGAAAGGCATCAACATAAAGATCTTCTATGGTTTGTCCTGAACGAAATGGAATGTTGTTTATTCTTGGGAGGAAATCGCCTTGGGGCTGCAGACCGGTCTTTTTGGTGATCATGCCTTCTTCTGGAAAGAATCTCCATCTACGTATAGTATCCTGCTGGATCTTGCCGTTCTCAAAAGATACGGTTCTTCCTTTCTTCGTCCAGAAATAGTCGTTAGTGTCTGGCTCCAGATATTCAGCGGTGTGGAAGTCGTATCCATTCCTGCTGTAGCGGTATTGTATCATGCCTTCTTCATGAGATTGCAATTGATTTCTTGTAAGAGTAATTTCATATTCAAATGGGCCGGTTTTGTTCATCTTAAACTTCTGCTGTGCATGCGTGTAGATGTAGATGGTGTCGCCTTCAAGAGTATTTTCCGGAACAGAAACAAGAAAGGTCATGGCTTCTGATGATTCTTGAGAAGATTCCTCTTGAGGAGATTCTTGAATTTCCAGCGCTTTTCCTTGCTGATCTGCTTCTTCCGTTTCAATCTCAGGCGCAATGTTATCTTCTTTATTTTGATTATTAAAAATGATTATAACTCCAAGAATGAGAATAAGAGTGATGATTGCATATTTTACCCCTTTCTTCATACGCTTGATGTTGGGAAAGAAGTTTAATAATGTTTCCTTTCTAAGTTCATACCTAATTTTTTCAACTCTGTAGAAAATCTCTCTTCGTTCGGGTAGTGTCAGACTTCGCACTTGATTTTTTAACTAGATAATTCCCCACAGCTTGCTGTGGGGTAAGAATCTTATAGTCTTGCTCTTTTTCTACTCCTATGGTGCGAAAAGCAGCTCATAGTGCCT
>Ga0208375_1001831_pt1 | contig 22025 bp, 20 predicted proteins | sample RifOxyD1_FD_184038 | JGI IMG/M metagenome (GOLD analysis project Ga0208375, IMG submission 184038) | Soil microbial communities from Rifle, Colorado - Rifle Oxygen_injection D1 (SPAdes) | ecosystem: Environmental > Terrestrial > Deep subsurface > Rock core/Sediment | place: Rifle, Colorado... | reverse complement strand
TGGCTAATGTTAGAGAAAATAACCCCCTCTAAATCTCCCCCTTCGTAAGGGGGAGACTACCTAAAAAACTCCTCCCCAGATCCCCGCGCAGGCGGGGAAGGGAAGGATGGGAGGGGTTAAAAAGCAGATGACGCTACAGATTGCTTCGTTTTATTTCTATTACCCAATATCATTGAAATAAACAACAAAATATGGTAATATATAACTATATAAACGATATTTATTATGAAAAATAAGCTTAAAATAAACGCAAATAAAATAAATAAAGCTGTTTCTCAATCCTCTAAAATGGAGGGCTTAAGTTTGCCTAGTGCTAAAAAGGATAAAAAATTAATTCAAATATTAAAAAACAATGGCCGAGCATTCGCGATATCACGTTAGTGATGAAAAAGCTGGTATTAATAAAAGCATATTAAAAAATAAACTGGGCATTAAAAGTAAAAAGAAGTTAGACAGTGCTGAAACATTATTACTAGCTGACACTTACGCATATTTTTTTGAATTACTAAAAGAAGATAAGGTCAAATTTGACCTTTCTTTATTATTTACTATTCATAAATATTTTTTAGAACATCTATATGACTGGGCAGGTAAAGTGCGAACTGTTAATATCTCCAAAGATGGCATGATGTTCGCACCAATAAAATATGTTGATCAGTCTTTAAAAACCTTTGCTATTTTAATAAAGAAAAACTTACCGAGCCAAATAAATACTAAAGATGAAATAGCTAAAAAACTGGCCGTGATTCATAATGAATTTAATATCATTCATCCTTTTAGAGAAGGCAATGGTCGGACTATTCGTTTATTTTTAGATCTAATTGTAGTGAGCATTGGTTATGATCCAATTGATTGGAGCAAAACACAAAATAGTGAATACATCAGAGCTTGCATCCAAGGTTTTAGTAATAAACAATTGGCTATGATCAAAATAATAAAAAGGGGGCTTAAAAAATCTAAATAAATTTCTAACGGGATGAAAAATTTACAAAAAAATGATCCGCAGATAGCGGAATTAATCCAAAAAGAATTAAATAGGCAAAGAACTGGCGCGGAAATGATCGCTTCAGAAAACTTTGTTTCTACTTCAGTTTTAGAAGCCACTGGTTCTATTTTGACTAATAAATACGCTGAAGGCTATCCAAATAAAAGATACTATGGTGGTAATGAATTCATTGATCAAATAGAAAACTTGGCAATTGAGCGCGTCAAAAAATTATTTGGCGCCGAACACGCTAATGTCCAAGCACATGCTGGCTCACAGGCCAATGCCGCCGCTTACTTTGCGGTCTGTAATTTGCATGATACTATTCTTGGGTTTTCTTTGGCTCATGGCGGACATTTGACTCATGGCCATCCAGTAAATTTTTCTGGCAAAAGCTATAACTTCGTCAGCTACGGTGTAGATAAAAATACCGAGATGATTGATTTTGAAGAAGTAAAATATCAAGCCGAAACTCATAAACCAAAAATTATTTTAGCCGGCGCTTCAGCTTATCCACGCCTTATTGATTTTCAAAAATTTAAAGACATCGCTGACAGTGTCGGTGCTTACCTGATGGTAGACATGGCACACATCGCAGGTTTAGTGGCCACCGGTCTGCATCCTGATCCAGTGCCAGTAGCTGACATTGTCACTTCCACTACACATAAAACTTTACGTGGACCACGTAGCGGTTTTATTTTATCGAAAATTAATGATCGCCTACGTCCAGATGACAAAAAAAACTTAGCCCAAAAAATTGATTCGGCTGTTTTCCCAGGTTTACAAGGTGGTCCATTAGAACATGTGATCGCTGCCAAAGCGGTGGCTTTTCAAGAAGCTTTGAGTCCAGAATTTAAAGCCTACCAACAACAAATTTTAACTAATGCAAAAGTTTTGGAAAACAAATTTTTAGCTGCTGGCATCAGATTAGTTTCTGGCGGTACAGATAATCATTTATTATTACTCGACGTCGGTACTTTGGGATTAAGCGGACAAATTTTTGAAACTTTACTTGATCAGGTCTATATTTTTACGAACAAAAACATGATACCTTATGATACTCGTAAGCCAATGGATCCGTCCGGTATCAGGCTCGGCACTGCGGCCCTCACTACTCGTGGCTTAAAAGAAGCGGACATGGAAATCATCGCCGAAGTAATTATTGATACTTTAAAAACTAAGGAGGCTAAGAAAGAAAATAAAGAAAAAGTTTTAGCTTTGATGCAAAACTTTCCACTTTATCCAGAACTATAAAACTGCATATTTATGGCACAAATCATTGATGGCAAAAAAATAGCAGAAAACATCAAAGCTGAAATTGCGGGAGAAATTTTTCAAAATTTCTACCACCCAAATTTAGCCGTGCTTTTAATTGGCGACGATGAAGCCTCTAAACTTTATGTAGCTTTGAAAAAAGAAGCTGCTAAAATTGTTGGCATTGAATTTAATGAATATTTGATGCCAGCCAACACTTCACAAGACCAAGTTTTAGAAGCGATAAATTTTTTAAATAAAGATGAGGATACAGATGCTATCTTGGTGCAATTACCTTTACCAAAACACTTAGACACTGATGCCATTATACAAAGTATTGACCCCAACAAAGATGTTGATGGTTTCCATCCGGAAAACATCAAAAAATTATTAAATAAACAAACAGATTTTATTCCTGGTCTACCTCTAGGTATTATAAAGCTTTTAGAAAGCACAGGTGAAAATCTAAAAAATAAAAAAGCGGTCATCATCGCTAAAAGTGAAATTTTTTATCAACCTTTAAAAAAATTATTAAACGATTTAAAAGTTGCCACGGAAATTGTTGATCCCAAAAATAAAGATATAAAAAAAATTACCCAACAAGCCGATATTTTGATTTCGGCGGCTGGTATGGCTTTTTTTATCACGGCTGACATGGTCAAAGAAAAGGCTATTGTGATTGACGTCGGTACCAATAAAGTCAATGACTATACTGTCGGCGATGTGGACTATAGCAGTGTTTTTGCTAAAGCATCACACATCACACCAGTGCCTGGTGGTGTCGGTCCTATGACCGTGGCTATGCTTTTATATAACACTTTACAACTTTATAAGAAAAATCGTGCTTAGCACGATTTTTTAATTATTTACTTTATAATAAGCTATTTTGAAAACTTTTCATTTTGCCAACTATTTTGGCATCTTTAATCCTATCTATATCAAATACTCGTAAAGCATCACGCATGTGACAAAAAGCTTTTATTTTATTGCCTTTAAGTGCTTGGATATCAATTTTTCTTTTAGTCACTTGCCCACTTTCATCCATATAATCGATCTCTAGTTGTTCGCCATCAGCCAAAGCTTTTTCTACGAGATTTTTAATCGGGGTTTGATTGGCCTTATCAAACCAACGAGCAACTATCGGCTCTTTTTGTCCTGAATTATGATACCAGATATTACCATGTTTTAAGCCATAGTCATAAACTTCTTTAGTAACTTTGACATCATCTAAACAATATTTGATTAATTTATCCCAGTCGTTATTACGATAATACATAATAGCGTCTAAGCCAGAACCCGATTTGCCATAACCTAAGGTACTGTTAGCAACCGAGTCTAATTTTAAACGATGACCAAGAGCATGCACTACTTCTTCTAAGATGTCTAGATGCGGGATAGTCGCTAAATCAAAGTCTTTATAATAGGGCTGTAAAACCGGAAAATCAAAAGCCTTGCTGTTAAAGCCAATGACAAGTTCAGTATTTTTAAAAAGCTCTAAAAGCTCTGGAAAGTCCTTTTCTTTAAAGCCTCGATATTTATCTAAGTTATAAGAATAAACACCGACCACTGATACACCTAATAAATGGTGCTTACTTTGAAAACCACCTACTTCATCAAAGGTTTTTTGTGTTTCTAGATCTAAAACTATTATATCTTTCATTATATTAGTTTATCATTATTTTTTCTTAGTTTCAAGCTCAAAAAACTTGACTTCTTAGCTAAAATTGCTAAGATAAATGCATAAATATTAAAGATAATTTTATGGATTTTGAAACATCAGGCTTAGAGTCAAAAAAAGAAGTCCACTTAGAGTGGCCAGCTGCATTCAGTCCTGAAGAAATAGCAATTTTAGAAGAAGCAACTAGGGTCTATAACGCATCACACAATCTAGCTCAATTGGGAATGGATCATGAACTATTAAGAAATAGCACCGAAACATTAGCCCAAGCCAAAGCAATTTGTGAGGCTAAAGGATATAGATTGGAATCTCTTATCGAATCAGTACAGGCTGAAGCAGAAAAAAAATACAAAGCAGCTGCTTAAGATCAAACTTTCTAAAGAATCCCCGCCCATTCGACTACGCTCAGGGCGGGGATTCTTGTTGCATTTTAAGACTAACTAAAAACCCCGCGTCAGCGGGGTTTTTAAAAAATTACCATTCATCTATTTCGGGCAAAAAATGGCCTGGTTTTGTTTTGTTTTTTGGTTTAGGCTTATCTTCATCATAAAAATCATTATTTTGTTCTGGTACATATTCGACGCCATCACTTTGGGCATAAACACTCGAACGAGCTAAATGATTATAGTTTAATAAATTACTATCTAGATTACTCAAAAAAATACTGGGCTGTAAATTTTTATAGCCATCATAACGAAATTCAGAAAGCGGGTAAGATAAATATAAGTATCTTTTAGCGCGGGTGACTGCTACATAAAATAAACGCCTTTCTTCTTCTATCTCTATCTCTGTCTGACACAAAGGATGCGGTAATGACCGGCTTGTTAAATTTAAAAGAAAAACTGCCTGCCACTCTAGGCCTTTGGCTTGATGAATGGTACTTAAAATAACGCCCGCTTTATTTTTATCATCACCAACGCTAAATTTTTCTTGCAAGCTTACTTCACTTAAAAATTCTGCTAGATCACTATGGGCTGAAGCAAAAATAGCTAACTGCTCTAAATCATCTTGACGCTGACGATAGTCAGTATATTGTGACATCAGATAATCATTGTACTGTGCCATCACTAAACGAATTAGCTCACCTAAATTTTCTTGGCTAATATTTAATAGCCTATTAAAATTTTCTTTGACCTGTGACCAGCTAATATCTGCCTTAGCTGATAAACTGATATTTAAATTATTTAGATCCGCTAAGCTATCTAGCTGACTTAAGCTTGAATAAATTTTTCCTTCAGTCATATCCCCAATACCTTCATATAAAGGTAAGATTCTGGTCCAAGAGCTTTGATCTTTAAAATTAAACAAAACTTTAAGATGAGCCAAAACATCTTTGATATGAGCGCGTTCAAAAAACTTTAAGCCACCACGCATCTCATAATTAATCCCCCGTTTGTTCAGCTCGATTTCCAAATTTTGTGAATGATGAGAGGCTCTAAATAGCACCGCTATTTCTTGAGGAACTAAACCCATGCTTAACAAATACTCTATTTTGTCAGCTAAAAATTTAGCCTCCGAAAAATTATTGTTTTCTGCTATTAGCTCTGGCTTAAGGCCCGGATTTAAAACTGACTGGAGATTTTTAGCAAATTGATTGACATTGTCAGCGATGACGGCGTTAGCGAGAGAAACAATCTCGGGGCTAGAGCGATAATTTTTTTCTAGCTTGATAATCTGACATTTAGGAAAAATTTTTGGGAAGTCTAAAATGTTTTGGATATTGGCAGCTCGGAAAGAATAAATACTTTGCGCGTCATCGCCAACTACTAAAATATTTTGATGAGCTTTAGCTAAATTATAAATAATCTCTGCTTGGATAGTATTAGTATCCTGATACTCATCGACTAAAATATATTCCCACAAATTAGCAAAAATTTTATCAGTAGGTGTTGTGGTAGTGAGTTTTTTCCAAGCTTGTAATAAATCATCAAAATCTAAAGTGCCGGATTTTTGTTTTTGTTGTTTATACATTTCGGCTATCTTGACAATTTGTTCTTCGATTTGTAACCATTCGGGAAACTTAATTTGCAAACTTTCGTTTAAACTAATGCCAGAGTTAGTAGCAAAACTAATCACTTCTTGAATTAGGCTCGAACTTGGATTATTTTTTTTATCTAAACTATGTAAAATATTTTTAGAAATTTTTTTAAGCAAACTTTTACTGTCATCACTATCTAAAATAACAAAATTATTGGGAATATCTAAATAGCGACCATAAACTCTTAAAAGTCTATTAGCTACACTATGAAAAGTACCGCCCCACAAAGCTAGTCTGTCTGCATCTTTTAAGCCTAACAAAGCTTTGGTGCGTGACATCATTTCATTAGCTGCTTTATTAGTAAAAGTGAGTAACAAAATCTTTTCTGGTTTGACACCTTGCTCGATCAGCCAGGCAACTTTATGCACTAAAACTCTGGTTTTACCAGAACCAGCTCCGGCTAAAACCAAACACGGTCCAGCTTTGACCGTGACCGCTTGATATTGTTCTTCATTCAAAACTTTAGCAAAATCAATTTTTGACATGAAAATATTATAACCTAAAAAAACAGGTTTGACCAATTGACAGAAAGCCTTTTTTTGTGTTTAAATAAAACACGTTAATCAATATAAATTAAACTATGTCATTTTCTTTAGGCATCGTTGGTTTACCAAACGTCGGTAAATCGACACTTTTTCAAGCCTTAACTAAAAATAAAGTCGACGCCGCTAACTATCCTTTTTGTACCATTGACCCCAATGTCGGTGTAGTAGCTGTCCCTGATGAACGCTTAGAAAAATTAAGCGTGATGTCTAGTTCTGCCAAAATCGTAGCTACTACGATTGAATTTGTGGACATTGCTGGTCTAGTCAAAGGCGCCTCCACTGGTGAAGGTTTGGGTAATAAATTTTTAGCCCATATTCGAGAAACAGACGCTATCGTGCAAGTGGTCAGACATTTTTCTGACTCAAATGTTATTCATGTCGGCGGAAAGATAGATCCAGAAGATGACAAACAAGTTATAAATTTAGAATTGATTTTAGCTGACTTAGAAACTGTCACTAAACATTTGAGTAAAGTGGTAAGTAAGATGAAAGGTGCTTATGAAAAAGAATTAGATCAAGAAAAAGTTGTCATTACTAAAGCTAAAGATGTTTTAGAACAAGAAAAATTATTATCTGCAGAAGTTTGGTCAGAAAAAGAATTTAAAATTTTAAAACAATTAAATTTATTAAGTCTTAAACCCATTATTTATCTCTATAATATTGCGGAAAATGATTTAGGCAAAGATCTAAATCTACCAAACAACTCTTTGAGCATCTGTGCCAAGCTTGAAGCCGAACTAGCCGAGCTAGATGAAGCTGAAGCCCAAAATTATTTGCAAGAATTAGGCATAAAAAATACTGGCTTAAATAATCTCATCAAAACAAGCTATAGTTTATTAAATTTAATTACTTTTATCACCACTGGTCCAGAAGAAACTAAGGCTTGGACTATTACCAAAGGCACCAAAGCCCCTCAAGCCGCTGGTGTGATCCATACTGATTTTGCCAAAGGCTTTATCCGCGCCGAAGTGATCAATTGCCATGACTTACTAAAAGCTGGCTCTTGGACCAAAGCTAAAGAGCTAGGTCTGATGCGCATGGAAGGCAAAGAATATGTCATGCAAGATGGTGACACTGTCCACTTTTACTTTAATTAATTTTTACTTATGGAAGATTTATCAAACTATGAAAAATTAAAAGCCGACGCCGATAATTATTATAACGGCATTAATAATAAAATACACTCACCAATATTCAACGAGTATATTTCTTTTAATGCCGAGGGCTTTAATCATATTATTTACAAAAATTCTCGAACTGAAAGAGAAAGGCCATCACAAATTATGAGATTTAAGCTTCTTCCTTTGGCCTGCAAATTAGTTCAACTTTCAACAACATTTCAAGAATACGAAGAGACAATCAAAAATTTTAATGTAAAAAGGCACAAAAAAAGAGTTAGTATCTCTCAATCTGTAAAATACTGGGGTATAATAGCTATTATTGACAGTCGTAAAATAAAGGTAATTTTAAGAAAAATAGGTGAGAATGGCAAAATACATTTCTGGAGCATAGTACCCGCTTGGACAACAAATAAATACCGAGATGTTAAATTTATCACTACGATGAAAGGTAGTCCTGAAGAAGATTAAGAATTACTTAAAATAAACAAAAAATCCGCTAAATAGCGGTCTTTTTGTATGCCTGCCTTCAGCTTATGAATTAGCCGAATAGGGCTGACGCCCCACAAGCACATTTGCAATATACCATGAGTCACAAAAAAAAGCAAGCCCGCGATATAGACATTTACGCATATTAAACGTAAAAACTGCTTTTTCTCTAAAATAATTAACCCTAAGATAAACCCCGCCTTCGGCGGGGTTTATCTTGACATAATTTAGAGAAAGTATAGTATAAAGATGAAAAAGGCTCTCTTCATAAACAACCAAGCAAATGGGAGATTACTGACATGAACTCGCAAGACAAAAAAAGCTGGTTCACGCTAGGTGCCATAGCCTTGGCACTATTGCTGCTCGCCGTCTTTCCACTCGCCAAGGAAATGTACCAGAACATGCCGCCACAGAAGCAGATGCTCATCTGGATTCCAGCGGCTGCGGGCGCATTCTTTGGCATCATTTTCAGTGCAATCGACGGCATCAAGAAAGACGGTTTCGGAGGAATGAGTCTACTTGCCATCCTGATTGTCTTCCTGGTCATGACAGTACGGATGGGTGTTTTGCCAGGAATTTCATTTTTCGTTGGCTACATCACCGTCTATTCCATCATCTTCATGCTGATTTCCTGGTTCAACAAGCTCATTCACCGCAATGACCAGCCAGCAGCCATCGCTGACTGACAAGACGTTCTCTTCGGAGACAACTACCCCCGCGTGCACAATTGCGCGGGGTTTTTATTTTATTAAAACTTAAAAAAATGCTATACTAGAAGTGCAGAATAGTTCTTTCTAGTATTTCTTAATTTTTTAGTTGGCACAAATAAAAATACTATTTTTAAAATAGTAAAGAAATTATAAAATAAATATTTGGCGATTAAAAAGAAAAGAAAAAATTACAATTGAATATCAAGAACATGGCAGTATTATAAAAACTCCATCCAGAAGGGCTTTTGGATGGAGTTTAATGTTTCTAGAAATCTTTTATCAGCATGACGTCACCAAAAGAAAAAAATCTATAATTATTTTGCACGGCGTGCTGATAAGCCTTCATAACATGTTCTCTGCCAGCTAAAGCTGACACCATAAATAGTAGTGAACTTTTGGGCAAGTGAAAATTAGTGATCAAACTATCCACAAATTTAAATTTTACTCCTGGATAAATATAAATATTCACCCATTTTTCTCCAGCCTGTAAAAAACCATGCTTATTGGAAAAGGCTTCTAATGTCCTGGCAGCAGTCGTACCAACGGCCACAATATTTTTACCTGCTTCTTTATATTTATTTAATTTTTGGGCGCTTGTTTTGTCTATACTTGCCCACTCACTATGTATCTGATGTTGGGTAATATCCTCTACTTCCACGGGCGCAAAAGTACCAAGCCCCACATGCAAAGTCACTTTCAAAATCTTAATGCCTTTAGCCTCAATTTTTTTTAATAAAGCGGGTGTGAAATGTAAACCTGCGGTAGGAGCTGCGACTGAACCAGTGGTTTTGGCAAACACTGTCTGATAATCTTTTTTAATATCCGCACTATCTTTGGTTTTAATATATGGCGGTAAAGGTGTGTGACCGATTTGCTCGACTATTTTTAAAAAATCTTGATTTGCAAAATTAAATTTTACTTGTTTTATTTTACCGTTTATATCTCCTAAGATTTCTCCTGTTAATTTTTTAGCAAAATAAATTTTATCCCCACTTTTTAAGCCATGGCCCCCGACTAAACACTCCCAAATATTGGTCTCTATTTTTTTGACTAAAAAAACTTCTACTTTGCCACTAGTTTTTTTCTGGCCCAGCAAACGGCAAGGAAAAACTTTGGTTTCATTTAAAACTAAAACGTCGTTGCTATCTAAAAAATTTAATAAATTATAAAAATAACTATCCTGTATTTCGCCGGTAGTTTTATCTAGTACCAAAAGTTTTGAATGATCACGCGGCTTAATTTGCGTTTGCGCAATCAAATGCTTTGGTAAATGATAATCAAATAAATCTATCTTCATAGTTTACAAGTTAACAAGTTATAAAGCTGACAAGTTAGTAGAATTTTTTGAACTTGCTAACTTGTAAACTTTTTTACTATATAGGCAGCCGCAATAATTTTGGCGATAAAAATTTTCCTGCTTACTTAAATCACAGGCGATTTTAAAACCATCATTTTTCTTCCAATCTCGATCTAAAAAATCTACCCCAAAAATTTGACTTAATTTTTGACCAATTAGACTAATTTTTTTAGCATCTTTATGTGGGCTGATGGTCAGCACTGTCGCAAAAGCAGCAAAATTTTCAGCTTGGGCTAAACGCGCAGTTTCTCCTAGACGAAGATCAAAACAAATATCACAACGTTTGCCTTTTTCTGGCTCTTGCTCTAGACCTTTAGTTTTTTCTAGCCATTTTTTAGTGTCATAAGGTCCTTCTAAAAAATCCAGTTTTAATTTTTCACAATAAGCTTTCATTTCATCACGACGCTGGTTATACTCCTGACGCGGATGAATATTTGGATCATAAAAATAAACAGTCAAATCCCAATCGGACATTAACTGTTGCAAAACATAAATTGAACATGCTGCACAACAAGAGTGCAAGAGTAATTTATCTTTCATTAATTAACTTAAAACAATTTATTATTTTCTGGCAAAGGCAAATTTAAATATTGATAAGCTTTGTCAGTCACGATACGACCCTGGCTAGTACGAGCAAGTAGCCCAAGCTGCATCAAATATGGCTCAATGATTTCTTCGACTGTCCCCACTTCTTCTTGCAAAGCAGCCGCAATAGTATTTACTCCCACTGGACCACCATTATAATGCTCAATAATCACTTTTAAAAAGCGTCTATCCAAATCATCAAGGCCATATTTGTCTATCGCCATCAAAGATAAAGCATCGTGAGCCAAGGCGGTCGAAATATCGCCATCAGCTTTGACTTGCACATAGTCTCGCACACGTTTTAAGATACGATTTGCGATACGAGGTGTGCCACGACTACGAGAAGCTAATTCTAAAATAGCATCTTCGGATATTTTCGTTGTCAAAATATCAGCTGAACGTTTGATAATAGTAGCGAGCTCATCTTGATTATAAAAATCAAGTCTAAAAGTAGCGCCAAAGCGATCACGCAAAGGTGAAGAAATAAGATTGTATCTTGTGGTCGCTCCGATGATAGTAAAGCGCGGTAAATCTAAACGTAAGATTTGCGCTTGCGGGCCTTTGCCTAAAATAATATCAAGGGCAAAATCTTCCATAGCTGGGTATAAAACTTCTTCGATGATTTTTGGTAAACGATGAATCTCATCGATAAATAAAATATCACCGGCTTGTAAATTAGTAATCAAAGCAGCTAAATCACCAGCCTTGGTAATAGTCGGGCCCGAAGTGATTTTGATACCCACTCCCATTTCTTTGGCGATGATATGAGCCAGAGTGGTTTTGCCTAAACCCGGTGGTCCAAATAATAAAATATGATCAGTTGATTCTTGTCTTTGTTTGGCCGCTGCTAAAAAAATCTCTAAATTAGCCTTCACTTGCTCTTGACCAATATAATCACTAAGACTTTGGGGACGCAAAGTCAAATCCCAAGTCTTGTCTTGCTTTTGTTCTGAACTGGAGATAACTCGTTCTTCCATAAAATAATTGTTGAACTTAGCACGCCTTGTTACCTAGACTAATCCCCGCGTACGCGGGGATTAGTCATGATCATCGGCGACTGAAAAGAAAGGTAATAAATTAGTGATTGACTAAAACTAGATATTTAGCTATATTCAAAGTGTATTCACGCTCTTATCAAATCATCACCCCTTAATTTAAGCCCTGAAAGGAGGCTTAAAATGAAAGCGCGTCTTTTGCTCAAAGGCCAGCATGTGCAAATCAAATTAAGTGAGCCTGCTCGCTTGGATGAACGCTGGCAACTGTGGTTCAGGCAACGATGGGGATTCCGCTCCATGATTGAGGTTTTAGATGAATTATCTGGTACCGTCACGGAAGACACAATACCAGATGATATGACCCTGCACTTAAGCCTCTTCATGCTAGAAGGACAACCCGTTGGTCAAGCTATTTTACCCATTCCGTGGAATGAAATCCAGGAGGTCATAATCTATGCCAAGGCACGGGTGGCCTGAACTCACCAAGCCCCTCTTCGTCGTTGACTTCTATGTCAGCATCAAAACGAATTGGGGTTTTTATTTTTTAAAAAACTTTAAATAAAGGTCACAGAGGAAACTTGATCGTCAGTTTCTTTGAAACGCATCAAACGCACACCTTGAGTAGCACGACCTAAAATACTAACGGTCTTTAATGGCAAACGAATCACTTGTCCTTTGCGAGAAATAATAATCATATCATCATCTTCCATCCTTTGACTGACGATGCCAGCGGTACATAAGAAACCAGTCTTAGTATTTACTTGAGCGGTCTTGATACCAGAACCACCACGGCCTTGGACCTTATATTCTTTAAGATTTGTACGTTTACCAAAGCCATTAGCCATCACGACTAATAACTGCTCATCTTTGTTTACCTTGCCATCTGGAATCAAATCTACGCCAACTAGTTGGTCATCTTTTTTGACTCTGATACCCATCACACCAGAAGCGGATCTACCCATGGCTCGCACTGAAGCTTCTTTGAAGCGAATCGATTGACCTTTTTCTGTCACCAACATCACATCATCTTTTCCGCTTGATGGCCTAACCCAGCGCAACTCATCATTATCTTTTAAAGTGATGGCGATCAAGCCAGAACGTCTGACGTGAGTAAATTGATCCACAGCCACACGCTTCACTAAACCATTTTTAGTGGCCATGACAAAAAATTTGAAAGCATTAAAGTCATCACTTTGCAAAATAGAAGAGACTGATTCCTCTGGAGAAAGCTGTAAAAAATTAACGATATTTTGTCCTTTAGAAGTTCGGCTTTGCGCTGGCACTTCATAAGCTTTGAGTTGAAAGACACGACCACGACTAGTAAAGAACATCAAGTCAGCATGAGTATTGGTAGCAAAGAAAAATTTCACTTCATCCTCTTCTTTAGTAGTCAAACCAATCACGCCCTTACCACCACGGCTTTGGGTCTTAAAATTATCTGGAGCAATACGCTTGATATAGCCATCATGGGTCATGGTGATAATAGCCGTTTCATTAGGGATCAAATCTTCAGTGGTCATTTTATTGACACCAGCTTTGATGACTTTAGTCCGACGAGCATCACCAAATTTTTCTTTAAGCTCATCAATTTCATTTTTGATAATAGCTAAAACTTTAGACTCACTCTTTAAGATAGCTGTTAATTCTTTAATTAAAGCCAATTTTTCTTTGAGCTCTGTTTCTACTTTAAGTCTTTCTAGGTTAGCTAAATTTTGTAAACGCATTTCCAAAATCGCCGTGGCTTGTCGGTCAGACAGTTTAAACTGCTTCATCAAATTAATTTTTGCTACTTCTTTGTCTTTAGAAGCACGAATGGTCTTGATGACAGCGTCAATTTTATCTAAAGCGATTTTTAAACCTTCCAAAATATGTGCTCGGTCTTCAGCACGATTTAATTCAAATTGCGTACGACGCTTCACTACTATCTGACGATGTTTAATATACTCTTCTAAAATATCTTTCAAAGTCAAAACTCTTGGCTGCAAACCATCGATCAAAGCCAACATGTTGACATGAAAAGTTTCTTGTAACTGCGTTGATTTATAAAGATTATTTAAAATCTTTTTTGGATAGGCTTCTTTTTTTAAATCAATCACGACCCGGACACCATCTTTGTCTGACTCATCACGTAAATCTTTGATACCTTCGATTTTTTTATCTTTTACTAGTTGAGCAATTTTTTCTAGTAAAGTTGCCTTGTTGACCTGATAAGGTACAGAAGTGATAATAATTTGAAATTGACCTAATTTATTTTCTAAAATTTCTGCTTCACCACGCATGACGATACCACCGCGTCCAGTGGCATAAGCGGTCTTAATATCTTCTTGATTATAGATCACACCACCAGTGGGAAAATCTGGACCTTTGACGACTACTAATAAATCATCAAGTGAAACTTCAGGATTAGTAATCAATAAATTTATAGCGTCGATTAACTCACCTAAATTATGTGGAGGAATATTAGTCGCCATACCGACAGCAATACCCGTCGTACCATTTAGCAAAAGGTTTGGTAGTTTGGCTGGCATGACTTTTGGCTCTTCGTGAGAGCCATCATAATTCGGGATAAAATCAACAGTCTTTTTATCAATATCAAGCATCAGCTCTTCAGCTAAAGCATGGAGCTTAGCCTCGGTATAACGCATAGCCGCGGCATTATCACCATCCATGGAACCAAAATTACCTTGACCGTGGACAAGTGGGTAGCGCATAGCAAAGTCTTGCGCCATTCTGACCATGGAGTCATAAACGGCTGAATCACCATGGGGATGATATTTACCCAACACTTCACCGACAACGGTAGCAGATTTCCTGAACTTAGCATTATGCTTAAGCCCAATGCTCCACATCGCATATAAAATACGACGATGAACTGGCTTCAGACCATCTCTAACATCTGGCAAAGCACGAGACACAATGACAGACATGGCATAGTCTAAATAAGAAGTTTCCATTTCTTTGACAATGGAAAGATTTTCTACACGTCCTTGGTTAAAATTATTTATGGGTAGGTGAGCATTATGATTAACAACTTTTTTCGCCATAAAGATATTACTGTTAAATTACTTATTTATTATTTTATATTTTCTTGGGTACTTGAAGATTGCTTAGCTTCTAAATACTTCTGCGTGACATCCAATAACTCTGCTTGCTTTTGTGACTTTACTAATTCACCTTGTAAGTTTTTGATCTGCTCAGTACCTAAAGAAAAAGAATCTTTCATGTTTTGTAAGTTATCCCCTACTTGTGATTTAGCTTCATCAGAAATCAAGGCAACTGCTTTTATTTTAAGTTCTTGTTTTCCGGGAGCGAATTTCAACCAAACTAAAGTAATAAACAAGCTACTAATGACGACAAAAAAACCTAAGAAAAAAAATTTATTTTTTGAGGTCTCAAAAAAAATCATTTTTGTGTTTTTAAAATTATTAATTTTATATCTTCTTGAGGAAGATCTTTTTTGCTAATTTTTAATTTATCCATTTCTTCTGGCTTCACCCCAAACTCTTTGATAAATAAAGCGATACTATCTGCCTGATGACAACTAGGTATCACTATGCGTGGCTCTACTTGAGAAATGATTTTGACTGCTTCTTTAGCGGTCGTTAAATCACCACCACCAACTGGTAAAATCAAAATATCTGCCCCTTCGATTAATTCTAAGTCTTGATCGCTTAAAACCTGATGCCCAAATTCTCCCAAAAAAGCGATTTTGATATCTTCAAAATTAATAAGATAAATAATTTGTCCATTAATCTTATGGCCATAAACAAAAATTTCATTGACTTCATATTCACCCGGCGCTTCGATCACAAAAGCCTCGTCTTTGACTTTGCCGACCTCTAAATACTTGGGGTCAGAAAATAAAGCCAAGTCTGCCTTGATTTTACTAAAACTAGTATTTTTATCCAAACTATAAGGATTGAGCAAAACAGTTTGTTGGCTATTTTGGAGCTTGAAATAGTTAAATCCTTCCCATAAAATCTGCATATTTTTAAGAAAATTAAATGATTAATTTGCCTTAATTTTAGCAACAAATAAGATAAAAGTAAAGCCAAAATCAGGCTGAAATTAAGGCAAATTTAGCCCTTGATTTATTTTCAAATTTATGTTAATTTAAGACGGCTATTTATTTAATAAAACTTTAGCTAGGGTCCAAATAGCTTAAAAACCTTGGCTCAAAGGCTTAAATTATTTTAGGCTAATCTAACAATTAAATGTCTGACGTACAAGAAGAAAATTTGGCCACTAGTAAAATGGCTGAATTATTAAAAGACAAAAATGCCGCCAATATGCCAAAAGTTGGTGATTTGGTAGAAGGCAAAATAATCAGTATCTCAAAAAACGAAATCTATCTAGATATCGATGGCTTGACCACAGGAGTTATTCGTGGCCGAGAAATCTATGATGAAAGTGAAGATTCTGATAAATTAAAAATCAGCGACATCGCTTCAGCGACTGTGGTTGATTTAGAAAATGAAAATGGCTACATGGAATTATCTTTCCGTGAAGCTGGTCACCAAAAAGCTTGGGGCCGTTTAGAAAAATTGTATAAAGCTGGTGAATTAGTAGAAAGCCGGGTGACGGACGCTAATAAAGGTGGCTTGATGATCAAGATCGGCAATGTAATGGGATTCTTACCAGTCTCACAGCTCACTACCGAGCACTACCCTCGCATTGAAGGTGGTGATAAAAGTAAAATTTTATCTCACTTAAAATCTTTTATCAACCAAAATCTGCGTACTAAAATCATTGACTTAAATGAAAAAGAAGAAAAATTAATTGTTTCTGAAAAAGCCGCTTGGGACGAAAAGCAAAAAGCCGCTGTTTCCAAGTTTAAAATTGGCGACCGAGTGCATGGCATCATCACTGGTGTCGTAGACTTCGGTGCTTTTGTCGAGTTTGATAACAACTTAGAAGGTTTAGTTCATATCTCTGAACTTGCCTGGCAAAGAATCGATGATCCAAGAGACATCGTCAAAGTTGGTGACAAAGTTGAGGCAGAAATTATCGAAATCGATGATACCAAAATTTCTCTTTCTTTGAAAAAACTACAAGCTGATCCTTGGTCTCAAGTAGAAAAAAAATATAAGATCGGCCAAAAAATCAAAGCAAAAGTTTTGAAAGTAAATCCTTTTGGTGTCTTCGTCGAGCTAGATCAAGATATTCATGGCTTAGTCCATATTTCCGAATTGAGCGATAAAAAAGTGGCTAACCCACAAGACTTGATCAAGATCGGAGAAACTTATGAATTTGTGATCTTAACCATTGAGCCAAAAGAACACCGTCTAGGTTTATCTCTCAAGGCAATCAATCAGCCAGCCGAAAAAAAAGTGAAAGAAGAAAAACCTAAGGTAGAAAAAAAGGCTAAGTCAGAAAAAGAAGAAAAACCTGAAATAACCGAAACAACCGAAACCAAAGAAGAAACTAAACCAGAAGTTGCAGAAAAAACGAAAACTGAATAAATAAAATTTAGCCCAAGTCTTCATCCAAGAGTTGGGCTAAATTAAAGAATAAGCTATAATTATATATATGAAAAATATTATCAAAAACTTTGCCATTTTCTTCCTAGTCTTTGCCGTAATTGGTGGAATTTTTAGTTTGTATAACAACTCTTTCAAGAGTGTTGAAACTATTTCTATCAGCCAACTAGTCCAAGAAATCAACCAAGACAAAGTAGAAAAAATAAATGTCACTGGTGATAAACTAAATATTATTTTAAAAGACAAGAGTGAAAAACAAAGCACTAAAGAAGCTGGCGAATCTCTAAGCAATTTATTAAAAAATTACGGTGTAGAAGCAAATAAACTAAATGCTCTAAATATTGAAGTCGGTAAAGATCCAAACTCCGGTATCATGTTTTCTAGTATTTTACCTTTCTTAATTCCAGCTTTATTTATCCTAGGGCTTATTTGGTTTATGATGCGCCAAGTCAGTGGCGTCAATAACCGCGCTATGAGCTTTGGTCAAAGTGGTGCCAAAATGGCCGATCAAGAAAAAATCAAAGTGACTTTCAAAGATGTGGCTGGTGCCATTGAGGCTAAAAATGACCTAGAAGAAATTGTAGAATTTTTAAAAAGTCCACAAAAATTTATTGCTCTGGGCGCGAAAATACCTAAGGGAGTTTTATTACTTGGTAGTCCGGGTACTGGTAAGACCTTATTATCTCGAGCGGTGGCGGGTGAGGCCAAAGTGCCATTCTTCCATATTTCTGGTTCAGAATTTGTCGAGATGTTTGTCGGCGTCGGCGCCTCTAGAGTAAGGGACTTATTCAAAAAAGCTAAAAAAGCTTCTCCTTGTATTGTCTTTATCGATGAAATCGATGCTGTCGGTCGTCAACGTGGCTCTGGCCTCGGTGGCTCACATGATGAACGTGAACAAACTTTAAATCAAATCTTGACGGAAATGGATGGTTTTGATAATCAGACCAATGTCATCGTGTTGGCTGCTACCAATCGCCCCGATGTCTTGGATCCAGCTTTGTTGCGTCCTGGTAGATTTGACAGACAAGTCGTGATCGATATGCCTGATATTAAAGACCGTGAAGCGATTTTAAATATCCATGCCAAAGGCAAGCCAATGACACCCGAGGTAGACTTAAAAACAGTTGCGCAAAGAACGCCGGGCTTTTCTGGAGCAGACCTTGCCAATGTTTTAAATGAAGCAGCTATTTTGACTGCTCATCAAAATCAAAAAGTTATTTCTCAACAAAATATTTTGGACTCCATTGAAAGAGTTTTGCTGGGGCCAGAAAGAAAGAGTCATATTTTGTCAGATAAAGAAAAAGAAATAACTGCCTACCATGAAGCTGGTCATGCCATCGTGGCACATTATCTAGAACATGCCGATCCAGTCCACAAAATATCTATCATTTCTCGTGGTCGGGCGGCTGGCTATACTATCAATCTACCAAATGAAGATAAGAAAATGCATGGCTATGCTGATTTTATCGATGAGATGGCCGTCTTACTCGGTGGTCGAGTAGCTGAACAAATCTTTTTTGCTGAAGTCACCACTGGCGCTAGTAATGATCTAGAGCGCGCCACGGCTATGGCCAGATCACTCATTACCCAATTTGGTATGAATAAAAAATTAGGTTTAAGAACCTTTGGTAAAAAAGAAGAAATGGTTTTCTTAGGTAAAGAAATCCATGAACGTCGAGATTATAGTGAAAAAACAGCGGAAGTAATCGATCAAGAAATTTCTAACTATGTCGAAGAAGCTGCCAAAACTGCAGAACGCGTCATTAAAGAAAATGAAAATAAAATCAAAGATATTGTAAAAGTTTTGATAGCTAAAGAAACAATTGAAAAAGCTGACTTTGATAGTATCATGGCCTAAAAAATATCCCCTCTTTTTCTCCCCCTAAATTAGGGGGAGATGTCGTGACCCGGCGGATGCCGGGTAGACAGTGGGGGTATTTTTTTATTTGCGGAAATATTTTTTATCACTACTAGGATATCAAATAAATTCCGCCACTGGCGGAATTTATTTAGGGTATTTTTTATTTTGAAAAAATGTGGTATAATAAAAATGTTCAAAAAATAAAAAGTAAATAAAAAAATAAAAATATGCAATCTTTTTATCGTGTAGTTTATTTGCGAGCCTGGCAAATACTAAAAAGCAATTGGCGACTAGGTTTCTTTGGTCTTTTTGTAGCGACTCTGGGACTGACAGGAGACTTTGATGCTATCGTCAATCTACAGAGTAGTGACATTGTCTCAACTAATTTAATCAGCTGGCTGAATATTTTTAAAAATGTCACCAATGTCAATCTTAACTGGACAATGCTACCAAATATTTTCCTCTTTATTGGTATATTAATTTTAATGGCCATTGTCCTGGTGCTAGCCATTGCCTCTCAAGGTGCTTTGATCAACGCAAGCAACCAAGCTAATAGCAAAAAAACTTTAGGTACCAGTTCACTCTTTGATGATTTAGAAATTGGTGTTGATAAATTTTGGCCACTACTCTCTCTTAATCTCTTAAATAAATTAGTGGGTTTTGTTTTTGTCGCGGGAGTGATAGTGCCGATTGTTTATTTACTTTCATTGACGCAGACAAACAATGCCATGGACATTATTATTAAAATAATCCTCTTTTTTGTCATTGTACCTTTCACTGTCATTATTTCCTTTATTACTCGTTATGGTTATAGCTATATTATCTTAAAAAAACAATCAACTCCTCGAGCCCTGGCAAATGCTTGGACCTTATTTAGATTTAATTGGATTTTAAGCTTAGAAAATGCTTTGACCATGCTACTCTTTACTGTTGTTTATACTATGGCCTTAATCGCTGCTAGCGCTTTCTTGATTACACCATTTTTAATCTTGGGCTATCTAGTTTCTAATGTCAGTGCTTTAGGCTTCTTGATTTTGATGGTAGTCGGTTCAATCTGTTTTATTGCTTTATTAATCTCGGCTATTTCTTTCTTCGGCGCTTATTACACTATCGTCTGGACAGAAACATTTTTACACCTCACCAGCAAAAAGACTTCCTTGAGTAAAATACATCGTCTAGCTGCTCGCCATCTCCCTCGCTTAGTTGAATAAATTTATCTTAAAACTCCTCCCCGTAGCGGGGAGGAGTTTTTGATTAAACAAATAAAGGCGCGGGGAAAGGCCTTTGTAATTAGCTTTGACTTTTATTAACGCCAAAAGTATAATAACAGAAGCAACCCCTCGATAAAAACTCGGGGCATATACAATTTTATGGATACAAACAAAGAAGAAATTTTAGACAAAAAATTAAGTGACCTAGAAGAGCAACGCAAAGAAGATGAGGTAAAAAAACAAGCCACCACTACAGGCTGGCCTTATATTAATTTAAAAAGTTTTCCTATTTCCCAAGATGCTATCAAGGTCATCAAAGCAGAGCAAGCCAAAGCTTTACAAGCGGTTTGTTTTTTATATACTAATGAGGAGTTACGTCTAGCCTCGACCAATCCAGACAATCCTCAAATTGGTCAATTAAAAAAAGAACTAGAAGATAAATATCATGCCCACTTAAAAATTTATTTGACTTCACAAGCGAGCTTAAATATTGCCCTAGCTATCTATGATAAAATTCCCATCATTGAACAAATTGAAGGCGTCAATATCAGTGCGGAAAATTTAAATAGCTTTAATGAAAATTTAAGCGATCTAAAAACTTTACAAACCTTACTGAATCAAACCAATGTGACAGAAATGATCAGTTTAATCATCGCGGCGGCTTTAAAATTTAATGCTTCAGATATCCACATTGAAACCGAAGAGCAAGCAGTCAAGGTTCGCTTGCGTATTGATGGTGTTTTACAACAAGCCGCCACTATTCCGGCTGAAAACTGGCACAAAATTAGCTCCCGCATCAAACTACTAGCTGAACTCAAACTCAATGTCACCAATCAACCACAAGATGGACGCTTTACTATCAATTTAAGTAATGACAAAATAGACGTCAGAGTATCCACTATACCCTCTACTTATGGCGAAAGTATTGTCATGCGTTTATTAAGAGCCTCCAGTGTAGGTTTACAATTTGAAGCCTTGGGTTTAAGAGGAAAAGCTTTTAATGATCTAGCCAATGAAGTGACTAAACCAAATGGCATGATCATCACCACTGGTCCGACGGGAAGTGGCAAAACTACTACTTTGTATGCCATCTTAAATAAGCTTAATCAAGCTGATACCAAAATTATTACTTTAGAAGACCCGATAGAATACAAGCTTCCAGGCATCGTCCAAAGTCAAGTAGAAAATAGCGACGGTGATTTTGATAATAGCAGTGCTAATCCTGGCGGCATTGAAAGAAAAAATAAATATACTTTCGCCAAAGGCTTACGTGCTATCTTAAGACAAGACCCAGATATCGTGATGGTCGGTGAAATTCGTGATCTAGAAACCGCTGACACGGCTATCAATGCCGCCTTGACTGGCCACCTTATGCTCTCTACTTTGCATACTAATTCAGCTGCTGGCACTATCCCTCGTCTATTATCCATGGGTGTGCAAGCCTTTTTACTAGCCCCATCTTTAAATGCCATCATTGGTCAACGCTTAGTGAGAAAATTATGCCAAGACTGCAAGCAAGAAACTGAAATAGATAACAAAACTTTGACGCTAGTGCTGAATGCTTTGAATAGCATCAGTCCGCAATCAGGTGCTAAGCCAGATAATTTGACTAACTTAAAATTCTTTAGTGCCAAAGGCTGTGAAAAGTGTGGCCATTTAGGCTATAAAGGACGCATTGGTCTGTATGAAATTTTGACCATGAACCAAAAAATAGAAAAG
>Ga0208375_1001825_pt1 | contig 22071 bp, 19 predicted proteins | sample RifOxyD1_FD_184038 | JGI IMG/M metagenome (GOLD analysis project Ga0208375, IMG submission 184038) | Soil microbial communities from Rifle, Colorado - Rifle Oxygen_injection D1 (SPAdes) | ecosystem: Environmental > Terrestrial > Deep subsurface > Rock core/Sediment | place: Rifle, Colorado... | reverse complement strand
TACTCTAGGCTGCAGCACGATTTCAATTTTTTACAAAAAGACGTAGCTAAGCTTTGCGGCAAGAGCCGGGAGGCGGTTGCCAACACTCTGAGGCTTCTTGAGCTGCCTGACGAGATTAAAGTAGCGGTAAGGGAAGAGAAAATAAGCGAGGGTCATGCGAGGGCTATGCTGGCTGTTTCTGACGCTCAAAAACAGAAGGTTGTTTTTGTGAAAACTCTGAGAGATGGGCTTAACGTCAGGGAGGTGGAAAGTTTAGTCGCTCGCCTGAATATCTGGCAGCCGGTTAAGAGAAAGGTTTCGGCCGCCTCAAAAGAGGTTAAGGCGCTGGAAGAAAAAATCAGAAATGTTTTGGGAATCAAAACCATCAAACTAAGAATGGAGGGCGGACGTCCCAAGCTGACTATTTTCTTTAATTCTAAAAAAGAGGTTGACGGCTTATTTAAAAAACTCAAACCTTAAGCTTAAGATTTCACTTTTTTTATCCAAGTGGCATCAATAATTTTTTGAGGCCATTTTTTTTGTATTTCCTTCATCTCTCGGCAATCGGCTTTATGGACGATTGCTCCTCGGTCTTTAGTGATGTAAGCTTTAATTTTGTCACCAGTCTGGGGCGAGCAGCATTTAGCTAAATGTACCTGGATGCCTGTTTCTCCAGCTAAAGAGATAACCATTTCTGTTTTCGGCACCTTCTTTGCTTTTGGCCCCCGTTTTGATCGGCTCAGTTTGGGGAAACGAATAATTCCTACTGTTTTTTTCAGAAAACTTTTTAAACCTTCAGCCGGCGAACTTTGTTTCAAAAAGCTTTTTATTCTGGAACGGGCCATGCTGGTTTTGACAAACTTCAACCAATCCCGAGAGGGCTTTCGGTTTTTATCGACCAGAATTTCCACGATGTCGCCGTTTTTTAAGGGCTGAGAAATTGGAATCATCTTCCCGTTGACTTTAGCGGCTTGGCAGTGGTCGCCGATATCGGAATGAACCGCATAGGCAAAATCAATGGCACAGGCTCCTTCGGGGAGGTCAATGACATCGCCCTTCGGGGTGAAGATGAAAATCCTGTTCTTAAAAAAATCAATTTTCAATCCTTCCAAGAAATCCTTGGATTCCAAGATTTTACTCTGCCAATCTCTCAGTTGCTGAACCCAGGAAAATTTCTTACCCTGGCTTTTCAAATTGATACCCTCTTTCATAGCCCAATGGGCGGTAATACCGTATTCAGCCTCTTCGTGCATTTCCTTTGTTTTAATCTGGATCTCGGTAATTTTTCCGCCAAGGCAAAGGCACGTTGTATGGAGAGCTCGATAGCTGTTCGGCTTCGGAAAGGCGATATAGTCTTTAATTCGGCCGGGTAGCGGCTTCCAAAATTTATGAATTATTCCCAGAACCTCGTAGCAAGTTTTAATGTCCTCGACAATTATCCTTAGGGCCACTATATCGTAAATTCTGTCAAAATTCATTTCGTGTTTCAAAAGTTTCTGATAAAGAGTCCAATAATGTTTCGGCCGATAATGGATATCGATTATTTTTATCCTTTCCTTTTGGAATATTTTTATCAGGACCTTTTTAAATGTTTCCAGATATTTTTCTCTCTCTTCATATCTTTCTTTAACATTGTTGATGAGCCAATTATATTCTTTTGGATAAAGATGCATAAAAGCCAGGTCCTGCAGTTTACCCCTCATCTCTCCGATACCCAGTCGATTAGCCAAAGGGGCAAAAATCTCCAAGGTTTCCAAAGCTATTCTTTTTTGTTTTTCAGGCGGGACGGAATCCAGGGTTTCCATATTATCTAACCTGTCTGCTAATTTGATTAAAACCACCCTTAAGTCTTCCGCCATGCCAAAAAACATTTTTCTTAAGTTTTCCGCCCGCAAATCAATCGGTTTTTTAATCCTCATTTCTATCGGTTCGACCTGGAGTCCTTCTTTGGGATAACGGAGTTTGCCGAGTTTCGAGACGCCGTTGACCAGAAAAGTAATTTCTTTGCCGAATTCCTTTTCAATATCTTCCAAGGTTTTATTGGTATCATCGGCGACATCATGCAAAAAACCGGCCGCCACTGTTTTGGGGCCTAATTTCATTTCGCTCAAAATTTGAGCGACCCTGAGCGGGTGAGAAATATAATCTTCGCCCGAGGCTCTTTTTTGCCCTTGATGAGCGGCTTGGGCGAACTCAAAAGCGCTTTTAATTAGTTTTGGGTCAGAGGTATTTTTAAGAATTTGTTGGAGTTGCTGGCTTGGCATAATCGCATTCTTTGTTGGAGCACTTGATCTTTTTATATTTTTCTATAAGAAGCGACGAGCACTTGGGGCATTTTTCGTTGACGGGCTTGTCCCACAAAGCGAAATCGCATTTGGGGAAGCGGTCGCAGCCGTAAAATATCTTATTGGTTTTAGTTCTTTTGGCGACGACGTTGCCTTCTTGGCACTTCGGGCACTTTATCCCTAGATTGTTCTGGGGCAAAGATTCAGTATACTTGCATTCCGGGAATTTAGAACAGGCGTAAAATTTTCCAAATTTTCCTAACCTGACCAAAAGCGGGCTTTGGCACTTCGGACAAAGCTTTTTAAGATTCTCTTCAGTAAACTCTTTTTTTGAAACGTCCTTATATTTTTGTTCCAAGTTTTTACTGAAAGGGGCGTAAAAATCCTCAAGAACCTGCTTCCATTTTCTTTCGCCCCGAGAAACATTATCGAGATCTTCTTCCATGTGAGCAGTAAAATTAATATCGACGATTTCGGGAAAATGTTCGACTAAAAGGTCGTTAACCACCAATCCAATTTCCGTCGGCTGGAAAAACTTTTTTTCGTTTTTTTCAATATAGTTTCTTCCCTGAATGGTGGAAATAATTGGAGCATAGGTTGATGGCCGTCCGATGCCCGCTTTTTCCAGAGCTTTAATTAAGGTGGCCTCGGTATAGCGGTTGAGGGGTTGCGTAAAGTGCTGCTGCGGGTCTAGTTTTACGAGCTTTAAGGCTTCGGCTTTTTCCAAGGGCGGTAATTCAATTTCTTCATACTTTATAGGATAGACTTTCAAGAAACCGTCAAACTTCAGGGTTTGGCCGTTGGCCCTAAAAACACATTCTTTGGCCTTAATATCGGCGGTCGTAGCTAAGAAGATTGCTTCTTTCATTTGGCTGGCCATAAATCTCCGCCAGATTAAATCATAGAGTTTATATTGCCTTTCGTCCAATTTGGCCTGATCAGGCGTGATTTCGGGGTAAGTGGGCCTGATAGCCTCATGGGCTTCCTGGGCTCCTTTGGCTTTAGTTTTAAATTTCCGGAATTGATAATAATTTGGGCCGTAGTTTTTGGTGACGAACTTTTTAGCGATGCCCAGGGACATTTCCGAAAGATTCAAAGAATCGGTTCGGTGGTAAGTGATCTTTCCTGTTTCATAGAGCCGCTGGGCGATGCTCATAGTGAATTTCGCCGGGAACTTGAATCGTCTCCACGCTTCTTGCTGCAACGTGCTTGTGGTAAACGGCGGTAGGGGATTTTTGTTCACTTCTTTTTTTTCAACTTCTAACACCTGGTATGCGGCTCCCGCCAAACCTTGAATGATTTTTTCCGCCTCTTTCCGGTTTTTTATTTCCAGTTTATCAAGAACTTTATCGTCTTTTTTAATTAACACCGCCTCAAATGATTGAGGTCCGGCCTCAATCATTTTTTGGAGGGTAGCGAGAACTGTCCAGTATTCCTGGGCTAAAAATTTCTTAATTTCCCTTTCTCTTTCCACCACTAACCTAACCGCGACCGATTGGACTCGGCCTGCTGACAGGCCCCGGGCGATTTTTTTCCACAGAAACGGCGATAATTTATAACCGACGATTCTATCTAACACCCTTCTTGCTTGTTGGGCGTCAACTTGATTGAGGTCGATATCTCGGGGGTTTTTGAGCGCCTCCTGGATAGCCTCTTTGGTGATTTCATGAAAGACGATCCGCTGATAACCCTTATCTTTATCCAAACCTAAGGCCTGGGCCAAGTGCCACGCGATCGCTTCGCCTTCTCTGTCCTCATCGGTAGCTAAGATAACTGATTTCGTCTTTTTTAATTCTTTTTTAAGCGCATTTAATATTTTTCTTGATTTGGTGGGAATAACGTATTTGGGTTCGAAATCTTTTTCCACATCAATGCCAAGTTCTCCCTTAGGCAAATCCCTGACATGCCCGTAGGACGCAAGGACTTTATAGTTTTTCCCCAAGAAACCCTGGAGCGTCTTTGACTTGGTCGGCGACTCAACGATAACTAAATTCATATTTTCTTAATGTAACACTGATTTTGGAAAATGACAAAACTTAATTATTTTTCATTTTATCAATAGCGTCAGAAAGTATCTGACAATATAGATTCAAACCTACTTGGTTGATATTGCCCGATTGTTCTTTGCCTAAGATATTACCGGCTCCCCTGATTTCCAAATCGCGCATGGCAATTCGATAGCCAGAGCCCAGTTCTTGTGCTTCTTTTAACGCTTTTAACCTTTCTTTAGCGAGATCCGAAAGGTTGTCGCCGTAAAAGAAATAGGCAAAAGCCTGGATATGGGATCGTCCCACCCTGCCCCTGATTTGATAAGCCTGGGCTAAGCCAAGCCTTGGAGCGTCAGCCACAATTAAAGTGTTGACGTTGGGCACATCAAGCCCGTTTTCAATAATGGTGGTCGCCACCAACACATCAAATTTTTTATTTCCAAAATCTTTCATGACATTGACCAGTTCTTTTTCGTTTAATCTTCCATGGACTATTCTGATTTTGGCTTGCGGAACCAGTTTTTCAAGAAACTTTCTGGCGGTTTCGATGTTTTCCACTCGGTTGTGCAGATAATAAACCTGTCCTCCTCTTTTCATTTCCTTATTGATCGCTGTTTTTATTATTTTTTCAGACCAGGGCAGCACAATTGTTTTTATCGGTTGACGATAGAGCGGAGGCGTTTGGATGATGCTGATTTTCTTTAGGGAAGATAAGGCCAGGTACAGGGTTCTCGGGATAGGTGTGGCTGAAAGCGACAAAATATCCAAGGAAGCTCGTATTTTCTTTAATTTTTCTTTTTGTTTGACGCCGAATCTCTGTTCGTCGTCAATGGCTAACAGTCCCAGGTTTTTGAACTCAACGTCATTCGATAAAACGCGGTGAGTGCCGATAACAATGTCAATTTGCCCTTGTTTCAGCTTTTGAATGATATCTTTTTGCTCTTTTTTAGTTTGCAGTCGGCTGAGCAGTTCAAATTTGATAGGAAGGCTGTCCAATCTTTTTTTAAAAGTTTGAAAATGCTGGGAAGCTAAAATAGTGGTCGGGCAGATCAGGGCTGCTTGGAAGCCTGAATTAACCGCCTTGACCATAATCCTTAAAGCCACCTCGGTTTTGCCGAAGCCCACATCGCCGCAGACGATTCTGTCTAAAGGAATTTGGGAAGTTTCCAGATCTTTTTTAATGTCTTCGATCGCCTGGATTTGATCGGGCGTTTCTTCGTAGGGAAAAGTATCGGTCAGCTGGGTATCGATCTCGGTGTCGGGTAAATAATACGGGCGCGTGGCTATCTCCCTTCGGGCATAGATTTCTAAAAGCTCTTTGGCAAGTTTTTCAGCGTCTTCTTTGACCCTTCTTTTAGTTCTTTCCCAAACAGGGGAGCTTAGTCTTGAAATTGAAGGGGCTTGGAAGCCGACATACCTTGAAAGCTTCCTTTCAAGCCCCACGGGTACATATAACTTATCGCCCTGCGCGTATTCCAGCAGATAATATTTGATTGAGGTCGGACCTCGATCAATTTGGATGATGGCGGTAAAGCAGCCGATGCCGTGATCCAAATGCACTAAATAGTCTCCAGCTTTTAAGGTGCCCAGTTGCGAGTAGAGTTTTTGCCTTTTGAGTTTTCGTTGGATTCTTTCTTTAGCTTTTTGCTCATCGGCGACGGCGATGGGCAGGGGCTCGATATTTTCGATCTGGTTGCCGTAAAAATCAATTCGGAAAGCGTTATTAGAATTAATAGGGAAGAGGTCAATCGTGCCGCCTCTTCGCGAAAATTCGCCGGGCTCGGAGATGGTTTGAACTTTTTCGTAGCCCATCTCGTCAAGTTTCCTTAAAACCCGCGAGAAGTTCATGGCGTGGCTTCGCTGGAAAAGCAGGGTATTGTCTTCAAAAAACGATTGGGATTTTTTGGCCTCCAAGATTTTTTCGAGGTTTTCCTCAAACCACAAATTGCCCCTTTCTAGAAAATAGGGGGTGATGCCGGCGATTAAAATTTGGCCGATATTCCTACTTGACGATTCCATCTGCTTAGAATATAGTACAATATTCAGCATATTGTCAAAAAGGAGGGAAAATGTCTACGGGTGTACCGAAAAACTATAAAGATGCTTTAATCGCTGGGACAAAGAGGTTGCTTCACCATTTTGAACATCTAAATGGGGCAGAAACAGAAGAGGGATTTAAGGCGGATCGGTCGCATTGCACTGATGAGGAGATCGCTGGTCTTTGTATTAGTATAATGGATACTGTAAGAAAATTAACAAGAATCAGCCTTTCTGAATTAGATGAGCCAATACCCGATAGAGAATTAAAACTTTTTGCCCCCTGGGAAGATAAGGTTCATTAAAAAGAAACAGTAAAAAGCCGAGGTGATAAATATTTGAATCATCGCCCCGGCTTTTCATTTTGTCAGCTTGTTGACGTCTGACTTCAACAATCAATCGATATGAAGATTTCCGATTTTTTCGTTGAAATTTATATCAAACAGACATTGTTTGGCAAACTCTTTATATACCTGCGGTGTAGAAAATATTTCTCCCAATATATCCTTTTCGATAATGGGTGAGTCGCGTTTTCCAGCATAATCACCCAGGCTATTATAGGGATCGTTTAGGGCCCACTCATAAGCTTTATCGAATTCTTGGACGGCTTTTTCAAGTCCTCCTGGATATTCTTCAAACGCATTTTTAACCTGGATATAAACACTAAGATATGTAAGGTAATCATCTTTTTCTATAAGTTTTCCTTTATATTTTCCTTGGAATAGACTTCCAACTTCTTTATACCGTTCGTTAAATCGTTTAGCCATCGCCGTTCCCGCTCTTTGCATAAATATTCTGATTCCATCATCCACCTCCTGTTTTAAAAGTAGGTGCAAATGATTTTCTCTTAATTTAAAAGCAAGAATTTTTACAAGTGGTGAACGGATACCCAATGATTGAGGCCAGATTAATCGATTGTTGAAGTCTGACTTCAACAACGCACGCAATTCGCGGAAAGGATTCGGAATTAAGGATTGGTGGTTGAGGTAATATAAAACTTGTAGAAAACACCATTTATCTTTTGCGTCACGGACAATCGGTTGTTTACGATTTCCCCGATTATAGATATGAGCATAAGAGCCGACCTCAAACTTCATGGTTTTGTGATCTGTTGACGTCTAACTTCAACAAGTCAATGATTTTGGGAATGACGGTTTGGATAATTTTCTCTTCTGTTTTTGTAAAGTTTTGTAAAACGAACCCCGCAGCAGAAATCTTTTTTCGCTGCGGGACTGGTCCAGTACCGAGCTTCGCTCTGGTACCGGGCTTTTCTACAGGATGAATTCCTATCCTCACTCGCCAAAAATCTTTGGTTCCCAATCTTTTGATGATTGATTCTACGCCTTTATGGCCGGCTGAGCCCCGGTTTTTGGAAATTTTAAATTCACCCAGCTCAAGATCGACATCGTCATGGACAACCCATAAATCAGCCGGTTTTATTTTATAAAAGTTAATCGCCTCGATTACAGCAGTTCCGGACTTGTTCATGAAAGTTTGAGGTTTCAATAACACGACATCGTTTGGCTTCTGTTTCGCCAATTCATCAATCACCCGGAAGCCGATGTTGTGCCGAGTTCTTTTATATTCTTTTCCCGGATTGCCCAGTCCCGTGATTAAAACCATAGTTGATTTATTATATCACTCTGTTATAATAGTAAAAGTTATGAATAAACTCTTTCTCTATATTTGGGAGGTTTTAAAGATTGTTATTGTCGCCCTGTTGATTGTGGTACCGATCCGCTATTTCGTTTTCCAGCCTTTTTTTGTCAGGGGGCAATCAATGGAGCCCAATTTTTATAACGGAGACTATCTGATTGTCGACGAGCTCTCATATCAGTTTCGCGCGCCTCAAAGGGGAGAGGTGGTGGTTTTTAAGTATCCCAACGACACTACTCAGCGTTATATCAAAAGGATTGTCGGATTGCCTGGAGAAACTATTGCGGTCAATTCCGGGAAGGTTTTTATCTACCAGGACGGCATACCCGTGGCCTTAGATGAATTACTCTATCTCTCTCAAACCACCCAAACGCAGGGCAGTATCAAGATAACTTTGGACAAAAACGATTATTTTGTTTTAGGAGACAATCGTGCTGTCTCAGCCGATTCCCGGGCTTGGGGCACTTTGCCCGAAAAGGATCTGATCGGCCGGGTAATTTTTAGAGCGTGGCCGCTGAGCGCTTTGGCCCAAGTCGGAGTGCCTAATTATAGCGAGTAAAATACTCGATATATTGGGCATTAAGTCCACTATTAAATTTTTTTAAATTATCTTATGGCAAAAAAAATGAGACTTCAGGCGCCTACCGGCATGCACGACATTCTACCGGACAGTCAGCCTTTTTTTCATAAAGTTTACGCGGTCGCAAGTTCGGTCGCCCAATTTTACGGTTTTAAAAAAATCGATACGCCCGTCGTCGAAGATGCCGAGCTTTTTTCAAAAGGAATCGGGTTGGGCACGGATATCGTCGAAAAAGAAATGTACTCTTTCCGCAGCAAGGGAGGTGATTTTCTGGCGTTGCGGCCCGAATTTACCGCGGGTATTGTGAGAGCTTATATTGAGCACGGCATGGTTAATCTTCCCCAGCCCCAAAAGCTTTATTCTTATGGGCCCTTGTTTCGGATGGAGCGCCCCCAGGCCGGCCGCTTCCGCCAGTTCCACCAAGTTGACCTCGAAGTTTTTGGCGAGCAGGATTCGGTGATCGACGCCCAGATTATCCAGATTTTTTATAATATTTTAAAGGAGCTGAAATTTAAGAACTTAATTATTGAAATCAACAGCATCGGCGACAGCCAATGCCGCCCCTATTACAAAAAACTGCTCGTTAATTATTTCCGTTCGCGGGAAAGCTCTCTTTGCGCCGATTGCCGCCGGAGGTTGCGCTACAATCCTTTAAGGATTCTTGATTGCAAAGAAGAAAAATGCCAGCCGGTCAAGGCCCAAGCTCCCCAGCTAGTCGATCATCTTTGCGACCCGTGCAAGACCCATTTCAAAGAGGTGTTGGAATTTTTAGATGAAGTGGAGATGCCCTACAGGCTCAATCCTTATTTGGTGAGGGGGCTGGACTACTACACCAAGACCGTTTTTGAAATTTACGAAGATTCAGAAGAAGACCAAAAGCTGGGAGCCTTGGTCGGCGGCGGAAGGTTTGATACTTTAGTTAAAATGCTGGGGGGCAGAGATACGCCAGCCTGCGGTGCTGCAGCCGGAGTCGAAAGAATCGTCATCACCCTTAAAGAAAGAATGAAACAGGAACCAGCTGGCGGTTCCGCGCCGCAGAAAGTTTTCCTGGCTCAATTAAGCGATTTGGCTAAAAGAAAGAGTCTGAAACTTTTTGAAGAATTTAGAAAGGCCAAGATCCAGATAGCGGAATCTTTCGGCAAGGATTCTTTAAAAACCCAGTTGCGCTTGGCTGACAAAATGGGCGCTAATTACGCCCTGATTCTGGGGCAAAAAGAAGCTTTAGAAGAATCGATTATTATCAGGGACATGAGAACGGGCAGGCAGCAAACGGTGAAGCTCGACAAGGTGGTCAGGGAAATGGAAAAATACTTAAAAAAATAAGAACCTCGCTTCGCGAGAACCTTGGCCTGCGGCTAAGAACCTCGCTTCGCGAGAACCTTGATTTTTCACTAATGTTCAAAATTAAAAAACTATGACTGATTGCCTATTTTGCAAAATCGTGGCGAAAGACTTGCCCAGCACCATTATTTACCAGAACCCCAATTTTTTAGTCATCAGGGACATTAAGCCGTTAGCTCCAATTCATCTGCTGATCATCACCAAGAAACATATCCCGTCGGTTGACCATTTGGCAAAAAATGATAAAGAATTAATAGGAGAGATGGTGCTTACGGCCCAAGCCGTTGCCCGAGACCAGGGATTGAGGGAGAGGGGCTACAAACTCAGTTTCAACGTGGGCAAAGGCGGCGGTCAGCTCGTTCCGCACCTTCATTTACATTTATTAGGAGGATGGCAATAAAATAACTTAAAACAATATGCATTTAGAAGTCACAAAGCAAGAAAGGGAAACATCGCAAAGTTTGGTGCGCAGGTTCGGCCGGAGGGTCCAGCAGAGCGGGCTTTTAGTCAGGGCCAGAAAACTTAGATTCAGGAAGAAGCAGAAAAGCCAGGGAGCCGAAAAAAGAGCGGCTTTGCGGCGCGAAGAAGTGAGCAAGGAGTACCAAAAGTTAAAAAAATTGGGTAAATTAGAGTATGGCTCTAAAACAGCGAATCCAAGGCGATTTAACTGAGTCGGTCATGGGAAAAGAGGAATTGAGATCCTCGGTTTTGCGTTTGCTTCTGTCGGCGATTAACAATAAGGAAACCGAAAAACGGACGAAAATTTGGCGAGAAACCCCGAAGGCCTCAATTGAAGATTTGGAAAAAGAAAGCAAGCTGACCGATGAAGAAATAATCAACGTTATTTCTTCGGAGATCAAAAAAAGGAGAGAATCAATCGAACTTTTTGAAAAAGGAGGAAAGGGTGATCAGGCCGATAAAGAAAAGAAGGAGGCTCAAATCTTGCAAAAATACCTGCCCGAGCAAATGTCCGAAGCAGAGCTTAGAAAAATTGTTGAAGAGGCGGTCAAAAAGGTAGGGGCAAAAGAGCAGAAAGACATGGGCAAGGTGATGGCAGAGCTCGCGCCCAAAACAAAGGGCAAAGCTGACGGCAGCTTGATATCCAAGGTGGTCAAGGAATTATTGACTGTTCAAAAATAGTTTATGATTGAGGTTAATAATTTAACCGAGTTTAAGATCAGCGAGAGTTTTTTTAAAAAATTGGCGGAAGATGTTTTTAAAAAAGAAAAAACACAACTGGATTTATCTGTTGCCTTAGTCGAATCAAAAGAAATAAAGGCGCTCAATAGAAAATATCGTAAAAAAGACAAACCGACCGACGTACTTTCTTTTTCTTACGGCAATTCTGGGGAAGTCGTCATTTGCCCGGGAGTGGTGGAAGCAAATGCTAAAAAATACCAAGCTGTTTTTAAAAAAGAGTTAGCTCGCGTTTTAATTCACGGCCTTTTGCACATTTTGGGTTACAACCACCAGACCATGGCGAGCAGGCAGATTCGTTATCTTAAATTATTTTTAAAGTAATGGCAAAAAATCGCATTATCACCGGCCTCGACATCGGGACGCATTCCATCAAAGCGTTAAGTGTCGTCCAAAAAAGCAATTCACCGGCCCTGGAAGTTTTGGGCTTTGTTGAGGTGCCTTCTTTCGGGGTAAGACGAGGCGTGGTCTATAACGTCGATAATGTTTCTGAAAGAATCATCCAGGCTTTAAGCCAGCTTCAGGAAGGCACGGGCCAAAAAGTTGAAGATATTTACGTCAATATCGGCGGCAGCCATATTTTTTCCACCTTATCGCGCGGTACGGTTATTGTTTCTCGGGCTGATAGAAGAATTTCGGAAGAAGATGTCAACCGCGCCGTTCAAGCCGCCAAGATATTTCCGGTGCCTTCGAATAATGAAATTCTGGAAACTTTCCCTAAAGAGTTTGTGATCGATGGTCACGGCAAGATTAAAAATCCATGCGAGATGGAAGGGGTAAGGCTGGAAGCGGAGGTGGTGGCACTTTGCGCTTTTTCCCCATACAAAACTAATCTGACTTCGGCGGTCTTGGGCGCCGATTTGCAGATTTCCGATATCATAACTTCCGCGCTGGCAAGTTCCCGGGCCGTTTTAACTCCCCAGCAGAAAGAGCTGGGAGTGTGTCTGTTAGATCTTGGCGCCGGCACCACTAATTTTGTCGTTTATCAAGAAGGCGACTTAGTCCATACGTCTGTTTTTCCGGTGGGTTCGGCTCATATTACCAGTGACTTGGCCGTGGGGCTTAAAATAGACATTGAATTAGCCGAACAGATTAAAAAAGAATTTGGTACGTGTATTTATAAGGGCGGCGGCAAGAAAGAAAGAATCGAAACAGAAAATGGCGAGACGCTCGTTTTTTCGCAAAAAGCGCTGGTGGGGATTATCGAAGCCAGGGTAGGCGAGATCTTTGATTTGGTCCGCCAGGAATTAAAGAAAATTTCTCCGCAGTGTTCGTTGCCGGCGGGAGTCGTTTTAACCGGCGGAGGGTCAAAACTTCAAAAGATCGTCGAATTCGCCAAAAAAGAATTAAAATTGCCGGTTCGGGTCGGGTTTCCGCAAAACTTAGAGGGCTTGGAGCGAGACCCGTCATTAAGCACGGTTTGCGGTTTGATTTTAACCGGCTACGACGGCGGAGTCACCTCCCCATCCACGACAACAGGAATATTGTCTAAGATTAAAAAGACGTTAAAAATTTTTAGCACATCATGAAATCAAATAATTATCGGGGACACGCGACCAAAATAAAAGTTGTCGGCATCGGCGGAGCGGGCGGCAATGCCGTTAACCGCATGTCGAACTGCCAAATCCGGGGAGTGGAAATGGCGGCGATCAATTGCGACGCCCAGGATTTGCAAAAAATCAAAGCTCACCAAAAATTGCGCATCGGCAAAGTTCTAACCCAGGGATTGGGCGCCGGCATGAATCCGGAAGTAGGCAGAATGGGTGCTCAAGAAAGCAAGGAAGAAATTATCCGTCTTTTGCAAGGAACCGACATGGTTTTTATCACTTGCGGCCTGGGTGGGGGTACGGGCACAGGAGCGGCGCCGGTGGTAGCGGAAATAGCCAAAAGCCTGGGAGCGCTGGTGGTTGCTGTCTGCACCCTGCCTTTTTCTTTCGAGGGCGCTTACCGTAATCAGTTGGCTAAAGCGGGACTCGAAAATCTCAAAGACAAAGTGGATACGCTCTTGGTCATTCCCAACGACAAGGTGCTTTTGCAGGGCGATAAGAAAATAACCCTGTCTTCCGCTTTCTGGGCCTGCGATGAGGTTTTGAGGCAGGCGGTGCAAAGCATCACCGATTTGATTTTATTTCCCGGCATCATCAACATCGACTTCGCTGACGTAAAAACCATCATGAAGAACTCCGGGCCCGCTTTTTTCGGCCAGGGCTGCGCCAAAGGCGAAAGAAAAGTGGAAACAGCCGTCAATTTAGCCATGCGCTCGCCCTTTTTGGATGCTTCCCTTAATGGAGCCAGAGGAATTTTGTTTAATGTTTCTGGCGGAGATGATTTAAGTTTAACCGAGATAAATGAGGTGGCTAATATCATTACCAAAGACGCCGATCCGCGGGCTCGCGTTATTTTCGGGGCCGTCCACGACAAAAGATTGCAGAAAGACGAAATAAAAATAACAATTATCGCCACTGGTTTCGAAAAGAAATAACGGGGGTGTGGATAAGTACGGTTTTTTAGAGCCATTTGACAAGGTTTGACCGAGTTTTACCGGCAAGGTAAAATGGAGTAATCATTACTAGGAATATCTCTTTTTAAAAGAGGTTTTTTCATCTCTACATGGAAAACAGAATCAAAAAAATTAAAAAAAGAGACGGCACGGTTGTTGATTTCGATCAGCAAAAGATTACTGCCGCCATTTCGAAGGCTCTGGTTGCGACCGAAAAGGGCAATGGCGAAGAATCCCAAAAACTTTCAGATAAAGTGGTTGAATTATTGAACCGGAGGTTCAAAGCAGAGGAGAGGCCTGAAGTTGAACAGATTCAAGACATTGTTGAAGAGGTTTTGATTGCCGAGAACTTCGTTGAAACGGCCAAGGCCTACATTCTTTACAGAGAGCAGCGCAGACGCATCAGGGAAGCGGCCGGCGGCATCGACGAATCGCTGGAAATGATTGATAAATACATCAAGGAACTGGATTGGCAGGTTTACGAAAACGCCAACATGGCCTATTCCTTGCAGGGTTTGAACCATTACGGCGTTTCCGCCCTGACTAAAAAATATTGGCTCAATAAAGTTTATCCCAAAGAAGTCAGAGAAGCGGCCGAAGGCGGAGATTTTCATATCCATAATTTAGACACTTTAGCCACTTATTGTAACGGCTGGGATCTTTACGATTTGCTTTTAAGGGGGTTTGGAGGAGTGCCTGGAAAGGTTGAGTCCAAGCCCGCCAAACACCTGGTCGCTGCCTTGGGGCAGCTGGTTAATTTTTGGTATATTGTGCAGGGCGAGAGCGCCGGAGCTCAGGCGATTTCTTCGTTCGACACTTTATTGGCGCCTTTTGTCCGCTACGATAATTTGAACTACAATCAGGTCAAGCAGGCAATGCAGGAATTTTTATTTAACTGTTCCATTTCAACCAGGGTCGGCTTCCAGAATCCTTTTACCAACCTGACCATCGATATTAAGCCGTCTCCCGCTTTAGCCAAGCAGTCGGTCATCATCGGAGGCAAGCCGCAGAAAGAAACCTACGGCGAATTTCAGGAAGAAATGAACATGATCAACCGGGCTTTTTACGAGGGATTAATGGAAGGAGATGCTAGGGGGCGGCCTTTCACTTTTCCCATTCCCACGGTCAATATCACCAAAGATTTTAACTGGGATGACCCGAATTTAGATCCTCTGTGGGAGGCGACTGCCAAATACGGCGTCAATTATTTCAGCAATTTCATCAACTCCGACATGAAGCCGGAGGATTCCAGGAGTATGTGTTTAGATTCAAAAGAAGAAATTTTAATCAGAAATTCCAAGAAAATCAAAAGATTGGCCATCAAGGAAATAGTTGAAACTTATAAAGCAGAAGATTTTGATAAAGAGGGGTGGGCAGAGTGCGAGAAAGAAAGAAACCTTGAGGTGCTATCATTGAATCCCCAAACTCTTAAAACCGAATGGTCTTCGGTAAAAAGGTTTTTCAAAGTTCTTGACAGCCAGGCAGTGGAAATTGTCAGCGAAGATGGCAAACAAGCCACTTTTTCGCTTAAGCACCCGATACCCGTTTTTACCGAAAAGGGCATAGCGATGAAATGGTCCAAAGACATCAAAAAAGGAGAATATCTTATTTCTTTAAAGAAAGCGCAAGATAGCTTGTCAAAGGAATATCAAAAAATAAACAACTTTGTTTTAAATGAAGATTTGGCGAAACTTTTGGGTTACTTTGTGGCTGATGGTAATTATCTTTTTGAGAGCAGAAGGGGTTATACCTATTTTGGCCAGCCTCGGGGCCTACAATTTACTTTTAAAACCGGCGATAAGGAAAATTTAGACGCTATCAAATCATTAATTAAAAAAGTTTTTAAATTAGACTGCAAAGAAAAACAAGACCCCCGATACAATACTTATTATCTTTATGTTTATAATTCAGAGTTGGCCCGGAAATTATACGCCGTCGGGTTTAAAAAATATGGGAGATTGCCCCAAATCTTATTCAACTCTCCGCAGAGCGTTATTGAAAATTTCTTAAAGTTTCATTTTAAAGGAGACGGATATGAGAAAAGGAAAGAGATCCACATAAATGATTTGGAATTATCGCGAGACTTGGTTTTGCTGTATACTTTGACCGGCCAGCCTGTTACTTATAAATTAAGAAAAAGAAGCCAAAGAATTTATTTGCAGCACGCCAAGTCAAAAATGAAAAAAGGCCGTGGCGACACGAATACCCCCATTTTAGCGGAAATGATCCCCGGCTGGATGGCCGTCTCCACCTATAAGGTGCCCGGTCTCAAAAAATCAAGGATGGTTGGTTTTGATACTTTGGATAAATACGGAGCCAATACCCAAGAAAGTTTAAAAATTAAAAATAGCGATATTTATTTAGTAAGAGTTAAAGAAGTAAAAATTAAAAAATATAAGCAGTTGAAAGAATTCTACGACGTTGAGTTGGAAAAGAACCATTTGTTCTTACACTCTTTAGGCCAAATTTCATTTAATTGTTGCCGGCTCAAGCTCGACAATCGCGAACTTTACAAACGTGGCGGAGGACTTTTTGGTTCGCAACCCTTAACCGGAAGCATCGGCGTAGTTACCCTGAACATGCCTCGGATCGGTTATCTTTCCAAGACCAAAAAAGAATTTTTTGAAAGATTAGGACATATGATGGATCTGGCCAAAGAAAGCCTGGAAATCAAAAGGAAGTCCCTGGATAATTTCATGGAAAAAGGCCTCTATCCTTATTCCAAGCACTATCTTTCAGGAGTTAAACAAATCAGGAATAATTATTACGGCAATCACTTTTCCACTATTGGCCTGGTTGGCATGAACGAGGCCTTGCTTAATTTCATCGGAGAAAACATCGGTTCTCGTTCAGGCAAGAAATTAACCCTTGAAATCATGGATTTTATGAGAGAAAGGCTGATCAAATACCAGACTGAGACCAGCAACTTATATAATTTGGAAGCAACACCGGCCGAGTCTACCGCCTACCGGTTGGCCCAAAAAGACAAAGAAAAATACCCCGATATTATTACGGCCGGGGAAACAGAGCCCTATTATACCAACTCAATTCATCTGCCGGTGAATTATACCGATGACATATTTGAGGTTTTAAAGCTTCAGGACGAACTTCAAACGAAATTCACCGGTGGCACGGTCGTCCACCTCTTTTTGGGTGAGCGGATTTCTGATATTCAAACAGTTAAAAATTTAGTCAAGAAAGTCTTTGAGAACTTTCGTTTGCCCTACATTACCATCACTCCGACTTTTTCGATTTGCCCGACTCACGGGTACTTGTCGGGTGAACATTTTGAGTGCCCCCAATGCGTTGTCAAGCAGCCCTGCGAGGTTTATTCCCGTATTGTCGGTTATCTCCGACCGGTTCAGCAATGGAACAAGGGTAAAAAAGAAGAATTCAAGCAGCGCCAAGAGTACCTAGTTTCTAAATCCGAAGGGGTATTGGTTTCTGCGTCAAAATGATGCAAATTTGCGGATTACAAAAAGTAACCCTCATTGATTTTCCCGGCAAGGTAGCTTGCACGGTTTTTCTTGGCGGCTGCAATTTTAGATGCCCGTGGTGTTATTCTAAAGAGCTTGTTTTGCCTCAAAACATCGCTTTGCAGCCCAAAATATCAGAAAAGCAATTTTTCGATTTCTTGAAAACCCGACAAGAGTTGCTCGCGGGCGTGGTGGTTTGCGGAGGAGAACCGACCATCCACAAAGAATTGCCGCAATTCATAAAAAAAATAAAAAAAATGAATTTTTTGGTCAAGCTCGATACCAATGGTTCCAATCCCCGCGCGCTTCAAAGGTTGCTTAAAGATCGTCTCTTGGACTATGTAGCCATGGATGTCAAAGCGCCCCAGGCGAAGTATCGTGGGGCGGCGGGAGTTACGATTGACGGAGCAGATATTGCCAAGAGCATCGAAATTTTAAAAGCGTCAAAGATTGACTTTGAATTCAGGACGACGGTGGTGCCCACGATTCACACCAAAGAAGACATTATTCGAATAGCTAAGTGGCTGTCGCCGGCTAAAAAATATTATTTGCAGAATTTCCTGCCGATAAAGACGGTCAGTCAGGCTTTTGAAGAAAAAAGGCCATATTCGAACGAGGATCTTTTAGATATTCAGAAAGCGATCGTCCCGCTATTTGAAATTTGCGAGATAAGATAATGACAAGGTCGCAATTTTTTCTCTATCTCTGCTTGTCGTTCCTAGCAGGGATTTTTATTAATTCAATATTTTTATTGCCCCAAGCACTTTTGCTGGGGATCTTAATTTCCGGCGTGTTTCTGGCTTCCGTTTTCTGGAATTGTAAGAAAGTTGTCGCTATAGGCTTTTGCCTGATGTTTTTGGTTTTTGGTATCTGGCGTTATCAAACTATCTCGTCGAATATTCCCCAAGTTCAAGAAAGAGAGATAAGTTTCGTGGCAATAGTAGTCAAAGACCCCGATATCCGCGAGACTTTCACCAGACTGACCGTAACTGAGGTTCCAGCAATCGAGGCGGGACCCCAATCAGTTCAAGGAAAGATTTTGATAACAACTTGGCGATACCCGGAATACCACTACGGCGACAAATTGGAAATCATTGGTAAATTAGAGTCGCCGCCCGTTTTCGACGAGTTTAATTACAGAGATTATCTTAAAAAAGACGGGATTTTTGCGGTGATGAGCTGGCCTAAAATTGAAGTTATAGGTACGGACGCCGGCAATCCGGCAATAAATCTTTTATCGTCTTTCAAAAATAAATTTAAAGAATCAATCCGACGATTTATTTCTCCGCCCGAGTCCGGGATTTTAGAAGCGCTAGTTTTTGGCGATGAAGGCGGTATTTCAAAAGAGTGGCGTGAAAAATTAAACTCCACCGGCACGCGGCACATTGCCGCCGTTTCCGGGATGAATATCAGCATTATCACTTTTTTGATCCTGAATGCTTTTTTAGGTCTGGGTTTTTGGCGGAAGCAGGCCTTTTATTTTTCCGCCATTCTTATTATTTTATATATTTTAATGATCGGGGCGCCCGCCTCGGCGGTGCGGGCTGGTATTATGGGCGGCATTTTACTTTGTTCGCAATATTTAGGCAGGCTGTCTTCGGCCGGCCGGGCCGTAGTTTTTGCCGCAACCTTAATGCTGTTTTTAAATCCTTTGCTTTTAAGGTTCGATATCGGATTCCAACTTTCCTTTCTGGCCATTTTGGGCATCATTTATCTCCAGCCGAGCATGGCTAAATGGCTCAAGCGCTTGCCTGACCCGCGGCTTTTCCCCTTGAGAGCCACATTGTCGGCAACCTTAGCCGCTCAGGTTTTTACTCTGCCGATTTTAATCTATAATTTTGGATATATCCCCATATTTTCGCCGATTGCCAATATTTTGATCGTACCCTTTTTGGCGCCCATCACCATTATTATTTTCGCTTTCGGGATGGCTTCGATGGTTCTTTGGCCATTGGGCTATATTTTGTCCTGGCCGGTCTGGCTTTCTTTAAGCTATCTTACGAGCGTTATCGATGTATTTTCAAAATTACCCAAAGTTTGGTAAAATAAAATAATTATAGCGGGCATAATCAAGCCCGATATATCGTATTAAATACGCTATGAAAAAAGAAGCATGGGTCATCGCTGTAGATATGGGTTATGGGCACCAAAGGACGGCTTATCCTTTGAGGCATTTGGCTGTTGGAGGAAAGGTCATCAATGCCAATAACTACGAAGGAATTTCGGAGCAAGACCGGGGAACATGGAAAAAAGCAAAAGAGGGGTACGAATTTGTTTCTGCCCTTGCTAGGACGCCGATTATCGGGCCTTTAGTTTTTGGAACTTTTAATAAACTCCAAAGAATTCTGACCTTTTATCCCAGGCGCGATTTGTCGAAACCAAATCTTCAGTTAAAACAAACGCTCGCTCCAATCAAGAAGGGCTGGGGTGAGGACTTAATTAAAAAATTAAGCAAAAACCCGCTGCCTTTTATTGCCACCTTTTTTACGGCTGTTTTTATGGCCGAAAACTTTAAATATCCCGGGCAGATTTATTGTGTTGTTTGCGACACTGATATCTCAAGAACCTGGGCGCCTTTGCATCCCAAAACAAGCAGGATTAAATATTTCGCTCCCACTCAAAGAGTGGCGGAGCGTTTAAAGCTTTACGGCGTCAAACCCCGGAACATTTTTTTGACTGGCTATCCTTTGCCCGAAGAAAACATCGGCTCTCGGAAAATGGAAATTCTGAAAGCTGATTTAAAAAACCGTTTGATGAACCTCGATCCTAAAAAGAGTTATTTTAAAAATTATAAAGAATTGGTTGATTTAGAGCTGGGCAAGCTTCCCCAGAAGTCCAACCATCCTTTAACCTTAATATTCGCTGTTGGCGGCGCTGGAGCGCAAAAGGATCTTGGCGTCAAAATCGTCAAAAATCTGACCCGGGAAATTAAGGCCGGCAAAATTAAAATTATTTTGGTGGCTGGGATTAGAATAAAAATCAAGGAGTATTTTCTGGAACACACTAAAGGGTTTGGCGATGCCGTTGAAATCATTTTTGATGAAACTATGGAAGGTTATTTCAAGAAATTCAACCAAGCCCTGAGAAGAGCCGACATTTTATGGACAAAGCCCTCAGAACTTTCTTTTTACGCGGCTTTGGGCATACCTATTATCATCGCCCCGCCGATCGGTTCGCAGGAAGATTTTAATCAGCGCTGGCTTTTAAATTCAGGCTTCGGTCTTTTACAGAAAGACGTCAATTATATTAATGAATGGCTTTTTGATTGGTTGAACAGCGGTTACTTGGCAGAAGCCGCCATGCAGGGTTTTGTTGAGGGAGAAAAGATGGGTACGTTTAATATCAAAAAAATATGCTTTGGTTAGTTGTTATTACTTCGGCTTATTTAATTTTAGCCGGTGTTTTTTTAGTAAATAAGTATTTATTGGCGGGTCCTCTTTCCAGTCCTAAGGTTTTCGCTTTTTATGTGGGGACTTTAGGAGTTTTAGCTTTATTAATTATTCCCTTTGTTGGTTTTTCTGCTCCCAGCTTTTTTCAAGTTTTTTTAAGCCTAGCGGCTGGAGCCCTTTTTGTTTATGCGCTGTTTTGGCAGTACAAAGCTATACGCCTTTTTGAAGTATCCCGGGCGATTCCGGCAATAGGAGCATTAATTCCCTTATTTACCTTCGGGCTTATTTATCTTTTTTCTGCCGGTAAAGAAACCTTAACTTTTTTAGAAATTATTGCTTTTATTCTTTTGATTTTCGGAAGCGTTTTAATCACCTTAAAAAAAGGAAAATTAATTACCCTAAGGGAAATGCAAATTGTTGCCATAGCCGCCTTTTTGTTTTCTTTATCATTTGTTTTTACTAAGTATGTTTATTTAGAACAATCATTTTGGCCGGGTTTCGTTTGGATGAGAATCGGGGGAGTTTTAGTTGCCATTTGCTTCTTCCTTTTTTTCAAAGAAGTAAAAGCAGAAATATTTAAAAAGCAAGCTGGCTTCAAACCAAAAACTGCCATAATTTTTCTTATCAGCCAGGCTATGGGTGCTATAGCCTTTGTTTTGCAAAACTGGGCAATTTTTCTGGCGCCTTTAGCTTTTCTAGCTATAATAAACGCACTCCAGGGAGTTCAGTATGTCTTTTTGTTAGTTTTTGCTGCATTGTTTTCCTTTAAGTTTCCTGAGCTTCTGAAAGAACAGATTTCTCGAGAGGTAATTTTACAAAAAATTGTCGCCATTTTACTTATTGGAGGAGGATTATTGGTTTTAACCTTAAAATGAGGAAAATTTTTAAGAAAATTTTATTTGGGTTTATCGTTCTGTTTTTAATTTTCGTCGGCTATTTTTTTATAGGAGCTGCGCCCCAGACAGAAAAAATTAGTTGGGGAGTTAATTTTTCACAAAGGCATGCTGAATATTTGAGGCTTGATTGGCAAGAGACTTATTCGGCCCTAATTGACGATCTTGGGGTAAAAAGAATAAAAATAGCCAGTCAGTGGGACATGCTTGAGCCGCTGGCAGGGGAATATTATTTCAAAGATTTAGACTGGCTGATCAAAACAGCCGAAGAGGCGAAAGTTGAAGTCCTTTTGGTTATGGGAGTAAAAACCGGTCATTGGCCGGAATGCCGTATTCCAGATTGGGCCAAAAACCTGGAGAAGGAGAACCAACAAGATAGGATTTTAGAATTAATTGAAAATATTGTTTTAAGATACCGAAACGCAGATTCAATTAAGTATTGGCAGGTAGAAAACGAGCCCTTTTTTCCTTTTGGAGAATGCCCCTGGACCGACAAAGAGTTTTTAAAAAAAGAAATAGCTTTAGTAAAATCTTTAGACGCACAAAGACCTATCATCATATCCGATGCCGGCGAATTTTCTTTTTGGATAACAGCCGCTCGATTGGGGGACATAGTCAGTACTACCTTACATCGTAGGGTTTGGTTTGAAGAAATCAGAACCTATATTACCTACCCACTGAAACCAGTTTTTTACTGGAAAAAATACCAAATTATCAAGAAGTTTTTCGGCAAAGAAGTGATTGGCGGCG
>Ga0208375_1001823_pt1 | contig 22086 bp, 26 predicted proteins | sample RifOxyD1_FD_184038 | JGI IMG/M metagenome (GOLD analysis project Ga0208375, IMG submission 184038) | Soil microbial communities from Rifle, Colorado - Rifle Oxygen_injection D1 (SPAdes) | ecosystem: Environmental > Terrestrial > Deep subsurface > Rock core/Sediment | place: Rifle, Colorado... | reverse complement strand
CACACTCGCTACCCTGTCGGCCCACGCACACGCTTGTTTAACCTGCCGATCACAACCCGCGATACTACACGCCTGTAGCGCAACAAACACAATCCCCGCCGTGATTAAAAGTAGCGTTTTCCAGCGATACACGCGCTTCTCCTTCCGGGCCCCAGCGTACTTGGTCTTACCGTAGATCAAACCCCAAACGCAGCCCTTTCCAATGTTCATGCTACCCCCTGTTTTGAGATTCGAGCCATGCGTGTGCGTCTTCGCTATGGTAACGTGGCGAACGTGTCTTCACGTTTACGTCCTTTCCTGATTTATCTTTAATGGTTTTCATGAATAGATATATGGGCTTAGGAAACGTAGGGTCTTTCTTTTTGACCCTGTAAAGGGTTGATAGATTTTTGAATCCCAGTATCTCACACATCTGTTTGTTCGTAATTACTGCCATTTTTTTCACCGCCTTTTAGTGGAATTTAGTCAGTCTTTTGATACCTGCATCACTTACTGAAAACTTGCACACCTGCTAAACTATTGGTATGCTTAGAATATGTATATATCTATATATAGAGATTGCCATTTATAGCTAAAGTTGCTAAAATGGGGGACACCAGTGGCTAATGCCAACGAACAGTCCGCACCTCTCAAAGTTCGAAAGTTTGCCCATGCTTTAATTAAGGCATGGCTGGTGTCCTTATTGTTTATGGGATCCGCCCCGTAGCGTGAGAAAGTGTCGCAGGGTCGAGTGGGGCGGCATGTTAAGTTTTTAGGGATCGAGAGGTGCTTGTGTTATGCAACTAAACTGCATCATCTATGCTTGCTATGTGCATAGTATGTCAAATAATTGCATAAATGTCAATACCTTTCATCAGTATTTTTAGGAAAAATGTTATATGAGTATAGTGCGTAACGTTTTATCAACGGAAGAACTACATCGTGTTTCGGGGAAAAACATGGAAAAGAACTTGACGAAAGATGCGTTAGTCGTCAATTCCGTAGTGTTGCGAAAACGCATTGGTGAAAAGATCGCATTGGCACGGAAAGAAAAAAAGCGCAATCAAAAGCAATTCGCCGACGATATTGGTATGTCAATGTCGGCACTTGCTCATTTAGAGATTGGTCATATAAATCAAATAGACACGTTGTGTGTAATCGCAAAACATACAGGAAAAAAAATTACATGGTTTTTCGACGTAGAAGAAAATGAAAACGAATTAGTCGGGGTTGTGATAGATCAGCAAAGACAGATCGTTGAATTAAAAAAAAGGTTGGCTAAAAAACAATAGGGGGCGTGTAATGCGTAAAGTTTTATGGGTGGTCTTTTTTGCGTTGCTATTGTCGGGGTGTGATTGGTTCAAGGGCGATAAAGGCGACGACGGAGACAAGGGGGACGGTGGAGATGATGGGCTATTGCGTTCAAAAAGATATGCTGGGGTTACGACGGCAAATCCGCATAAGATTATTTTTAGTACCCCGATAGACTTGTCAAAAGATGTTGTTGAGGTTTACCGTTGCAACAGCACCGACTACACATCGGCGGTAAAAGCAAAACTACCGTGGACGGTGGAGTATTCCGAATCTCACGTTTACGCGATAGAAAACAGCAATGCGATTAAACTGCTTACAACATGGGAAACGGTAATGCCAACGTATGCCCTATCGTCCCCAGACGGAAGTAGATTTACTTATGAGATTTATGTTCGCACATTCAATACAACGTCAGCAGCAATCGCCTATAAGAAAAGCCTGTCGTCAAGCCCCGATAAATCGACGTATGGAAACATACTCTATGGAGTTGATCGGTAATGGCCTCTCTCGTAAACCGTAATGGTATCTATCATCTGTACTGGCGCGAAAATGGGAAACAGAGATCACGCGCGATAGGGCCATTGTCGGAGCAGGAAGCGAAACAATATAAACGAGATTTTGAGACGAATCAGTATCGTGGGAAAGCTGGATTGACGCTGAAAAATATCAAGTTCAAGGATTTTTGCGACGAGTATATAAGAGTTGTTTCGATGGGCGAGAAAAGACCGTCAAGCGTCGACCGCGACAAAAGGACTATTGCCACATTTATACGATTATTTCCAAAAATCGTGATCGTCGATCAGTTTAATGATTTTGTTGTGTCGGAGTACAAAGCGAAACGCCGAACGGAGGGAGTGAAAGACAGCTCTATAAACCGTGAATTGGGAACCCTAAAAAATATGGGAAAATTTGCGCTTAAAAAAACGTATACTGACAAACCGATAAACGTAGGATTTTATGAGGTGTCAAAAGTCAACCGCGAATTGGTGCTGACAGGTGTGCAGATCAAAGCGCTATTTGAAACGATTAATGAACCATTTACCACCGCTTGTATGCTTGGGCTGTACGCCGGATTAAGGGCAGGGGAAGCGTGCAATTTAACATGGGCGAATGTTGGTGATGGTGTGTTGAGGATTCGTCCATGTGGTGATTGGATGCCCAAAAACAAGACCAGTAACCGAAACGTACCAATACACCCTGCCCTGGCTAAACACCTAAAACAGGCCCAAAAGCGTGCGCGCGGTGCTGAATATGTAGTGTCTTATGAGAGTGGTGAGCGATTAAAAGAAACGGTTTTGGCATCAATGTTCACAAAATTCCGTAAAGATACTAAAATTGACGGTCTATGTTTTCACGTTCTCCGGCATACGTTCGTTTCACGCATGGCAGAGTGTGGCGCGGACATTTTCGGAATCAGTAAAATTGTAGGACATAGCACGGCAACAATCACCCAACAGGTATACACACATCTAAAAGACAGCTATTATCAAAAGAACATTAACAAGCTCTCAATTAAAATTGGTTGACAAAATGTTGGCAACAAATAGTATTTACCGTCGGTTTTCAAGTCCCTCCTCCGGCATACTGTACACAAAACAACCCATCGACGATAATCGGTGGGTTGTTTCTTTTATCGACGATAAAACCACATTACACACTTATCGCCAGTTATGGCCAAATGTAGCCATTTTAACAGCTCATGTTGGCAAAGTGTTGGCAAGCAAAAACCCCGCCGTTAAGCGGGGTTCAGTTTATTTCGTTTTGTATTTTCCCTTCCCGTCCGGTTTTATCGGGTACCCCGCGTCACCTAGCAGTTTAATGTCTCGCTGTACCGTGCGGATATTCACCCCGCGCGAAGCAGCGAATTTGCCTAAATCCACCCCACCCAGCGCCACACGGTATAACTCCAAAACCCGCTGCAACCTGATAATTAACCGCCCATTTTTTCCCTGTTTGAATTTCATTTTTTAATCCACGCTATAAAATCCGCGTATGAGGTAAACGCGCGGTTGAGCTGTCCATACCGCATCGACACCTCTCGCAGACCGTCGGCGTGATCGGCCAGTGTCTCCGTGGTATTGCACCAGCCGTTGTCCGTCGTGTCCGCATCGTGATAGAGTTTTCCCCGTATCACCAAAAATGCACCCTCTATCCCGTCCGCATAGATGTGTATGCGCGGATCGCGAGTTGTCATCGTCGCGGCGTGATGCCCCTGCGCTTTAATGTCTGCCTCACAGGCGGCGCGGGCGAGTGTCCATATCAAATTTGGATCATAGTAGCGTGCGTCCATTGTGTGCCTCCTGTTTAATTTAGTTCCGTCTCATTGTGCGGTTGTTAAATTATTTCAATTATTTTCCCAGACCTAAAACTCGTCTCGATGAAATAATCGTTCCCACCGGCTCCGCGTGTTTGGTTTGATATTTCGTCATTTTCTGATTCCCAGAATTTATGGTTAATTTTCTCACCACGAATGCTGTGCCTCTCTACCCGCACTATGTTAATCAAATCCCCGATTTCGTGCTCAAATTTTTTAACATTTACGTTTTTAATAATTTGTCCATTTGTGAGCCTAACTGTTAATTTCATTTTTTTGCTCCTACCTACCGGATGGCTCCGGTGATGCCTGTGGTGCGGTCAGGCTCCGCGATTGCCGCCGGTGAGCGAGTGGCCACCGGTCGGGGTGTGTCTGATCTCTACACTCATATGATACCATAACGACAATACGTTGTCAACAGTTATTTTCAACTATTTTCATCGTCGGAAAATATCATTCCTACGACGGAGAAAATAAATTATGCTATTTTCATTGACGGAAAAGTGGGAAAATGATAGTATGCGGTGGAGATTAAATTTGCAATATAAATAACTATTGCGGTTTTCTGAAAAAAAGGTTATACTTATAATGTAGCAAAAAACATTCGCAATTCATCGCGCCCATAGACAAGTTATCAAAGCACCTCTCAATGCGATTTTTTGCATTACGGGCGGTGTGGAGATTATCAAAGCACCGACCAAGTGATTTTTTCACATGGCTGGTGCTTTTTTATTTTATCGACGGAGAATTGATTGAACGCGAATACAATTGTTACGGAGCAAATGATAGATCAATGTAGGGAAGCACTAAAGTCTGTTTTTCTTTGCGACGAAAGAAAGAAGAAAAAATTGTTTTCATATTTTACGCCCCGCCGGAAACGGTAGGGTTTTTGTTTTTATGGAGGGGGGATCCCACAATGTGTGCCCCTCACCACAAGAACAAAAAGAACAAATTAGTGCCGATCATATAGGATCGGAATGCTTTTTTTAGTGTCATATTAGTGTCATATCGCAGATGAGCGACGGTTCGTCTGCACGCAATAGTCCGTAGTCAGGCGTTTGGTGCCCTGATCACCAGCGTCTGACTACGGAAGCCTAATCAGGAGGCTCATGCCAACGGAAATTATACCATTTCCGGCACCAAAGCAATTTGATATTGCAAAGGTACCAGAAATACATACAGAACCATTTTTTTTAATACAGAACAAGATCTTTGACGGCGGTGTATTCACTTTATTATCAGGCAACGCCCTACTTCTTTTTCTACTTCTTTTGCGCCGCTCATATAACAGGAAGGGATATATCTATACTAATCAGATAATCGACTTCACAAATATAACGAGAGCTCATGTAAGTCAATATGTTAAAGAACTTGAGAAATATCAACTTATTAGCAAGACAGGGCAGTCAAAGAAATACGCATACTTCACTTACAGAATCACGGCTGGACAAGACACTAATATAAAAGAGACGTAAGACACTAAAGCATTTCACCTGTAGCGGTGAAGATGAATTGCTGAAAACGGTGAAATAAGAATTTGATTAACAGGTTTATTTAACCTGTAGCGGTGAAATAAGAATATGCCCTCACAGTACGACAGCCAGCTAATGGCAGAGTTAAAAGAGCAGTACGGTAGTCAGTGGTACAGGCACTATGATCGTGTGTACCGTGAGCGGCACATGGTAGCGTACAAGGATATAACGCAGGGTAAGCAAGTAGACGCGCCGGTGGTACCCACTGAACCAGCAGACTGGTTAGATGGTGGATGGGATAGCGTAGAGCCGCAGCATTGAGTATATAGCGCACTCACCTCATGTGTGGGGCGCAGCGACCTGGAGGGGCTGAGTGTATCGGGTAAGTCCGACCATAGGCCCCGATGGTTGCGAAAGGGAATGAATGGCTAAGACCAAGAATCACAAACCAGAGAAGAAACACACATACGACTTAAAACCTAATGGGAAGAATGCAACGGGCGCGCCTGAAAGGTATACAGTCGAATTTCTGAAAGATTTGTGTGGCAAATTGCATATATGGGCCAAACAACCTGATAATTATATACTCGGCGAGTTTTGTTTTGACAACGGTTTTGCGCTGCAAAGACTATCGGAGTTTTGCGAAAAATCAAAAGAGTTTTCGGAAATGTTGTCATTGGTCAAGACTGCTTGTTGCAATAAATTACAGAAGAATGCTCTGACCAGAAAGACCGATGCGACGATGACAAAGTACATATTGTCAAACCATTACGACTGGAAGGAAAAGACCGAAACAGAAGTTACAGGCCTTAGCGAGATGATAGAAGCCATGCGTAAGCGTTATGAATAGCCCATGCAATTCAAAAAGTTTATCGAAGATCATTTTTTAATCGACGATAAAGATACAGGTGCATATGTTCCGTTTTTGTTCAGGAAGGTTCAGAAAAACTATTACGATATACTGTGCAAAGAATATGGCGAGAAGCTGAATTTTAGAGGGCTGCGGGAAATAGACTTAAAGGCGCGCAAAGAAGGGTTTACATCGTTCTGGTTAGGTATATTCTGCGCCGACATACTGCACAATGTTAATCCCGTTCGGTACTTAGAGATCAGCTATAAAGAAGACGCGACACGGCAGCATTTCCGACGAGCGAAAGCATATATTTTATCGTTCTTTGAAAGAAACCCGAAGAAGTGGACAAAGGAACTTGACCGGTTAGTGTTCTCTTCAATCACAGAAGGCGCAGAGTTTGTTTTAAGGCACAATGGCGCAAGTTTCTATGTGGGAACAGCTTCAACGAAGACTGGCGAGCGTGGTGGCACGGTACAAGGGGTATTGTTCACCGAAGCCGCGCATTTCCCGAATACCGGAATAATATCGGCACCGGAGATCATCGAAGGAACAAAAAGCATGGTAGCGATTAATTCTGGGATGGTGATACAGGAAACAACCGCTAACGGGTTCAACTATTTCAAAAAGACTTGGGATATGGCGGTTAGCGGTGAAGTAGACTACAAACCCAGGTTCTTCTCATGGCGAGAGTTCTACTCACAGGATGAGTACAAGGCGATATGCGCAGGGTTCACAGACAAACGGCTGATACTGCAAGAGTTCCCTGATACGCCACAAGATGCCTTTTTAACATCAGGCGAAACGTATTTCAGCAAGGATGCATTGCATCAGTATCTTTTGGAGATTAACAATGCCGCCGTTAAATGAATACCGCGATTTGAAGAAAGGCGAGCAGATATATGTGGGTGTTGACACTTCGGACGGATGCGGAGATTGGTCAGTAGGTCAGTTCTTTTCATCGAAGAGATTTGATTTTCCGCTGGTGTTGGCAATGCCAGAGATAGCGACGAGTTTCACTGATGAGCTTTTCCCGATACTTGAATACGTTTATGACTGTACAGGTATTGAGCCGTTGGTAGCATATGAGCGGGCAAAGGGTGGAGCTTGCGAGATGGACAGACTGGCACGCCTTAACAAGCAAGGAAAATTTGACATATTCAGGATGCCGATTCAAGACCCATCAACCGGCACAATAGAGAAAGCCGATAAGTTGGGCTGGGACACAAACACAGCCACAAGACCGCAGATGCTGTCACACCTGAAAGAAGCGGTTGATAATAGGTTGATTCACATATACGACAAAGCAACGATCAACGAGATGTTCAGTTTCGTCAGGGTTCAGCATAGCAGTTCAGTTAAAGCGGAGGCCGAAAAGAACGCACATGATGACCGGGTAATGGCATCGGCCATAGCGTATGAGATGTATTTGCTTTATCCAGATTTAGGACGTAATAGCGGGGCATTACAGGCGGCACAAAGAGCATATGAGCGCAGTCTACAAAGAACAGAACGAGGAAGCGGAGGATATTAATGTCAAGCAACGAATTGAAGTCGTCAGCAATTAACCTTGAGAATGGCCAGAGGTTTACCGTTAAAGGCAATCATGTGCTGATTGAGTGCGAAAGCGATTCGGACACGTTTGGATCAGGTATTATCAAGCATGAGGCGTATAAAAAGTATTCGCGGCGTGGCTGGATTCGTCAGTCAGGCGGGGTCTTTGTCGGGCTTGCGAAGGTTGAGGTGCGTCTGGGTGATGTGGTCTATTATGATTCCTACACCGGTCAAGATGTAGAGATGAACAAACAGGATTATAAGATTATCGCACCTGAAAACCTGCTGTGTAAGGTTGACGGTGACAGTCTGATAGTTATTGGCAAGCGCACGATAGTTACACCGATTGAGAATGAGGACAAGAAGACTGATGGCGGGATTATCTTATCAGTTGCCCAGCAAGAGAAGTATTCGGATGTTGGGGTAGTGGTTGACAGTGACGTGTACAACAAGGGCGAAAAGGTTCTGCTGTCACCCTATGGATATTCTCAAATCCTGCTCGATGGTAAGACGTATTTCATCGTCAACACAGAGGACATTTTAGGCGAAATCAATGGCTAAGAAATTTAAGTTGACCGAAGAAAAGAAGAAGGAAATAGCGGCTTATCTATGCTCATTATATTCAATTTACGAGCAGAACGATAAAAGCGTTATAGACAACCTTGACGAGTGGTGGTCGAGGTATACCGGTCAACATTCTGCGAAAAAAGATAAATCGTTCCCTTGGAATGGTGCCGCAGACATACAGACTGGTATTGTTTCTTACTCATGTTCGGGCATAGAAGCGCGGTATTCATCGGCGTTAAACTCCGTGCAGCTGGTCAATATCAGTTCGCAGGTCAGCGCGGCGTCAAACGCAGCAGCAAAGAACGCACAGAACTGGCTTAACAACTTCTGGCGGCATAAGTCGGGTGTCAATGACGTACTGCTCGAAGCATTCCAGTACAACACCGTAGAGGGGTCATTCTTCATTCAGATCGTTCCTGATGTGTCTAAACGTAAGGTCAAGAGGTTTTCAGTACGAAAGATAGTTGATGGCGCAAAAGCTATGTTCCAATCCCTCGTTGGTCAAGACGGTGAGATGCAAGCCGAGGACAAAGAGATCAATGACTTCATCGCTGCACGGTGGGTGAATATCCCCAGACGGTTAATCAAGTTTGATAACTCAGCTAATACAATCCAGAAGTGCGGGGCAGTCTGCATTGAGTTTGAGAAGTCACCGGCTGAAATCTTTGAATTAAGCAAACGTAAAGACAACCCGTGGTATAACGTCAAAGATATACTAAGATCAATCAAGCCCAATGATCTACCAACCGCCGAAAATGAATCTGATGATGACGATACAAAGAATGACTATATTGGCTATTCCAATACTCTTACGCACAAAAAGAAATTCTATCAATGGTGGATTGCCTATAACGTAGGAACGCCGGACGCACCGGACTATAAAGAAATGACGTTTATCATTTCAAAGGACACCGGCAATCTGGTCTATGACGAGGAAAACTCATTCTTTGATAAGCGTAAGCCGGTTGTGTCAGGGAAATGCCGGAGGATTGCCGGAAAGATAGACGGGCAGGGCATACCAATGTATATCGGTGCGCTCAATGACGCAATTGACATAGTGATAGATCAGGCACTGGATAACAACACGCTATCTAACACGATCACCGGTACATATATACCTGGTGCAGGGTTTGATCCTGACAAGCACAAATTAGAGCCGGGGAAATTCGCACCGGTTAAGTCAAATGATATTATCAAGCAATGGAAATTTGAAAGCCGTCTGCAGGACATAGCAGGGATTGAAGGTATATTGCAGGGGTTCCTTGAAAGGAAATCACTTGTCTCTGATTACTCATTAGGCCGTGAAAGCTCGATCAATAAGAAAGCGACTATGCGCGGCACGGCGATGCTTCTGCAAGAGTACGGCCTAAACCTTGACCCGCTTATGCAGAACACACAGGAAGCCCTAAAAGAAGGAATTAAACAGACTTTACAGTGTGCCTACGAGTTCATGCCAGCCGAAGGGATTACATACAGCTATCAGGACAAAGAGACGCAGGAATACAAACAGGCAACGCTTACGCGGCAAGACCTTGAATTCATTGATGATTGGGATATAGTCGTATTGCAGGGTGCTGTTGATGTTATGGTCAATGCCGATAAGCAAGGTGCTGTGGCGTTATACCAAGCATTGGGGCAAGATCAGACCGGCGAAACCAACACATACTTCCTCAAGGAGAATTTGGTTGATAAACTGGCACCACGCGATAAGTCGAAGGTTATGCGCTCACCTAAGGAAATGCAGATGTTGCAGATGATTCAGCAGAAAGCACAGGAATTACAACAGCGTGAAGCCATGATAATGCAGACCGAAAAGGTTATGAGTGATGCCAAACAGCAGATGATCGGTGAGTACGCAAAACATGAGGAAGAGAAGTTTATACACGCTATGGATGTTAAGGGCGTACCACCTGAACAGCGGGAACAGCTTATAGCGCAGTTTAGACAGCAGTTTATCAGCCGTAAGATGGCAGAGCGGAACGGGAACCCTGCACCTGAAATACCGCCACAAGAATCAGCACCAGTAGCACATCCCGGCGCACCGATGGAATGAGGTAAAGTGATAAGCGTGTTAACAAAGTGGACATTGTTGTTAGTGCCATTTGCGATTATGTGTGTCGGTGTGTCAATGATTGCTGTGAATGTGTATAGACTGGTAGCGTTTTGGATAAATAAATACAGGGCGGTGTAAAATGGCCAAGAAGACGAAGAAAGAGAATGCCTACATGGACGCACCTATTGCGTATAAGCCACCAAAGCCGTCAATGACAGTTAAGTCAACGCACATTAAAGGTATCAAGAACATGGTTGGGAAAAAGGTAAAGTTTGTTGTCACTGGCAAGGTTAAAGGCGTTAATGAGGAATACGATAATCCGAAGGTACACCGTGGAGAGGTTGAGATTCATAGCATTAAACACGCCGGCAAAGGATATGGCAAGCATTTAGGCGGAGTGGTTAAATAATGTTTACCCAGAACGAGTTAGAAGAAGCTTTAGCGACTATTGACACTCCGGGTTGGGGTGTGATCATGCGCCATGTGCAATCCGACATTAACGGATATATAGGACGACTAATTGACTCAGATGACGTTGAGGACGAGAAGCTAAAAGGGAACATACAGTCACTGCAGAGAGATATTCTTCCGTTGCGTGAAGAGTTTAGGCGTATGCTGGAAGAAAAGGTAATTGAAAACAATAAAAAGAAAAAGGCGATTGATGCGCAATGAATGGATTGTGCAGAAGATTAAGGAAATTGATGTATGTGAGAAATTTGGCGAATTGGTCATACAGTTTAAGGCTGGATTGATAGTAAATGTATCGTATAAGGAAAGCATAGAAATACCGAGAGAAGGTGATTCAATTGGGTTGCAAGAAAAAGAAGGGCGGTAAGAAGTAACTATTGACGATCTTTGAAAACTGAATGTCAAATAGTAGGCAACTGAAAGAATCAGAGCCGCTATGTGTGTACGTCGAATGACGTGCTACATGGTGGCTTTTTTTGTTTGTCAAGTTCTACCCCGAAAGGGCGAACTAAAACGAGGAGATAGACAATGCCAGATCAGATTGTTCCACCCGCAGAACCGGTAACGCCGCCTGCGAACGAACCGCCAAAAGAAACACCGCCGGTAACACCGGCACCGTCAGTAGTTGAGGAAGCGAAGTATAAGGCCGCAGTACGCGAGATGAATATTAAGCAGCAGGAAGCGGCTTTGCTTCGTAAAGAACTCGACCTGATGAAACAGCAGCTTAACGGTATGCAGCCGATGGCTCCGCAGCCACCGCTGTATCAGGAGCCGCCGGAACACGTCAAACGTCAGCTTGAAGAACAGTTCGGGCTTCCGTATCAGCAGATTGAGTTAATGAATCGGATGCTTGAACTGAAAAACAAGGACACTGTCGAGTTCAAAGCCAAATTGGATGAAATCGAGAATGCGCTTGCGGAAGACCGTTACGAAAGCACCAAGCACAGATTAAAGGCCGAAGATCCAATCTTTGAGGAGTTCATGCCTGAAATTGAGGCAAAACTAAACCTTCTACCCGTGAAGAAACGGACGAACAAAGATGAGCTTGCAAAGATCAAATCAGAGGTCATTAATGCACATATGCCAGACATTATCAAAATGGCAGAAGAGCGCGGCAGGCAGAGTGTAACCGCAAGACCACCCGCCCCGCCCGAAGTAAATATTGCTGGTGGTGGTAGTACTCCTGCCACTCCAAGCCCGAAGACAACCCACCTTACAGCAGAACAAAAGGCATACATTGAGCGTTCTGGTGGTAGCGTGCAAGCCGTTGAGGAGTTTGTGAGCGGAAAAGTGAAGCCCCAGAGCCGTTGGGGAAGCTACACAGCAGAATAAAAACAGGAGATTACTAACATGGCATACGTCAAAAAAGCAGACAGAGCAAAACTGGAAATGGAAGCGAAAGAGCAGGGCGGCAAGACCACGCAGCCTACCGAAGCGGTAGCACCTGTAAAGGTCAAGCGGGATTGGTCAAGGAAGGGAAAACTCGACGTCCCAGTTGAATACCACAAGAAATACCCCGGTATGCACCCTGTGTGGGTTCGTAGGGATTCGGATTCGATGGAAGAAAAAGAGGGCGAAGGGTATGAATACCCGACGCTTACCAAAGATGAGCGCAAGTCGAGAGGCCCGCTCTCACAAGGATCTTCCGAAACGTCTTTTATTACTCGCGGAGATTTGATTCTTATGCACATCTCCGAAGAGGATTTCAAAGATAAATTCGCGGCTGAAATAGCACCTATCCAGAACCGTCAGCGTTATATCGCTGAATCTGCAGAACGAAACAATAAGTTGCGCGGCGTAACAGCCGATACTTCCGAAACATTGGAAGACAAATAATGAACAAAGAGGTTAACAATGGCTACACGGACGAAAGAAAAGATTAAAAGGAATGGGCTTTCTCAGGGCAATATCGTCTATTACCCCGAAGCGGCTTCGCAGACGTTTAAAGCCGATCAGCTTGTTTATCTTACGACTGATGGGCGCATTGCTGAATGTGCAGATGACGCCGTTTTGTGCATTGGCATTGTAAAAGCTGATGCTACGGGAACGACAAGCACAATGTTGCCAGTTGACGTTATCATGCCGGGAGATATTTTGGAAGTTACCGTCTATCACGCGACTGCCGCAAGTGCGTTATGTGCGGATGCGAGTGTGGGCATTCCCTATGCGCTCGATGTGGTTTCAAACGTCTGTTATTTGGATATTTCAGATACCGGGCATGATCTGTTCCATATCATCGGGCGTTCCCCGCGTGATTCTGCAACGGACGTATATCCGCGTGTATTCGTGACAATCCCGTCATCGCTGTTGCAGTCTAACGGCGCGGCGCAGGCATAATTCAATTAAAAAGGAAGGTGAAATACAATGACTATGAAAGGTGAAGCATTTGCAAATCTGCTTAATCCTCAGTACTCCAAAATTTACAATGACGGAGTGATGAAGGTTGAGCCGCAATTCGATCAGATATTCGACGTTCTTACGTCGAAACAGTCGTATGAAAAACGCGGTGGCATTACCGGATTCGGCGTTATTCCCGAAAAAAATAAAGGCGCGAACGCAACCGAACTGACGATGGTTCAGAAGGACGCTAAGACGCTGACGCACAAAACGTATGCGGCATATGCCCGTATTGAAAAAGAAGCGTCAGACGATGACCTGTCTGGAGAATTGACGAAGATTCCCCAGCTTCTTGGTGTCGCTGCACGCCAGACCGTCGAACTGCTGACGGCTGGTTTCGTTGACCTGTTTCAGACCAACACCTGCGCTGATGGTAAGGCAATTATTGCCACTGATCACCCGTGCAAAGGAGATGGTGCGACCACATGGGCAAACCGTCCTACGACGAATGCCGCGCTGTCTGTAACGTCGCTTGAAGCCGCTTTGACCGGTATGCGCCAGACCGTTGACGATTGGGGCAATCCGCAGCCGTTGTTCCCTACCATGCTTGCGATCCCAGGAATGAATGAGTTCACTTCAATCCAGCTTCTCAAAAATATGGAAAAAGCGGGTACGACCACCCGCGACGTGAACGCCATTCGTGAACGCGGACTGAAATCTGTTATTTGGGACTACTTGCAGCTGTCCGGCTCGTGGTACTTGATGACCGACCCCAAAGAACGCCAGCTTCTGTTCTATTGGCGCGAGAAGATAAACGGACGTGCTGTTGCCGCTCCTGATACCACCGATGACGCACTGTTTATGTCACGCTTCCGTTGTTCGTATGACTGTGTTGACGCGCGTGGTATCTATGGTAGCTATGGTAGCTGATAAGGGTAAAAATTCACTTGGAGGTGAATACATGTTTAAGAGAATAATTACCCTTGTTGCAATCATGTCGTTTTGTAATTTCACGGCATTTGCAGCCATAGGTGATATGATCGCCGCCGGAGATAATACCGCCGGTGATGATTGTTTTACGGTGGATTCTTCTGGTAATACAAACGTCAAGAACAATCTGACTGTTACGGGTGCTACTGCATTCGATGAAGAGATTGATATTGATCTCGACGCTCGTGACGAGGAGTTCAATATCACGACTTCATCGAATGTGCCTGCTGGTTATGGTGTTGTTCAGGTTGTTAATACCAGTTCAGCGGTATCTGAACAGCATTATCTGTTGGAGTTGTGGCAGAAGAATCAATCCGATGACGCAGATGGTGATTTCATCACCTGTAAGGCAAGCGCAACCGCGGTTACCGTGTTTAAGGTTGAAGAAGCTGGTAATACGACCGTCGGCGGTACGCTGGCCGTTACCGGGGCCCAAACCTTCACGGGCGCGACTGGAGTACTCGGTGCAATGACAATGGGTACGGCGGCGGCTGATTGCGGAGTGTTCTCGATGATCAAGGGCACGACCGGTTCCGATCCTACGTTTAGTATCACGCAGGCGGCAACTGCTGTGACGATTGATGAAACCGTTGGCGATATTGCTATTACGGCGGCCGATGATATTACTGTCACTGCAACGGGTGCAAATATATCGCTTGTCGGAGCGACAGCTGTTACTGGCGCGTTGTCCGCAACAGGTGCATTAACGGCGAGCAGCACGCTTGCCGTTACCGGCAATATGTCATTCTCTGCTGGCTACAAGCAGAGTTATGTGGTAATGGCAGATTCCGGCACGCTTACCGTTTCGTCGGCAACCATTGTGATTGCGTCGAAGGCAACCGAACAGGAGATCACACTTCCAACCGCTGTTGGTAATGGTGGTCTTACGTTCACGATCAAGAAAAGTGGTGCTGCTGGTGTTGTTACTGTAACTACGAATGCAAGCGAAACAATTGACGGAGCAGACGGTTATACGGCGATTGATGCGCAGTATGATTTCATCACTATTGTTTCAGATAATGCCAACTGGCATATCGTTAGCCGATACATTCAGTAAGTAAATAAAGCCCCCTTGCCTTGTTCTATTCAAGGTGAGGGGGCATAAGTTGGGGAAATGTCAAAGAGATTCAGTGAAAAACACGGACGCACAATTTCAAATAAATCTTTTATGAAGAAAGGCGGGCAGTTGCCATGTCGGCGTTGTGGTTTCTATTTTGAGAAGTACGGGAAGAATACGGCAAAGATTCTTGGTGACGAAATTATCTGCACAGATTGTTTCGATAGCGAAACGGATTAAGAGGAAGGTCAAAACATGAAACGCATTATATTAACGCTTTATCTGTTGTCGTTTTGTTCAATTCTATATGCTGTTGAGCCAACAACCCCATATTTGGGAAACGATCCAAGGCCGTGTAATGTAACTATCAGCTCTACGGCGTGTACGCAACTAATGACTACACAAGCAGACTATATCGGAGATTGGTTGTTGATTAATCATGGTGATTATTCGATATATTTATCAACGTATTCAATAGCGTTTTCATCTAACGCGACAAATGCCAGCAATGTAATGCTATTGAAGACTGACGAAAGCATTAATCTGAATGGCCGCACGACGAAGAATATTTATGCAATTACTGCCGACGGTAGTGCAAGCAACAGGCTTGATATGTTCTATGTGACTCAGAAATAAGAGGAAGGACATGAAAAGAGCAATCTTTGCACTATGTATGTTTATGAATACGTCGGCTTATGCTCTTAATTTGGGTGAGATTGAGACGATGGTTAGGAGTCTTGTCAGGGACAATACCCCTGCTACCGGTAGTCCCGTATTCTCCGATACGCTGATTGACGAGTATATCAACATCGTCCAGCGTGAAATAGCCATGAATACATGGTGTATTGAGGATTATCATACCTATACCATTGCTGTCGGTCAGGAAGAATATCAGTTTGAGTCAGACATGGTGGCGATTACCCGCCTGACCATAGACGATGAATTGATCTCGCAAAAGAGTGTGTCAAAACTTGATGATGAAGATGGTTCGTGGGATGTAAGCAAGGCGACATCCACGCCCTCGTATTACTATGTGCGTCACACGACTGTCAGTGTTATTGGTTTTGACACTATTCCTTCGACAACCACAGACACGTCATTTACTGCATGGTATATCAAAAACCCCACCGAATTGACCTCCGACACTGACGAGCCATTTGACGGACAGGACAGATTAGATCCGTTCCACTATGCCATTGTATTGGGCGCGTCAGCTCTTATCAGCTATGCCTATGGAAAACCGACCGACGGAGACAAATACTATATGCTCTACGTTGACCGCATAAACGTGATGGAACGTGTCATAAGGGTTACGCCTGACTATGTGCCTTCATTCATGGGAAATAGCAATAAAAAATGAGAATGATTAATAGACTAATCATTGCCGGACTGCTTTCAATGTGCGTGGCGATTAAGTCGCACGCAGAGGAAGCAGTACTGCCATTATTTGATTTCAGTGGTGGGTTAGTTACCAACTATTCAGCCGAAAGAATACCCCAAAACTGTACCCCTGACTGCCTAAACGTGACATTTTCAAAAGACATTGGGGTTACACCGCGTGAAGGAAGTCTGAATTTCCTTTCTGCAGCACTTACCGAAAAACAACCCATTCGCTCAATGTACGAATACATACAATCCGACGGTGATAAATATCTGATATTTAATTCGTCATGGTCGTGTTACTATGCGCTTTCTGATGGCATAGCAACGTCAATTAAGAGTGGATTAAGCAGTTCCTATAAAGACAGCTACACGACAGCCGGTGGGTATCTGTACCGTGATAATGGATATGACGATCCAGGTAAATGGGATGGAACGACTTATACGGCATTGACGGTGGCTAATTCTACCAGCGTACCGAAAGGTCGTTATATCTACTGGTATAACAACGTCTTATTGAAAGCCGGTATGACGAATGATCGGAGCCGGTTCTATTGGAGCGTTACCAATGACCCCGATGACTTCGGAAGTAGTGGTTATGGCTGGAAATTTATAGCCAAAGACGACGGGGAAAACATTACCGGCGGCCTGAAAGTAAAAGATACGTTTATTTGGACGAAAGAACACTCTACATGGGAGCTGGTGGGAAAGAACGTGGCAACGTGGCAATTGACTTGTTTAGATCCTAATATCGGATGCTTGTACGGTGACACGATGGATGTTTATCAGGGTATGCCAATATGGTTAAGTCACTTAGGGATTGTTGTATGGACTGGTGGCGGTTTTAAGCTGGTATCCGAGCCAATAGACAACGAAATAAAGGCACTTAGACAGCTTGACACCAATTCAAGCCTAAACACGCTGACCACAGCAGCGGACTGGGGCGCTGGTAGTGGCACGAACATTGATACCGCGACGTATAGTGGCAGTGTGGCAATGGTAAGTAATGATGAATATATAGATCAAAGCCAAACGACAAATAATGGATGGTCTCTTATATCGGATGAGACGTATTATCAGACGTTCAAACCAGGAACAACAAATTATCTAACCACAATAAGTCTATATTTGCAAAAGGTCGGAACAATTTCAGCTGGTTTATATGTTGTTCTGGGTAGTTCGTCGGGTGCAAATCTTGCCACAAGTTCGACTGTAAATGACAGCAGTGTATCAACTGATTTCTCATATATAGATTTTGACTTTTCTACATCGTATGAATTAATAAAAGATCGTGAGTATAGAATATATTTGTATGGAGGTATTGGCACCGTACGTCGAGCGAAAACCTCAACCGATTCATATGCAAGAGGCGCTTATACAATACCTGGGTATGGTGAGAACGGTGATATACAATTCAAAGTATATCTTTCGAGTAATGAATTAACCAGCTCATACACTACCAAATCCATCAATGCCGGTTCTTCATGGGGCAGCTGGGGCACATTTCAGGTAGACGATACAATCCCTTCTGGAAGCGATATTGACTACTACGCCGTAACCTCAACCAGTGCCTACAATCTCACCACGAATGCTCCTTTTGTCGTTACCGATGGTGCGGCTATTCCTTCCGCTGTCGGTCCATATGCGCTGTTCTATGCATCATTTACTCGTACAAGCGTAACAGCAACACCGAAATTAGATGAAATACGGGTGCAGAGTTACGGGGTAAATAACTTTACTCCGTGTGGCAAGGTATTTAATGACGAATACTGGCTATTCGTTTCGACGGATAGCGAAACACAGTATAACAATGTAGTTTACGTCTATGACCGTTATGGTCGGTGGACGAAATACAATAACATCTATGCTCAATCATCCTGCCTATACCGCAATAAATTCTATACGGGCAATTCCAATTCTGACGGAACGATTAAGCAACGGATGGTAGATGGTATCTATACCGATGACGGCGTGGCATACGATGCGTACTACAAAACTCCGTGGCTTGACGCTGGTAATCCGATGGCTCAAAAGGTGTGGAACAAGATATATACGCACGCCGATAATAGCGGTGGTTCAATGGGCGTTGATTACCAGATTGACGGATATACCACCGCATTTACCACTAATACCGTTGACCTATCCGGCTCAATTCTTGTTGCCGCACGCACGCCGATAGCAAATCAACTCAAAAGCTACTTTATACAGCTAAAAGCACGCCTATTGAATGGAAAATTCAGTCTTAGGGGCTGGAACATTATTTATGATACGCAACCTGTTCAGTAGTTTAATCATCATTCTGTCGGTTTCTCTTTCATGGGCTCAAGCCCCTGAAATTGTTGACCCTATTTTAAACGGTCTGCAAAATCGCAGGGCGATAGATTCAAGGCAAAATAATGTAACCCTGCATGGTAATCAAGCAGTTTACGGCGATAAAATCTTTGAAAATGACGTGTATTTTAATGGTACAGAGTCGCATTCAGGGGCTTGCACGTTCAGCGGAGCCACCACCATCACCAATCTCACGGTGACGCACTCGACGATTACGAATATAACGACGACGAATTTAAACACTCCCTATATATGGAACAAAAGCATACCGAGAAGGAGTGGAACCTCTCCAATAACTTTAACAAACACTTCCGACACGACTTGGGTTGATATTTCTGGGAGTGCATTTGAGATACCAATTTCTTCATCACATTACTTAGTTTCAATCCATGTTCGTGCTACAGCACCAGCCGGAACTGACTATCAGGTAAAGATTGGGGGGTTTTCGTTTAATATAGACACGTCGGACGTTGTGTATGGACAGGGGTTTTGTGATGGCTGTGGAAATGGGGCAAACGATATACATTATTTATATTTAGATACTTTCACGTCATCAACTCTAACGTTTACATTTCACAATGGAGATAATGCAGACGCTGGAACTATATATCAACTATCCTTTTTGCTGCTTGTTCCGTATTGAGTCGCCTACATCATCAAATATTGAGGTGTCATGAAAAAAAAGATCGTGATTCAAGTATTAACCAAATTTATAAAAGGAGAATGATATGGCTATAACCCAAAGTGAAGTTGACAAAGCACGCAGTATGGGTGGTGCCGCGCCTTGGAAAAATAAATATTATTTACGTTATGTTGACGAATTTACTAAGGCCGGATTAACGCCAACGGAATCATTTAATGAATTTAAGGTTCCTTGGAGTGGCGATCTTGAAGGTACGTATTTAACGAAATACGGTACGCAAGTATATTCAAAAACTGTCGATAACTATAACGCAGAAGCACGGAAGTATGGCAAGCTAACCGGCGTTACACAGGATATTATTTCAAATAAATATCCTGATAGTGAAGAATGGAAAGACCTGCCCTCTTTAACAAGCGAAATAGAAGAAAGAACAAAAACACTTCCACAGCAGGCTGCACAATACTGGGAAGATACTGTTAAGCCGAAACTTGATAAAGCCATTGCCGATGGTGATTATGATACCGCTAATAGTATCTACGGCACGATTGAAACACAGAATGCGTATGGTTATGACCTTACACCTTATAAAGACAAAATAGCGACATTAAAAACAACCACAGAGGCAGAAGAGGAAGCGGCTTACGCAGAGTCACCAGAAACTACTGAAATTAAGACAAGAATACAGAGCATTATTGACAACCCCGAAACGGTTGACCCTGAAAAAGTAAGGACATGGACGCAGTATTACAACAATTTGTACTCAGAAGAAGATAGGAAAGCCGCCACACGGCTTACGGAGTCTTTTTCGGCTGTTGGCGATATTGGAAGTTCAGCACACCAGCAAGCCGTAGCGGACTTGATCAGAGAGACACAGCTTGGACGCGAGCAGATGGGATATAGTGCCGCGTCCAATGAATTGGGTCAAAAACTTACACAGACAGGAACAGGAATTGACCGCTTATTGGGAATAGCATCAGCAAACGACCAAAGACGCTTGATACCTTTACAGAATGAATTTCAATCGTTTCTTGCCAGGCAAAACGCTGGATTCCAAACAGAAGCAAACAGACTTGACGCTGGCTATAAATCCGTTGCACAGCAGCGACAGATTGACTCACAGGAACGCTCAGACCGTGAAATGGTGAACCTTTACAAATCGACACAACCAAGAGAGGCGCAATGGTGGCAGCCGTTACTTGATACAGCGATAATGGGCGCAGGCTATGCCATTGGTGGCCCCGTCGGTGGCATGGTTGCTTCTGGTGTTAGTGGACTTCTTAAAGGAAGTCAACCTACATCGTCTATTGGATATCAAAATCTCGCAAGTGCAAGTAGACCATATTATAATCAACCTTCTCGAATATCAGATATTAACAGTTCTTTTCCAAGTCTTTTAAGGAGATAATATGAACGCACAGGAAGCTATTGCGCTACTTGAACGAAAAAGAGTATCAGACGAAGAACAAAGGCTAAGACCGGCACAGTTATTGTCGCAGGGATTGGTGGGCGGCGTGAATTATGGAATGGCGAACAGGGCAGAAGAGAAAAAACAACTTTCCGAACGCAAGAAGGCTATTTCCGAAAATAAGTTCAACCTATGGAAAGAGAAACTGAAAGACTATGAGTTGACCGACACAATGGGTGAGCCATTAGACGCACAGTCTTTGAACGTGGTGCATGGCTATATTGCGGAGAACGACGATCTACCGCCAACGGTGAGATTAAAGACGATTAAACAAGAGAAATCCGGCGGCACTGGATGGCAATGGAATCCAAAATCAGGGAAGTATGAAAATACAGGCATCCCGACCGGAACGGAAAAGAACGATTTCATTAATCCCCCAAAGGCAGAAAAGCCATTTGACGAACAGATGGACGGATACAATAAGAAACAACTCATGCGCGGATTACCAAAAGCACAGAAAGAATTTAATGACAATATGACGGAAGCCGATATACTCGAACGTAATATAAAAGAAGCGTTAGCTGTTGTTGATAACATACCGACAGGAATTATTGGTAGCGGGAAAATAGCCGTTATGGAAGCGGCAGGGTCAAAATCGCCTGTACTATCTGACATTCAAAAGGTTAAATCCACTCTTTCTAAAATGCAGTTGATGAACTTGCAATTCACAAAAGGCGCGATCTCTGACGCTGAAATGAAGTTCTTTGCAAATTCAGTAGCTAATGGTGATATTAGCGTATTGCCTAAGATGAAAACGGCTTTTGAAATGGCATTACAAGACATTGAACAGCGTCGGAAATCAGCACGAAAGTCATTCAATGATACATACGGAGAATTGTCAGGTGGCAAGGTAGACGACAATGACCCTCTCGGGCTGGGGCTATAAATGGACTACAAGGAATTTTCTAAGTCTATCAAACAAAAATATCCGCAATACGAAAGTGTCGATGATCTGACTTTAGCACAAAAGGTTGTTGATAAATACCCTGTCTACAAGGAAAAGGTTGAATTTAAGGAGTTGGAGCCAATACAGGAACAGCCAAAGGCAACAATCGGAAGTGAGGTTAAACGATCACTTGGATTTGCTCTTAATCCTGTCAAACAAGTGAATGCCATGCAATCGCCTACTGGTAAAGGAATCGGCCAGGGGGCTATTCAGGCGGGTACGCTTGGTTATGGTATGCCGACGGCCAGAAAGAGCGCAGAAGCCATTAATATGGCGTTTGGTCAGAAAGCCGATACTGGCGATGTAAGACCGCCCACTGGAAAGGAAGAGATTGCAGGCGCACTACTGACAGCTCCCTTCGCTGGG
>Ga0208375_1001822_pt1 | contig 22086 bp, 19 predicted proteins | sample RifOxyD1_FD_184038 | JGI IMG/M metagenome (GOLD analysis project Ga0208375, IMG submission 184038) | Soil microbial communities from Rifle, Colorado - Rifle Oxygen_injection D1 (SPAdes) | ecosystem: Environmental > Terrestrial > Deep subsurface > Rock core/Sediment | place: Rifle, Colorado... | reverse complement strand
GGTCATCCATGAGCTGGTGCCAGGAAAGCTCCGAAAGAGCCCCGGCAAAATCATTTGATCCGCGGCTCACGGCCTTGAGCTGCCGGATTCCTTGTGCGTAACGCCCGGCCTTGTAATACGCGCGCGCCAGCAGAATGCGGGCATGGTCCCCGTGAACGCCTCTTGGCGCATGCGAGAGGGCGCCATTTAAGGGGGCAGTCGTTGGAACGATTTTTTCAAGTTGTGAGATCACTGCGGCATGATCATTTTTCCGGGCGGCAAGAAGCGCGCGGGCAAACGCCAGGCGCGCGGGATCCGAAACAAACGACGCAAATACGGCTTCAAGCTCTGCCTCCGAGCGACCGGCCGCGAGCGCCTGCCTCAAATACCTGAGTGCCAGCTCCCTGATGATTTCACTGGATCTGCCATGCTCTCCCATCCTTGCAACAAGCCGGGGGCTTATCCGGAGCGATGGCAGCTTCGCCGATATCCTTCCCATGCACTCAAGCGCGGCACGCTGTACGCCGTCCGTCCCCTCTGACGGTATGCGCGCGGCAACAAGGCCGAAACCAGTGAATGCGGCATGCACCATGCCGGCCTCATACAGCGCACGCGAAATCACATACTCGCCAAGCAGACGGCTCTCCGCCGAACGGGCGAATTTGCGGAGCGCCAGCCCCTCGGAAAACGCGCGGGAAGCATGGGCGGCACCGGCAAGAAAAGAATTCACGTCCTGCTGGACCTGCCTTGGAATGGCCGCGCCATAGCTCCATCTTTCGTTTTTTGTGCAGGCGCCTGCGGCAATGGACACGGCTTGCTCCGCAGCAGTAGCGGCACCGGCAGGATACAACAAGGCCAGACACATGGCTGCATTTAACAAGATTCTTCGTTTCATTTTCCGGGTCCCCATAGCAGCGTCACGCCGAGAGTGACCTCATTTGTCCAGTTGGTGCGCGTGCCGACCGGTTTGCCGATTTTGGTTGTTATCACCCGCTCGATTATCGTCTCGCTGTAGCGCATGAGGCGGTAATCAACCTTGAGCGAAAAATATTTTGATAGATACACCTGCTGCCCGATGCCGCCATACGGGGTGAAATAATTCCCGGACATCGTTGCCGTAGTGCCGGCGCCGGCAGTGAGATGAAGGTCGTAGTAGATGATGGCTTTGCCGACAAGGCTCAGCTTTCCGTAAAGGATGCTCCCCGCGACCTCTCCGCCCAGAAAGTATTTGGGCGCATTATAATTGGTGGTGCCCTGTATGGTTTCTTCAAATGTCAAAAGCGCGCTTGACGGGCCGACATAATTCTTCCATCCGACAAAATGCAGCGCCAGATACTCACTGAAGTGAAATCCGAGCGAACCACCGATATTCTTCACGCTAAGAAACGGATCGGTCGCCGCGATGCCGCCGAATGCGCCAAGCTCGAATTTGTAAGCCTTTGAATAGAGCCGGTTCTGCACCACCCCCATCTCGGTTTCATTTCCACGCGCCCAGTATTTCTCCTTAATCCCCTCGACGTTGACCTGTTCGGTTTTTTCTCCGGCATCAGCCCGGACAAAAACAGGAACAACCGCCGCCATGGCGGCCACAAGAAGAAGAACTCTTTTCAGCATCGTTTCAGTTTTCATGAATCACCTTCCCAGCGTCTTGAATATGAAGGGATAAGAAACGGCTACATCCACGCCGCCCTTCGGTTGCGGAAACTTCCAGCTCATGAGTCTGCGGATGATACAATCATCAAGCCTTGGATCTGGAAGAGTCGAGCTTTTTACCGCCGAGGTCCTGACCATGCCGCTTGCGCCGATCGTGAAATCAGCAACCAGCCTTCCCTCGATGTCCGGCGTGCGGACCATGGCTGATTCGTAGCAATAGCGGATCTCGCTCATGTGCTTGTGAATGACGGCGCCGACCTCGTCCTTTGTAAGCCCTTCTTCAACGCTGGAGCCGGGAACATCCATCGACACAAAACCCTTGCCCTGCCCGCCGACCCCGGCCGCCGCACCCTTGCCGTAACCAACGCCGGTTCCGCCGCCGCCGATACCGCCGCCGCCGACTCCGCCCGCTCCTACGTTGCGACCCGCGACGAGCCCGGTGGCGGGCGCGAGAGCGACAAGCGCACTTGATTTTGAATTGAAGATGCCGCTCGAACCGGCCCTGGCGACCGCGCCTCCGGCAAAATCCGACTGCGCCAAAAGCCTTGTCATGCCTCCCTTGAGAAGATTACTGACCGCACTTTGCAGTGCTTTGGCACGAAAGGCCTGTACGACGGCGGCATCCTGTGCGCGCTTGACGTTCGGGACTGAAGCCGGACCTCCCGCGGTTCCGCCGGCTTCCGGCTTCGTGGTTTTTGCCATGATGATTTTTGTAAACTGCGGCGGCACAAGCTCCTCGGTTTTCTGCCCGGGCGACGGCCAGAAAACCGTGATCAGCGAAAGCACTCCCAGTCCGGCAGCCAGCCATTTGGCCGAATTTTTGATCCACCTGTCATCGGCCTTGCCGGTGATTTCGGCGGGTGCCGAGCCGGTTGCGATTTCGCCCGCTATTTTGACGGCCCCCTCCAGAGCGCGGGCCGGACGCACGAGAAAAATTATTTTTGAATTTTCAAGCTGCGGGTCTTTTACAATGATTTTCTGCTCACGGCCCCCTGAATCAAACCGGATTTCTTTTGGCTTATCCGAAGATGCATTTGAAACATATCTGACCCTGATTCCTCCAGGCGTGCGCTCAAGCGCCCATCTGAAAGGCCGACCGAACATGAGAGGGGCATCTCCGTCCCAGAGGCGGCTCCATGTCAGCCCGTCAATCTGCGTTGTTACAACGAGCGCGCGTGAATTCATTGCAGGTACCCGAGTTCCCTGAGCATGACGGCGGTCTCGCCCTTGAACCCGCCGCGCTTGCGATACAGGTGGTCTTTTTTGCGGTTCCTGCCGGCTTCGGAGAGCTGGCTTACCGAATCCAGCGGACGCTTGTTCATTCCTTCCACGACTTCGTCATCAAAATCGATCGCCTTGGCCCGCTTGGTTTTTTCTGACGCAAATGCCCCCGCGTTTGTCAAAATTGACATCGCAAAAGCGAGCCAGGCAATGAACAGCGAGTATGAGAGCAGGAACTTCATGGTCTTCATTTGCGTCAACCTCCCGTCAAATGAGCCGAGACCTAATATTAATTATACTTAATATTTTTAATAAAAGCAAACAATTATTAATACATAACCATAACTAGCTAAATTTATGGAGCTATTATTATAAATTAATTTGGTTTAATTTCCGTAAGAATATTTTTGGTAATCAATAACAAGGTCCATGGCTTCTTTTTCATTCGAATCTCCAAGATCCCCCGCCACATCCTTGAGTTCTTGAAGGGCTTCGGCCTGCGCACCAGCCGCCGCAAGCGCAACCACCCGCATAAGCGCAAGCGAAACATCACCAGAGAGCTTGTTCTCGCGGGCCGCATGCATCACATACGCCGCCCGTCCAAAATTACGTTTCTCAACCGCCTCCACCCAATCGGCCCTCATGACCTCAGTCGCATTTTCGGCATCACGATCAAGCGATCTCCACCCGCCACCCGGATCCAGTCTCGCAACAAGCGCAACATCCAGCGCGGCAGGCCTTTGCTGTAATTTACGCGCGGCAAGCGCCCTGGCCTGCGAGGGATTGTCTTCAAAATACGGCGTCGCGATTTGCAAAAGCGCCTTTTCATCGATGGCCGCCTTTGACGCCATCTCAAAAGCCTTCAGGCGCATATCCTGCCCCTTCTCCTCGAATGGAAAAACAAGCTTTTGCACGGTCTCCTCGTATGCCGCAAGCTCCTCCGCCGGAAGCCCCTTGGGCGCCGGCAGCGCCTTGAGTTCACGCGAAAATCCAATATAAAACGAAGCAACCTCGCCAAGCGCAAGTGCGCGAATCCGCCCCCACGGAAGCTTCATCGCCCTGGTCGCCGTATTTTCGATTTCCCTTATCATCTCAACCCTGTGAGTGATGCTCCTTGCATTGGGCTTGAGCGGAGATATCTTTTTCAATTCAGCGCGCGTCATTGAAAATGCCGCCGGTACCGCCTCAGAGATGACGGGCAAAAGCGCAAGGCGCATCAGCGGATCAACATCGTCCCATGCAGACGCAAGAAATCTCACCGCCTGCATGCGTTTATGATACTGCAGGCCCCCGGCACCACCCAGCGCAGCCACGGCCCAAATCGCCTTCCCGGCCCCCTCGGATTTTCGCGAACGCTCAAGCATATCACCGGCCGCAATCGCATCCTTGCCGCCGCCGGCCGCAAGCACGGACCGCAACGCCCGATGGGTGGCGCAATCCCGGGCCAGCTCACTGATGCAAACCTGTTTTGTTGAAAGTGCCCGCTCAAGCAGTTCGCCTGAGCCAGAAATCCATGAAAGAGCAAGCGCCTTCTGCCGTATTTTTTTCTCCGCTTTGGCGCCATATTGCTGAAGCCAGGAAAGATAATCACCGGCAGAATCCCTGAATTCATGGTGTTTTTCACGAATAGACGCGCGAGCAAGAAGCGCCGCAGGTGCAAGTTCCGATTTCGGCGAAACCAGCAGCAGGCGCGAAAAAAAAGCTTCGGCCCTTTTTGAATCCCCGAGCGTCATGGCGGCATTACCCGCAAGGCTCAGCACATCCGGAAATCTCGCGTCACGCACGTAATTTTTTTCGAATTTACCGGCCTTCCCGACCACATCCTTGAACCCTCCGGCCTTGTGATGCGCTTCGATGATCTTGTAATAAGCACCGGCCGCGGTGTCGTAAAGGCGCCTTTCAAACTCCTTGCCACCCGTGGTTCCCGCGCCGCCAAGCCCCCTTACCTCCATGAAATCCCGCGCAGTGGAATGCACATATTCCCAGTCTTCTCCCGCCACTCCCGTATCAAGAACAAGCCCCACCGAAGGAATCGCGAATCTGGAAGCCGGATGATCCGCTGCGTATGCAGTCATCCTCTCGACCGCAATTTTTACCGCGCCCGCCATATAAAGCGCACGATTTGCCTCAAAGTAAAAATTATCCGCAACATCATCATTTTTTTTGCCATCACCGTACTCATCTTTGTATTCATCCAGCCACGAAACCCATTCCACCAATGCGGCATCCAGCTCCTTGAACGGTTTGTCCGCCATTTTCTGCGCCTTCAGCTCTTTCGGAACCAGCCCGCGCGCCTTCAGACTTTCGTACCTGCTTGCAATAGCCTTGAGACCCGCATCCGCCGGATCAAGCCGGTCTTTTGTTTTTATCGCACCGCTTTTTTCAACCACCCAGCGATAGTGCACGGCCGCGCCTTCAAAATCGCGGATCTCAAAAAGCGTCTCGGCAAGATTATAGTGCACGCGCGGAATGCGCGGATCCGAATCTTCGACAATTTTTGTAAACGCATCGTAAATCGCCGCAAGATGCCTGCTGTATGCGCCCACGCCGTCCGAACCCTTGTTTTTCAGTACAATCGTCTGAAGCGTCCCGGCCGCATCGAGAAGCAGCTTGCGCGCCTTTGGCATTTCGACGTGCGCCGGAAAAGATCCGTAGTATGCAATCATGTCGCGCGCGCCCGCCACCAAGTCGGCAAAACTGCGTTTATTGAGATGATGCTCGCAGGCAACAACAAGCACATCAAGCGCCTCGGGCCGCGCCCCCTCCTCCTTGAGCACGAGGTTTTTCCACTCAATGAGCGCCGCATCGTGGCCATGTGATCTCAGAAGCTTTGCGTAGCGCGCCAGCATCCTGCCAAGCGGATTGCCGCTTTCCAGGTCCCTGAAAAGCTTCAGCGCATGCGGCACATCATACTGCAAAGGCTTTTGCTCAAATCCTTCAAGATAAAAAACCGTGATATCAAGAAGCATGTTCTCCCTGAATGACTCGTCGGCGCTTGCAAGCAGGCCGCCCGCTTTTTTGCGGTCCGAACGGCGCTCATTGTAATAGGCCACATGTCTTTCGGCATAACTGATTGCCTGCTCAACATTGCGCAGATTGAAACAGGCCCAGGCAAGCTTGTAGAGCGCAAAGGGATAATGGGGACTGTCCGGCTTTTTTTCAACGTTTTTAAGATGACCGACCGCCCTGTCATGATCTCCGGCCTCAATCGCAAATCCGGCAAGAGACATGTATGCGGCCGGCACTTCTTCGGAATCCGGATGGCTTGTAACAAGATGTAGATAATCTTTTGCCGCAAGCGATTTATCGCCTATTTCCTCGTAGGCCCTTCCACGAATGAAATATGCGTGCGCGATCTCGCCATAGCGCGGATACTTGCGAATGAGTTCGTCAAGCGTCCTTATCGATTCGCGCATCGCCTTTTTATAAGCGTTCATGTCGGGTGGCTTTTTTCCCCCGCTGCGGTGGGTTTCGCCATGGGCCACCCGGAATTTGAGCGATGCGCTCTGCCGTTCAAGATCCGCGAGTTTTGCGAGAAACACCGCCTCTTTAGGCGTCCCGCGATATCTGCCCATTAAACCTCTTAGCGTGGTAATAGCCTGTTCCTGCGAGGCAAGCGCCGCGCGATCCACGCTTCTGTCGTGCTGCTCGGTAGACGAAGGCGCGGCAACAACAACACCATCACCGGCATAAACCGCAACAGAAACAAAAAACAAAAAAAACGCAATTACTGCGCAACTACTGACATGATTTTTCATCCGCCAAACCCCGCGTTGAGCTAGTCTCCCTTGATGACCGCCAGCTTGAAATCAGTGTAACCATGAACCGCTGCCGAGGCCAGCACGGTTTTGACTGTTTCGTAGGGGGTGCGCTTGTCGGCCACGATTATGATCTTTGGATCAACCTTGACGTCAGCGTTGTGACTGGCAATCAAGATCTGCCGCTTGCGCTCGCGATCAAGCACGGTGGAGAGGCTTTTCGAAATTCCGCCGCCCTGCAGATCCGACGGCTCAAACCTGAAAGCACCAAGCACTGCGGCAGGATTTCCTTCGACCTGCACGGCCTTTTCCGAAATTTCAACCTTGAGTGCTTCGGAAGCGGGCGCGCTCGCATTTGCCTCCGGAATCAGCATGCCCTTGGTGGGCGCAAGATTGACGGCGCCCGTTGCATAGCTTTTGAGCAAAAACACGAGAATGATCGTGAAAATATCCGCCATGGAAGTGATCTGGAGCGACATTTCCTCGTTCATCTGCCGGCGTTTGCTGAAAAGTCCCTTTTTGAACAACATAACGGTACTCCTAGAATCCGCCAAGCATCACTGCCGGCATGTTTTTTCTGACCGCTTCCATGGTCTTGACGAGTTCGCCGTATTCAACACCGTTTTCAGCCTGGAGGATCGCGGCATTCACGCTGCTCCAGCGCGACTTCACCGCGCCAAGCTGCGAAACAAGTGATTCCAGATCGCGTCCGCCGTTTTTTGCGGTGATTGTCTGCGAGCGGTTTTCCTTGCCGCTCACCTTGACCGAGACACTCATGTCCTTCCTGAGTTCGATCGTGATGTTTACGGGAGGAGGCTGCTGGCTTGCCGCCTCCGCTCCACCCGCTGCAATGCCGGCGTCAAGCACCCCTATCGAAAGGAACGTGGCCGACGCGAGCATGAAAGTGATGAGCACCGTGAAACAGTCGATGATGGAGGCAAGATTGAGCTCGAAGTCGAGCCCGCCTCCGCCACCGCCGCCCGGGCTTGATACCGAACTCATGCCGCCCTCCTGACGGCTGCGACTTTTTTCTGTTCCTTCGCGGCCTCTTCGGCGTAATCATCGTCACTCAGCGTCTCGTCGCCGCCCTTGTCATTCCGGGCATTAAGAGATTCGCTCTCGGCCGCATAGAAACGCTGCTTGAGCATGTCGAGTGTTCTCACGGCAGCATGTTCAACATCGGCAACAAGCCGGTTTGTCCGGTTCATCAAAAAACTGAAGGCAATCATGCACGGTATGGCAACACCAAGGCCAAGCATGGTGGCATTCATGGCCTGCGAGATGCCGGCCGCAAGAAGCGCCGATTTTTGCTGGGCATCAGCATGTCCGACCGCCTGGAATGAACTGATAAGGCCGGCAATCGTGCCGAAAAGGCCGAGCAGTGTCGCGACGTTTGCAATCATCGCCAGAAACGAGGTGCGTTTCTGAATGGCCTGGGTAACCTCGCTCACGGCAAGCTGAAGGCCGTTTTCAATCAGGCTGTCGGGCTGATGGGCGCGCAGGAGCGCCTGTTTTGCGACGATTGCCGCCGGCTTTGCCGGATAGCGGTCGCAATATGCTATCGCATCACCAAGCCGGCCGGCCATGACCATCTCGTTTATCTTGTCAAAAAACGCCTGCGCATCCGCGAGCGGATAGGTCTTGAACAATATTTTCACCCGCTCGAATATGATTACCGCCGCAAAACCTCCCGCAAGCAGGATCGGCATCACGTGCAAAAAACTTGTCTTCAGAAACTCAATCGCGCTTCCCATGGTTGCAACCTCCTTCACCGGTCAATTCACCGATTTTGGCTGATAATTTATCGAAACCTTGTCCGTAGCGGCAAAGCTGAGAACAAGATCCGTATCCGTAATCACAAGTGTCTTTCCGCTGATTGCATATTTCGTCGACGGTATCCATTCTATCGTCCCGTTGGCGTGGATCACATTGACGAGCATGTCCTCCGAACTGGTTGGCGCGCGCGCCAGCGTGAAAGTGCTTTTTTTGGCGATAATCGCGCGACCGATCTCATCAAGAATCGGAGAATAGTCGCTTGCCGAAATATCAAGCTGGAGCGAGCCATTGCCGACCAGCGCGCCCAGCTCCAGATAGCGGTCACCGCGGTCAACGGCATGCGTTTTGATCGCGCCCACCGCCGCATCACCGGCCGTGCGGGCAGTCTGCATGTCCTGTATCGCCACGGCCGTGAGCGGGACAATTGAGGCCACGAAATAATTTGCGCTTCCTCCGTCATCAAGTGCGCTGAAAAATGCATCCAACTGCTCTTTTACGCTTGAAACCACAATCAACTTGTCGTCGCGCGGGCAAAGGCTTGGCGTATAAGTATAACCATCAACAGTCTTTGAAGGACAGCTTGTCCCCTCGGAACCGTATGTACAGTTGTTGGCCTCCTCCGAACAGCAGTAGCCGTTGATTCCGGTGATTTCGTCAGCGCCATTGAGGCCGACAAGCGATGCCTGGTCGCATTTGTAATATGACTGGGGCTTGAAATCATCGTCCGGCTCGGCCGGCACCGTCATGGACTGGTCGTCTTCGTCGGTGACAAAGATTATCCCGCGCGCCGATCCGGCCCGGAAAAACGACGTGGCGGTCCCCTCGTTGTCGCTGATGAGTTGCAGGACCGACGAAAGCCCGCGTTCCGATCCCTGCCCGGCGCTGCCGGTCGTGGCATTGATCATGAAATCATTTATCAGTTGCTGCTTCCATGCGCTGTCGCCCGCGGTGCCGGCAGGCGGCATTGTGGATATAATGGCCTTGCCGCTTCTGACGGTATCGTTCTGCACGGTGTTCACGCATTGCGAAGCGCTGGTTTCGCCGGCATCCGTGTCAGGGCTTAGGCAATGCGACGTACCGCTGTATGCGGCCTGGTTGTCACGTATCTGGCATGAAGTTACACCGCTCAAGAAATACGGCATGAGTTCCACGCAAAGCGCGGTGATCGGACCATCGTGATATCCGGCAAGGAGCCTTGCGTAATCCGGACCCCAGAGCGGAATCAGCTCGCCGTACTTCAAACCGCCATCAAACCTACCCGTTGCCAGATTCACAAGTGACGGATTCCATGCCGGGTTAACAAACGTCCCGATGCGGCTGTATATATAATTCGATTTCCACCCGGTCGTGCTGGGAATAGTCCTGCCAAGATAGCCGCTAAAACCGCTCCCTGCCATGTACATGTCTGTTGTAATCACAGCTATGCGAATATCCCACGTGGGCTGCATGTATTTGTTTGCAAAGGCGCTGAATCCGCTGCGAAGTTTTTGCTGTGAAATATCCATGCTTGCCGAGTTGTCAACAACCCAGAGAAGATCAATTTTTGTATTAACCTCAAGCTGCGCGCTGAACGTCTGTTCCACCTGCGCCAGCCTGAACGATCCCGGAAGTTGTCCGGTGCAAGCCGACATCATGGCCAGTGCACCAGCCATGATTCCCGTTGAGATGAAAATCTTCATATTCATGACATTCAGCTCCTGCAGGCTGCCTTTTCACTGATTGATTCCCTGTGCCACCCGTCAAACACGCCAAGATCGCTGTCGTCGGCAAGCTCTTTCATTACGTCTCCACCGATCTCCGCCGCCAGATCTGTCTCCGGCGTGGCATCATCCTTGTCCCATTTGGCGGCCGGTTTGCGGGCCCTGGTTTTCGGGATCGTCGCGTGACTTGCGCCATCATCTTCAGACGCTCCCAGGGCTTCCATGAACTCGTCTTTGGGAATCCTGCAATCAGCGTTGCACTTGACACTGCCAAGACAATAATCGGCCGTAATTATTGCTGACGGGCCCGCTATCGGGCCTATTGTAATTTTTGTCGATTCCCTGCCTTGCGATATCTGCGACCTGACCGGCGTTCCATCAATTTTCACACAAAGTGACTTTATATGAATACCGGGATGAGGAAGCACGATCATATTGCGATGGCGACTGCACTCTTCGTCGCTCGCGTGCCCCTTGGTTTTGATATGACTGAATGAAAGAGAAAAGCACTGTTTTGCAACCTGCGCCAGCGCCGCACCGGATTTTGAGCCACCCTCAAGACCGGCTCCGGCCGACATGGTGGTTGCTGTCCCGGTTGCCGCCGGTTTTTTAACCGCATCCGCTACGCTTTGGTCTTTCTTGCTGCAACCTTCCGCCGCCAAAATCAGCGCAGATATCGAGACTGCAATTGCAATTTTTCCTGTTGTGCTCATAAAAACAACCTCGTCTAATTATTAATATTACTTAACATACTTAAAAAAAGCAAATAATTATTTTTTTACTTTAATATCAAGAGTGTGGGCATGGCGCCCGGTTTTATGTATTATTAATAAATGCAAAATAAATTATTCATCGTTCTTATGGCAATGATTGCTTTTGTCGCGAATACCTCAGCCGACTGGGAGGGAAATCTGAAAATCCGCTCCGGCTCGACAGAAATGACCGGCTACATGCGCATGAAACAGGACCTCGTACGAATGGACACAAAAAATCCGATGGACATGTCGATCATCATCAATCTTAAAACCAAAAAAGCACTGAATCTGCTGCATCCGCTGCGCATGGCCATGGAATCTGATTATTCAAAATTCGAAAACCAGGCCCCCATTTGCGGAGCAAGTGATATTGATGGATGCCTCAAAAAACAGGGATTCAAGGCAACCGGAAGCGAAACCGTGGACGGACACCCCTGCACAGTCTACGAAGGCTCTGTCGGCCCGAAAAATAAACCCGGCCAGGCCCTTCCCGTAAAGCTCTGGCGTCCGAAAGACCTTAAGGATGTTCCCTCCATTAAAATGGTTATCCGCGATAAAAACGGGCAGGAAACCCTTTCCGAAGTAACAGGCGTAAAAACAGCCGCTCAAGCGGCCGGTTTGTTTGCCATGCCTGACAACTACAAGCGCATGGACGGGCTGCAGAAATTATTCGAAAATATGCAGAAAAAATAAATGGAATATCTCCCTCTCGGGCTCTCGGGCATTGTAGCCGGTTTTATCGACTCGATCGCTGGCGGGGGCGGACTTGTCACGCTACCGGTTCTGACCATATATTTCGGTCCCGGCGCATATGCCGTCGGAACAAACAAGATAGTGGGACTCGCCGGTGCGCTCAGCGCCTTCGTGGTTTACGCCCGCAAGGGGCACATGGACTGGCAGCGCGGCATCGCCTTCACGCTCTGGGTCGGCGCCGGATCGCTCGCCGGCAGCCGCATAAATCCGCTGCTTCCCGCCGCAACCTTCAAATGGCTGCTCATTATTGCAAGTCCCTGCATCCTCTGGCTGGTATGGCGAAAGGATCTATGGACACGGGAGCACAAACCACCGGCAAGGCGTCTTTCGTTTACAAACCAGCTCATCGAACCCGCAATAATTGGCGCCGGATTTGCCGCTGGATTTTATGATGGTTTTTTCGGGCCCGGCGGCGGCACGGTCATGTTTCTTGGCCTTTATTTTGTCGTGCAGCTGCCACTCATCGGCGCAATCGCCGCCTCGAAATTTTCAAATACCATCTCTGCCGGTGCGGCGCTTGGCGTTTTCAGCGCAGGCGGCTATGTACACTGGATGCATGGCACGATCATGGCCGCAGGAATGCTCCTGGGTGCGATAGCGGGAGCCAGTCTCGCAAGCCGCAATGCCGCTAAAGTCGTGAGACCCGCGCTTGCGGCAGTAGTAATACTGCTGCTGATAAAACTCCTGGCTAATTGACCGTAAGCTTGATCCCGGCGCCGTAATGATAAAAAGTGCTCTGAAAGCCGGTTTTAAGAAGGCCTGGAAGATATCTGAATTTCTCGGCCCTCCAGAGCGCGAACAGGCTGAAATATCGTGATACAATGAACGAAAGCGTCGTTTCATTTTCAAGAAGCAACTGATCTACATCAAAGGATGTGAAAAGATTTTCAGGCTGGAGCGGCGCGATCCTTATAGCCGTTTCAAACATGAACCAGCGAAGCGAGAAATTCGAACCTGCGCGAAAGCCGATATGCGGATTCATCGCCCTCTCAAAACCCAGCTTTTTTGACCTGACCTCCATGACATAAATCCAGCCCCCAAAAAACGGGGTCAGATAAAAATACGGAATATTAACCACCGAAAAATGGAACTCAACACTTGCGCCGTATTTTTTCACGGATTCGTCAATATCCTGTTTCGGGTCGTACCCCCCCGACAGTTGCGAAACCGTTCCGTGCCCCCTTATCCAGAGTGAAAATATCGGCAACTGCGGCGGCGACAGCGAAAGGCGCCCGGACAATCCGGCACACGTCTGGCTGTATGACCTGTCGTATTTCATGGGCTTCAACCATCCGCTATACCATTCCCCCGCAAGCGCGATCTCAAATGAATTGCTTAAGAATTTCGTTTTGCTTTGCGCCGGATTCCAGGGTTCGTCAGACGCGTGTGAATCCATCGTAAACAACAACATCAATATGAATGGAATGATCCCTTTTTTCATTTCAGTTGTTCATCGCCAGTCCGTTTGCGGCAAGCGCCGCTTCCTTGAGCGCCTCAGAAAGACTTGGGTGTGCATGGGACATGCGACCAAGCTGCATGGCGGTGGCACCAAGCCCGATCGCAACCACCGCTTCCATGATCAAGTCGCCCGCAAAAGGGCCAAGCATATGTACGCCCAGCAGCTTGTCGCTTGCCGCATCCGCAAGAACCTTGACCATTCCCTCGGTTTCTTCGAGCGTGCGCGCCCGGCCATTGGCCATGAACGGAAACACCCCCGTTTTGAATTTCACCCCCCGCGCCTCAAGCTCCTGCTCCGCCGCCCCGACCGACGCGGCCTCCGGCCAGGTGTAAACAACCCCTGGTATCGCATTATAATCCACATGCGAACTCATCCCAGCCATCATTTCCACTGCCGCAACGGCTTCTTCTTCGGCCTTGTGCGCAAGCATCGGTCCGCGAATCAGATCACCAACCGCAAAAACGCCCGGCACATTAGTCTCGAATCTCCCGTTCACCTCAATGCGGCCGGCCTTGTCAATCCCCACTCCGCACTCTTCCGCGCCAAGCCCTCCGGTATAGGATCTACGGCCGGTCGCCACCAGCACGGTATCGCAGGCAAGCGTGCGGCGAACTCCATCCGACCGGCTCTCAATTTCAACTTCATAACTGTCTGACGGGGCATCCCTCCCTCCAATGCATTTTGTACCCAAAACAAACTCCATGCCCTGTTTCATCAGTGACTTGTAAAGCTCCGCAGAAATCTGCCGGTCAAGCGCCGGCGCTATCGTATCCAGATATTCCACGACCGTGACTTTCGAGCCAAGCCTGAGCCACACGGACCCGAGCTCAAGCCCTATCACTCCGCCCCCCACCACCACCAATCGCGAAGGCACGTTTTGAAGCGAAAGCGCTTCCGTCGAACTGATCACGCGTTTCCCGTCAAATGGAAGCACCTCCAACGGTACTGCTTCGCTGCCGGACGCAAGCAATACGCGTGATGCCTCAAGTTCACGCCTGCCGCCATCCCCGGTTTCAACGGTGATTTTTTTGTACTCCCCGCCGGCACCCGATAGTTTTCCGTGCCCCGGAATCCATTCGACCCCGTTCTTCTTGAAAAGCATCGCAATTCCGCCCGTAAGCTGCCGGACCACCGCATCCTTGCGCTTCATCATCTGGGCAAGATCAAATGAGATCTCTCCCGTTTTCACCCCATGCTTGGCAAGCTTGCTGCGCGCTTGCACCAGATGCTCCGTCGAATGCAAAAGCGCCTTCGACGGAATACAGCCGATATTCAGACATGTTCCGCCAAGGGTTTTGCGCTTTTCGATGCAAGCCACCCTCATGCCAAGCTGCGCAGCCCGGATGGCCGCCGTATATCCGGCCGGCCCGCCACCTATTACAACAAGATCGAACATCGGCAATTCCTTCTCATGTTTCAACCGGGATAACAGTTTCCAGCAATCCCTTGAAGATTCTACCTTTGTGCTTGTCCTCCGGCAATGGGCAGTTGCACAATAAAGCATAGATGAAACGTTTTCATATCATCCTTGATATTCTCGCCGGATCGCTCCTTGCCGTCTGGCTCGCCGGCGGAATCCCATGGAACGGAAAATTGCTTTTGCGTCACGGCGCTGATCCGCGCCGGGCGGCGGTCATTTTATGCCTTATTGCATGGTTTGCCCTCCCCGCCCTGAGGGATAAAAGCATTTTTTTGAAGGGCGCCCGGGCAATCATGAAATGGCTCGAAAAACCCTCCGCCCGCTGGGGCCTCTTTGCTTTTGCCTTTTTCTGGTCATGCGCTCTTGGAATCCTGCAAACACTCTCTCTCCGCTATCCGCTTTTTGACGTCGGCCTGTTTCACCAGATCCTCTGGGGAATCTCACATGGACACGGTTTTACAAGCAACATAAGTGGCGCCGGCAATTTCCTGCTCGACCACTCTTCAGTATCCCTCGTCCTGCTTGCTCCCGTCTACTCACTGACCAACTCCTCGCCCCTCACAATCGCACCGCTCCACTCGGCACTTTTATTCGGTGGCATCGCGGCATGGATATACCTCGCAGCGCGGGCCCCCGGACTTGACCATCCGGCACGCAACTCTCTTGCCGCCGCCGTGACTGTTTTCGCCCTTTCCTTTGACAGCCTCTGGTCCAACATGCGCTGGGGCTTTCATGAAAACGCCATCGCATTCACCGCTCTTTCATGGGCTTTTGCGCTTACATTTTCAGATAAACGCTCCCCGTGGCACCTTTGTGCGGCCGTTTTGCTCTCACTTGTTGCCGCCGGCTCAAAAGAGCTGCTGCTTGTCGACGTGGCAATCCTTTTTTTCGTGTGGTCCTGGTCACTGACTTCGCGCATGCCGTCTTCAATCAGGCGCATTACAGGCATTGCGGTTTTCATGGGTTTGGCGCTAACTCTTATCCTGCTCTTTATCGCCTTCGAGACAATGCCCCATCCTGCCGAAAAAAATTACTTCAACCGCTATTATGCATATCTCGGGCTCAATCTGGGTGATTTCGCACGGACAATCTTTTTTTCGCCGTGGAAGATAATCGAAAACATCGGCGCCATGGAACTTCTCAAATACGTGAACACCATACTGCTGCCCTGGCTCGCGCTGCCGCTTGCCTGGGTCTGGTGGACCCTGCGCGATGGTCGTAAAAACCTCAGAAGCAATCTCACAACTGCGCTTGTGCTTTTTTCAATTATTCCCTCCATCGCCAGCGCCGCTCTTTCAACCTATACCCCGCTCCGGCGCTCAGGATTTCATTATGTTCTTGAACTCTGGCCGGTCATGGCCGCACTGACCATACTTGCGCTTGCACGGATTGAAAGCTCGGGGCGCTGGAAGGGCTTTGCCTGGCTCTGGGCCGTTTTTTCGATGGTAGCGCTCGGTCAGGACCCGTGGGGGCAGCTCAAGGAATACGGCCGCGATGCATACAGGGCCTCGCCGGCCAGATTTGCAATGCAGCTCATCCCGGCGGATACCGGCATTGCCGCCGACGAAATGTCGGGACCATGGCTCGCCTCACGCATCAACACCAGCAGGTGGCCTGATGTCTCAATTTTCAAGGATGGAAAACCGGCGTGGATTGTCCTCAACGGGATGAAAGAAGCGCCGGAAGGCTATGACGCCGCCTGGGCCGAAGGAAGCTGGCGGGGATTTGAACTCAGGAAGAATCAATAAAACTTCAGCGCCATGCTGGTCATGAGCTGGTATTCGTTCTTGCTGAGATCCATGAACTTGTTGATGATTACTGTTGCGCCGACAGACAGCACGACCTTGTTCAAAATGGTAATACTGAACCCCGTACCGATGTAGGGACTGAACTTGATGGGACGCCGGATCTTGCATTTGCTGTCCGGACGGGTTTCTTCGTGTGTATTCATCACGCCCCTCGCGCCGGCACGGATCGGAATGGCAAAAAATCTGCTCAACCTCGGCTCGCTTTTCAAACCGATCGAAATGCGGTTGTCATTGTCCATTGTGTGCAATTCGGGGGCCGGAAAAAACTCCTCGTCGTCAGCATGGGTGAACTCGGTCTCAAGCGCAAAAACCGGAAAGCCAAAGGTAAGCCTGCCTCCATAATACGGACGTCTGACATGATGCCGCCCGGGAACGGTTTTCAGCGCCCACTCATAACCGATAACGGGCTCAAGATACAAAAGAAGCGGTGCCGCCATTGCTGCCCGTGCTCCGGACACCAAAAACACCGCTGTCAGCAGGGACAGAGCGGGCAAAACATGGCTTCTTGCGGTTTGTTTACGATCCATGGCTCCTAAAAAGCATAATTCATCCGTCCCTGCCCGGCAATCCCTATTGCAGCCCAGAACGGACCGCTCTGGCATATCCTTACGTTCCAGCGCGCCTCAAGCACCCACTGTCCAAAGGGCACCTCAACCCCGTCCCCCATCCTCTCAATATCCCGGCCCGAAATATCGCGGAGAACTCCCATGCCCGGCTCCCGGTCATCAATATCTGATCTGAAATGCCCGCTAAGCACCACCGCATCAACACGATGAAAAAAATCACGCGCAAGACGCCCCTGGCGCTCGAAATCAAGAGATCTTGTAAGATCATACGACTTGTCACGTCCGGAAAGCTCCACAAGCACATCCGGAACGTGCGGCTGCCAGATTTTTTTTGCATCGGCGGCTTTCAAAACACCATCAATGCAATCAACCCATCTTCCATACCTGCTCCAGGAATAGCCATCCTGGATGCGCCGCCACTGATCCGCCGTGGCAACAAGCGACAATGCGGCAAAAATCATGGCCAGCACGACCGTGATACGGGACGGGATTTTGCCAAAACAGGCCACCGCCACTGCGGCCAGGGGCCACAGCGCAGTATGACAAAGAGTGATGAACCAGACTTCGGGCTTTGTAAGCCAAAGATAAAAGGCGGCAATCAGATTGATCAAACACCCGGCAAAAAGCGGAAGCCACCTGGAACTCCGGACCCCGGCTTTAACGGCCCACAGAAACACCCCGCACGCCGGCAGCGCAAGCACAAGGAGCCAGAAAACCGCCTTTGCCGGATTAAGTGATTTTGGCCATGGCTCGGCAGCGCCAAGAGATAAAAACAGGCTGTGAAACAATCCGTATGCATCACGCATCCATTCGTTTGTCCCCGAAAGACGCCCGAACTGCGTTGTCATCTGTTCGAGAAAAAGCGGAAAATGCCAGAGCACAAAAATCAGCCACGGAGACAGCAGCGCCAGAACACGCCACGAAACGCTCCAAAGACGGGCGCACCAGAGGCGAAACAGCCCGGATTTCGAACAAACGCCGGCTTCCGACCAGGGAAACAGAGCCGCAGCCACGCCGGGCACGATAAAAAAAGCCTCAAAGTGGAAATAAGCGGCAAGGGAAAGCGTGACGGCAAGTTTCCAGAAATCACCAGGCCTGAAGTTCCAGCCGCGCTTCGCCACTTGCGCCAGAAACACAAGCACCACCACCCACGCAAGCGATATCCACATCTCGGTGCGGACAACGAGCGTACCCCAACGAATCAGCGGATCAAGCGCTCCGGCGACCGTAACCGCGACCGCCGATATGATCCTCTCGCGCGAACCCACGAGCATGGTTTCAAACAACTTCCGCGCAAGCAGCCAGAGCATCACCACCCAAGCCACAAATGCGATCATGGCAACCAGCTTGACCGCAAGCGCCCCGCCCACAAGCGCATTGAGCCCGAGCCTTGAAGCAACGCCCAGAAGAGTCGGAAAGCCGACCATCATATTGAAGCTTGCGGTATCGTATGACGGCACAAAAGCGGCCTGCGAATGCATCACCCATTTCGGCGGCCAGGACAACCATTCAATGCTGGGCAGAAAAAACGCCGAACCATCGGGCCAGGGCACCGGTACAAATCCGAGCCGGCTTAGTGAGAACCAGAGCGCCGCACCGGTCGCACAGGCAACCACCACGAACAGTTCAAGATATCTTTTTTTATCATCCGTCACTATGTTTCCGCTATAACACGGAAAGCGCGTTGATCAAAAAAATAGCCCCGGGGGAGCAACTGCCCGTGCTCCCTCCGGGGTCTCGGCGCTCAAGGGACCCGGCGGGCCCCTTCATTCATCACTCCATTACGCTGCTCTGTGTGCATCCCCGGGGCTTTCCTTTGCCTCCTTCTCGCGGGATTTCCCGTCATGCCCGAGGAATTTTTTCAAAAAGCCGTTCTTTCCATCGCCGATTTTTATCTGACGCGGCTTGATCTCTTCGGCTTTTGGTATCGCAATTCTCAATACACCATCCTCGTAGTCCGCTTCTATTCTTTCGGATTCCACCGTACTCGGCAGCGAAAACGACCGCTGGAATTTTGCCGTCTTGCGCTCACCGGACACCGAAAGAACGCTGTCCTTGAGCTCGATACTTATGGCATCCTTTTTGATTCCAGGCAGGTCGATGCTTACCAGGTAGTGGCTGTCGGTTTCATCGATTTCGCTTTGAGGCGAAAATGCGCCCGATCCGTATCCTGTCGATGACCTCCAGATATCATCAAAAAGTTCTCCGAGCGGCCTGAACGGAAGAAGATAATTTTCAGTTCTCATGTTGTTAACCTCCTTTTTGTGGTTCAACTTTCTTTAGAATAAAATGGACGCTGCAAACCCGGCGTCAAGCCGAACCTGCACAAAAAAATTGCGCTTGCCAGACAATAATAAATGCCCATTATTTAATGATCAGAAGCAATAGCCGACGCTGGTCTCAAGGAGGGGTCCAAAGCCGGGTTTATATGGATTATCCCTTTCCTGTCTTGCTCCAGTGCTATCGGTGACCGTTAGTTTTTTCTGCCCCGCGGTATAAGCGGCACCAAGGCCCAGCATTAGATTGACCCCGCTTTTCCAGACAAGATGATAGCCGGCAAGAGCATCAAAGCGGTATGAATTCGCTTTCGCGGTAACCCCGCTGATTTTTGAACTTACCTGGCCGTAGTTAAGTCCTATGCCAAGATACAAACCATTCGAAATACGTTTGCCGGAAAGATTATAATTCAAGCGCGGTCCGATCTGGACCTGTCCAGACGTGATGCTTACCGAATTGTTTATATATATGCCGAAATGCGGGCCAATGGTCGTGGCCTCGGTAATTCCAAAGTCAAATCTTCCCGTAAAAGCGCCGAATATGACACCGATCACATTGCCTGAAACATTATAACGGGGCAAGGCAGCCGTCTCAGGCGTTTTACCGGATTCGTCCGCGTAAACTCCCGCACCCAAACCTGTCATAAGCATCAACATCCATGACAACGCGGCGGTCCTTCTCATTTATGATCCTTTTTTAGTGTTCAGACGCGGCAAATACACATCGCAACCAGCCTCTATAATAGACGGTTTGGAGCGCATTCCAAGCCCCCTTATCCTTTTTGAGTTCTCAATTCCGTTTTCAAGCTGCTTGTTGCAAATCAGAAGAGCTCCGACATCTCGCCCCTCGGCACGAACATCCCGCAGGGCTGCCTGGAGATTTTTTTGTTCAAAGGGGCGGTCCCTGTTATCCATAACCGCCCGCCGGTGTGACAGATACGGAATGCTTGGATTTGCATACAGACCGAAAATCACAAGCACGCTTTCCGGATCGGTTACGGCTTCGATTTTTTTTGAAAACGCCACCACCTCATGATCATGCGTGCGCACAATCGCCCTGCCCATCGCCACGGAACCCTGTACACAATAAAACACCACGGCCGCAACAAATGCAGCGGCCGGTATTTTTCCGGCAAGGCCGCGCTCCCAAAGCCCGGCCACAATAAACGCGGCCGCAGCAAACAAAAACAGGCCGTTTGCATAAGCATAATACGGATGGACGTTATGAAGATTTGTAAAAAGCGCGGAGACCGCCACAAACAAGCCAAGCGACACAAGGGCATGGAGCCTGTACCTGTCGGCAAATATCCAACCCGCATAAATTGCAAAAAGCGTGTATTTTGAACCAAGCAAAAACCCCGAGGGGCGCTCGATCATGATTCTTGAGATTATTTCGGGATCAAACCGCTGGCCCACAAAACCGATATACCATCTGAATGTTTCATAAGTGTCCGAATGAAAATCAAGCATCGGCGTTTTAAGCCACGAATGTTTTGTAAACACCTGCCAGGCCGCAAGCGCGATAATGGCTGCAATATTGATCCGCAAAAACACCAGTATGTTTTCCTTTGCCGGACCCCTTGCGTATCTGAAAAACATAAAAACGGCAGCCGCTATTGCCGCAAAAAAAAGCACCCCGATTGTTTTTACAAGAATTGGTCCGGTCGTGATCTTTCCGCTAAGAATTTTCCACGCGGCAAGCACCAACAATAAAGTGCCGACCGCAATCGCCAAACGCCTGATAAGTGCTATTACCGGAATCGCATTATGCCGTTGCGCGGATTTTCCGGGCAACATCCACAGCAGGATAAAAGCCGCCAGAAAAAAACCGGCAAACGTTGTAATCTTAGTCATGGCGGCAAGCGCTCCCCACAGCGAACAAAGGACAAGAGCGGCAAGTTTACCGTATTTTCCTGACGTCATACGATAACGCATCACACCTTCCAGATAACAAAGCCCCAAAAAGAGCGCGCACGATTCAATCAGCGCCGTACGGCTTAGCGCCACATAAAGAGGGCTTGAAAGATATATTGAAAGGAAAACAACCACCACAGCGCATCTCACGCCAAGGCGCCGCAATATGCCCCAGGCCGGCACACATGCCAGAACATAAAAAATATAGGCAGTCAGCTTTGCCGACTGGTCAACCGTCATGCCGGACAGTTTTGCCAGCAAAGCCGCAATCCACTGATAAAACGGAAATTCAATCGGCCACGCCCATGGAGGACCAAAAATCGGCACATGATACGCCAGGAGCGGCCCGCCCTTTATGATGTATTCAATGCCCATGGCGGTCTGCCCGTCCCGCCAGCCGGCAACCGGAAGCTTCCAGCCATATCTGAAAAATACAATCTGAAGCACGGCTGCGGCCGCAAACGTGAGCGCAGCAATCACCGCAAGCGGCAGTGTTTCAACGGTTTTCCTCATATGTCCGGGTTAACAGCAAAGAATTCTTCTTGCAACGCAAGAATCCCGCAGGATGTGGCGTACATGCAAAGTTTATCCTTGCGGCACCCGGCAATCACTTGTATTTTTGCTATAAATCATGGTGCCGATGTAGCTCAGTTGGTAGAGCAACGCTTTCGTAAAGCGTAGGTCCCCGGTTCAAGTCCGGGCGTCGGCTCCAGATTTTTTCGCAGCAACCCGGCAATATCAGATATAAAACCGGGCTGGTCGCAACCACCTCTGTTTTCGTTTTTACCGCCATCTCCTCGCTTGCGCAGCACCGGTGCTATTTGTGGCCAGCTCGCCGGGGCATATTATGGGCTGGACGGTATTCCGCCGGAGTGGGTGGAAAAACTTGTGAAGCGGAAACTGATCGAGGAATTTGCTCTCAGGTTATTGCATTGCTCCATGGCACAATAGATACCCACGGCTAAAGCCGTGGTCCTTTCCGCTTCGCGGGCTACAACTGCAGTCGCAGTTGACCTGAATCCTGACGGCCCTGGTGTTCAACATAGTG
>Ga0208375_1001821_pt1 | contig 22089 bp, 30 predicted proteins | sample RifOxyD1_FD_184038 | JGI IMG/M metagenome (GOLD analysis project Ga0208375, IMG submission 184038) | Soil microbial communities from Rifle, Colorado - Rifle Oxygen_injection D1 (SPAdes) | ecosystem: Environmental > Terrestrial > Deep subsurface > Rock core/Sediment | place: Rifle, Colorado... | reverse complement strand
GATAGCCGAGCGATTGTTACAAAAACCAAAAGCTATTTAAAGTTTAGATTAATCGTCAGGAGTTAGGGGTGGAGGAGAAAAAAATGGATGATAAATTATCTTTACAAGAGATGTTGGAATTAGGTCGGGAGATTAAGACATATGGTAAGTGGACTCATTGGAATGGATTTGTAGATTATGTTGGAGATTTAAGCTTTGTTCAACAACATTTGAAAAAATTTGGTGATGGAAATTATGAAATTTCTGTTTTTTGTAATGATACTGGTACTTGTATAGGGGCTTATTGTGGAGATGATCGGCAAGTGAAGAAATTTTATGAAAGCTTGAAATCAAATCTTGTTGAAAGCATGTCCCCAGTGGCGGCTCTTGTTGAAAAAATGTCCCCAGAGGCGGCTATTAAATTGATAAGACAAATTATTGACTAATTTCCTTTTGGTTTTTGTAATTTGCGCCTAACATAGCCGTTTCATAAACTTTTTCGAAGAAAAAGTTGGGTGGAACGAGCCGAAGGCGAAGTGGAACTTTGAAACGGCTGTTAAGTCTTGTTCGGGGTGGATATTGTTTAAAAACTGCTAAAATCGTGAAATCTAAAGAAAAATTTATAAATAATCTATAACTAAAAGATTCTGGAAAGAGGTAGGAGGAATGAAAATGGAAGATAAATGGTATAGTAATGGTTTGTCTGCTGAAGAAGCAAAAAAATTGAAAAAGAGTTATGCTAGAGTAGGAAAATCTAATTTTGGAATTAACGATAGAGATGTGCTTGCTCTACAATTTGGTTTGAGATATGAGGATGGTAGTGGTACTTTTTGGCAATTAACCGATTCAGAAGACATATATTCTTTTCTTAAAAAAACTCAAGTTTATGAAGTTTCAAAATTAGAAGGGAAAGTTGTTGAGGCTTTTCATGATGGGGATATGCTTAAGGGATTAAGTGTTAATGAAAATTTGATTTAAATCTTTCTTTTTCTACTAATTATTTTTTATTTCCGAATTGGACTTAACATCGCGACTAAAAGAACTTTTGAGCGCTAATGCTTGAATTATTTCTCAGAGCCGTTAATGTCAGTTAATGCTATTCAATGCGGAGCCAAAAGTTGGACGGAGCCTGCAAGGCGGAGTCTTTTAGTCGCTGTTTCACGAGCGAACGTAGTGAGCGGTAGTTTTGTCGGTGGCACTAGTTGAGTTTTCCGTTAATATAATCTTCACAGAACACCTTTACATTTGGGGCAACAGAATACTTTTTATATTGACCCATTGGCAACCAAAAAATATCTCTAAACAATTCAGGTTCCATAATTTTAGGGATTTGCCCATTGGGAATTTGCGCTAAATATTTGTGGCTTCTAAAATCTCTACCATCAATGTGAAACTCTTTATATCCTAAATATCTGATTATTTTGACATCACAACCAATTTCTTCTTTTGTTTCACGAAGAGCAGTTTGTTCAAGAGTTTCACCACTTTCTACTTTTCCACCGGGGAATTCATAGTGATTATGCTTCTTTTTCCAAATAAGCAAAAGTTTGCCACCATCAATTATAGCACATCCAGATAATTGGATTCTATCCATATTGGGTTATAAATTGTGTGACATTTAAAAATATTTCGTTCGTAGGTGCCACCAACAAAATTTGCGCCTAACTGTGTTAGGCGGTGAGCCCGCAGGGCGAACGAGCGAACGAAGTGAGCGATAGTAAAATTAAGGGGTTATTAAAATCCATTAAATGTTAATGAAAAAATTAAAACAAAAATCCAGAATACTAAACCAATTAATGAGATTATTAATGCAATTTGTGCCTTCCAATTATGTCCCTGTTGCTTTAATGAAAATCTTCCTAGTATTATTGAGGTTATAAGGAAAATTGGTGTTGAAAAAATAACAAAAGAATATAAAATCATCAGGGTATTATTTAAACCTATAAATTCCGTTAAACGAATCATAAACAAATACAAAATGGGAGGTATTATAGAAAGAATTAAACTTACCAACCCATAATATTTTTTTACCCATTTAATTAAACTCATATATTTTATATTGTTTTAATTGTATTTAAAGTTAATGTTTTAACCCCTTAATTTTATTACACCTAATCGTTGTTATACGGCCGAGTCTGAAGGACGAGGTAAAATCCGCAGGATTTTATGTTTTTTTAAATCCAGTGAGCGAAGCGAACAAAATAATTTATTATTTTCGTGAAAAAAATACTGTATAATTGGTGTTAGGCTCTCGAGCCGAAGGCGAGACGAGGAACGAAGTGACGAGAGTAAAATTAAGGGGTTAAATTAATAGCGCCCACTTCCATACATTGCCACAACAACGATTAATAATATGAGGAATGCTAAAAATGGGACTGAAATAATCATGGTTATTAAAGCTTTCCAATTAAATCCTTGTTTTCTAAAAGAAATAATTGCTAGTATAAATGATCCTAATAACATAATTGGAGATAATAATGTAATGGTTGCAGCAGATTTTCCATAGTTGCCACCAATATTACTTATTATAGTCCAAAATAGTGTGAAAGGTATGATTCCTATTAAGGCAATTATTAAGCTACTTCTTCCCCAATCACCTTTTACCCATTCAATAAATTTCATGTGTTTTATAATGTCAGAATAGTATATAAATTTAACTTTTAAACCCCTTAATTTTATTGAGCCTAATCGCTGTTAGGCGGTGAGCCCGCAGGGCGAACGAGCGAGGCGATAGCCGAGCGATTGTTTTGTCCCGTTGCGTGTTTTATCGTTATTAGGAAATCCTCTTAACATTTACTTTTTTCTTTTTAAAAGGTTCGGGACAAAATTGCGCCTAACCGCTGTTAAGTTTTGTTCGGGGCAGTTACCGCTCAATTAGGGCTAAAACCGCGAAACCTAAAGAAAGATTTATAAATAGGTTCTCAATAATGGGCATTTAAAGAGGTAAGGAGGAAGAAAATGTACACAAAGTTAAAGTCAGAATTGGAAAATGCAGTTAATTCTCTAAGAGAAGGCGATGGTATTATAATTAAGCATTCTCTGGAGTTCGTGAACTCTCAGGGAATAGAAAGAACAGTGGGTTATGTTAGAAAGGTTGATTCTTCACACATTTCTTTGACAAGAACCAGGAGGAGAATCGATTATGGGGCTTGTGCAATAGACCTTATGCATTTTTTTGGGATTAAAAAATATTCCTATGCACACATTGATGATATTTTGGTTGTTGATCGAATCAATCATTAAAAATAAATCTTTCTTTTTCTAATTATTGTCCGTTTTCCGAATGGGACTTAATCGTTGTTAGTCGACCGAAGCGAAGCTGAGGCGAAGGAGCGTAGCGACTGAGGGTTGCCCAGTTCGTTTTTACAATCTTTTTGCGTTGGGGCAATCTTGACTAAGCCCTGTTAGTTTCGTCTGACCAGCGGGAAGACCTAAAATTTAGTGCAACGTTCCGAAGGAAAATTTTAGAGTTTAAGGTTTGGGCGTCATTTAGAAGTTTATGTATTATCTTTGAAGTAGTAAAAGAACCGAAAGCTTTAAATACTTGAGGTTAATATTACATTTCAAAGGTAATAAAAATGAAAACATATCAAAAAATAATTACATATGGAGCCATTGTTGCTGGAAGCTTGGGGCTTTTTGGATGTGGCAATGAAGGTTCAAAAGGAGATTTACTTATTGGAAGAAATTATGTTGCTACAGCAAATTTAGATAGAGATAATTTAAGGGATATTGCTATTGGAGACGGAAAAGGAGATATCTATGTTCTTTGGAATAAAGGAGACGGAAGTTTTGATAAGCAACATGTAGGAGACATGATAATTGGAAGAACTCCAATAGCTACAGGAGATATGAATGGCGATGAATTAGAAGATATTGTAGCAACAGATGGAGGTGGAAATCTCCACATATTTTATAACAATGGCGACAGGTCTTTTAGAAAAGATCAGTTTTAATTTTTAGACGCAAACTTCTTTTTTATTAATTCTTCAAAATTTTTAATTTTGACTATTTTTTAGCCCAAACCTTAAATTGAAACTAACGCATCGTATGCGTATTTCCTTATTTTCCTGCTGGTTTAGACCATTCTTTTATCGATTTTAAGAAATCGTTTCAAAAAATTTAATGCAACTAAATAGTAATTACCTCCATTTTTGTCCCGTAAAATTTACGGTTTTTTATGAAAAAGCATTATAAACAGGGGTTTTTAAAAATTAAGTAATGGACGTAATAGAAAATATGAAAAGAGAAATGTTCAGAAGGAAATTAAGTCCAAGAACAATTAAAACTTATTTGGAATATGTTAAGAAATTTTTACTTTTTTGCAAAAAAGAACCTAAAAAATTTTCTAAGGTGGATATAAAGTACTTTTTAGATCAATATGCCTGCAGAGGCGCATCTGGCAACACAATTAATGTTGTTAACAATGCATTGAGATTTATGATGGTCGAAGTTTTGAGAAAAAGTTTAAGATTAAATATCCGATATTCAAAGAAGCCAAAGTGTCTGCCAACAGTTCTTACAAAAGAAGAAGCCTTAATGCTAATAAATTCAATAACCAATGCGAAACATAGGCTAATGGTTTCCTTGATGTATGGGGCAGGATTAAGAGTCAGCGAAGTTTTAAAATTGAAGAAAGAAAACTTAGACTTAGAAAATAATTTTGGATGGGTCCGAAGAGGCAAGGGAAATAAAGATAGGCCATTTATAATCCCCTTAGCAATAAAAAATGAGCTTTATAATCACTTAAATAATATTGATTCTTATTTATTTAAAGGCAGAAATAATGGACCTTTGTCAGTTAAATCTGCCCAGGTAATAGTAGAAAAGGCAGCAAAAAAGGCAGAAATAAACAAAAATGTGCACCCTCATACCTTAAGACATTCATTTGCAACGCATTTGATAGAATCAGGCAATTCATTAACTGCGGTGCAGTCATTAATGGGCCATTCAGAAGCAAGAACGACAATGACTTATATCCATTTAGCTGCGCCAAAATTGATTAATATTAAAAGCCCGCTTGATGAAATTTAATTGATACAATGTATATATTAAAAAACTACTTGACAAATACTCATAAAATTTATATACTATTCAAGTTTCAGAATTATCGGGTGAGGAGGGCTTTAGATGATTTCTTCGGTTTCGGAGCAAATAGAAAAATTTCAGGGATTCTTTGAGCAAGAATTCAAGAATGAATTGAATGAAGTTATAAGTGGAGAAGTCAAGTCCTTACAAGTTGATTTTCTAAAACTGACTGTTTTTGATATGGAACTTGCCGAAATGCTACTAGAAAACCCTAAAGATTTGATACGAGCAGGAGAATTAGCATTAAATAATATTGATGGTCTGGAAGAGAAACAATTAAGATTAAGACTTTTTAATCTGCCAAAAGCCCAGCAAAAAGAAATTAGAGATATAAGGAGCAAACATCTAGGAAAATTTATTTCTTTTAGGGGATTGATAAAACAGGCTTCAGATGTAAGACCTCAGGTTGTTTCTGCAAAATTTGAATGTCCTAGCTGTGGAAATACAATAAATATTTTACAGGTAGATGTAAAGTTTAAGGAACCAAGCAGGTGCAGCTGCGGAAGACGAGGAAGCTTCAGAATATTATCGAAAGAACTGGTAGATGCACAAAGAATTGTTATTGAAGAATCTCCTGATGCATTAGAGGGCGGTTCACAGCCTAAGAAGTTAGCTGCATTCTTAAGAGAAGACTTGGTTGATCCGAAAATGGAGAAGAGAACTACACCTGGAAGCAAAGTCGAAGTGTGCGGAATAATCGTTGAAATTCCTGTGCCGGATAAATCTGGCGGATTAACGACAAGATTTGATATTGTTATGGAAGCAAATAATATTATACCTCTAGAACAAGATTACAGCGATATTTCTGTTTCGGAAGAAGATAAAAAAGAAATAATTGGGCTAAGCAAGGCTCCTAATTTAATGCAGAAATTCATCAATTCGATAGCGCCATCAATTTATGGACATGAGAATGTAAAAAAGGCATTGGTTCTGCAGCTTATGGGTGGTGTTAAAAAAGAAAGAGCAGACGGCACAAGGACTAGGGGAGACTTTCACATATTATTAATTGGTGATCCTGGTTGTGGAAAATCACAATTATTGAAATTCATAGGCGCTGCTGCACCGAGAGCGAGATATGTTTCTGGAAAATCTGCTTCTGGAGCTGGCCTTACTGCCGCTGTCGTGAAAGATGAGTTCATTCGAGGATGGAGCTTAGAAGCAGGAGCTATGCCTTTAGCTAATAAAGGAATATGTGTGATAGATGAAATGGATAAAATGAGCAAAGAAGATACCAGTGCGTTGCACGAGGCTATGGAAATGCAAACCATTACCGTATCAAAAGCAAATATTCAGGCAACTTTAAGAACCGAGACAACAGTTTTAGCTGCAGCGAACCCTAAAAATAGTAGATTCAATCCTTACCAGACTTTAGCAACCCAAATTGATATGCCCTCAACATTATTGGACAGATTTGATTTAATCTTTCCTGTTAAAGACCAACCTACGAAAGAGAAAGATACATTAATAGCAAATCATATTCTTGAAATGCAAACTTCAAAAGCAAAAGAGCCAGAAATAAATGCAAAATTATTAAGAAAATATATCTCTTACGTTAAACAAAATATAAATCCAGAACTGACCGATGAAGCAAAAGAAGAAATAAGGAGCTTTTATGTTAATCTTAGAAACACAACCCCTAATGGAGAGGATGAAATCAGATCAATACCTATTACGGCAAGACAGCTTGAAGGACTGATAAGATTATCAGAGGCTGCGGCGCGATTAAGATTATCTGGAAAAATAACTAAAGCCGATGCAAGAACAGCAATAGAACTGACAACATATTGTTTGATGGAAATTGGACTTGATCCTGAGACTAAAGAATTGGATATTGATAGAATCGGCTCCGGAACTTCTGCTTCTGAAAGAAGAAAAAAAGCTGTTGCACAACTGATAATTGAGATAATTGACGGACTAGCTAAATCCGGAATGAAAACGATACCTATAGCAGATATATTCGGAAAAGCTGCGGAGAAAAGCATAACTGAAGATAAGGTTCTTGAAGTTGTTGAGCAGATGAAAAGAAATGGAGATATATTTGAACCGAAGCAAGGATATATTGAGAAAATATGACGGAAACATTTAGAAGACAGGTGGCATGCAAAATATGGATAAGCGATTTAGTTACGGGGCAATATGTCAAGAGCAAAGGTGATTACGAACCGAATTTTGTGATTGTTAGGGATAAAAATATTTCTAGGGTCAATCTGATTGCTAATGTAATAATGAAATATGATTCTGAAAATTTTGTTTCAATTACCTTAGATGATGGTAGCGCTACAGTTAAGGTCAATGCATGGAGAGAAGATGTGAAAATGATGAGCGCTTTGAAGATTGGCGATATTGTGAATGTGATTGGCAAGGTGCGAGAAAATAACCTGGAGATTTTTCTTGCTCCTGAAATTGTCAAGGTGCTTGATAATCCAAACTGGGAACTTGTAAGAAAATTAGAGCTGTACAAAGAGTACGGAAAGCCTTCATTCAATGAAACTACAACGGTTGTTGTACCTAAAGACGTAAAAGAAGATGTTATTGAAGAGATTGTTGTTACTGAAGCTGTGAGGAGCAAAATATTAAGGGCGATTGAGAAACTTGATGCTGCTGATGGGGTCCTTGTTTCTGATTTGTTAAAAGAATGCGGTGATGACGGATATGCAACTGCTGCGCTGAGAGAGCTCATTATAGAAGGTGAGATATACGAGCCAAGACCCGGAAGGGTCAAATTATTGGATTGAGGGAAACCTTTAAAAAGCTCAGTTAAGTTCTTTCTTTTATATGGAATATTCGGATATGTTAAAGCGTGGAAGGGCAAATTTGCCTGAGAAGCTGCTAAATCCTACTGGGGAAAGATTCGAAATACCCAAAGTAAAAGGCTTTATTGAAGGAAACAAGACTATAATGACAAATTTTTCCCAGATTGTTGATGCTTTTAGAAGAGAGGGAGATTTGTTCCTTAAATTCTTGCAAAAAGAATTAGCAACCCCTGCACAAGTTGATGGCCAGAGGCTGATTTTAGGCAGGAAATTGCCCGCTAATCTGATAAACCAAAAAATCGAAGAATTTGCTAAGACATATGTTCTATGTCCTGATTGCGGAAAGCCCGATACAGTGTTAATAAAACAGGATAGACTCTTATTCTTGAAATGCCAGGCTTGTGGTTCTAAACACCCTGTAAAAGCAAAAGTTTAATTAATTAATTTAAATTAAGGGTTGTTAAAATGAAATTTTACGTAAAGATACATAAAGATAAAATGCACGAAGTTGTGGCAATAGCTGATGAAGATGTAATCGGCAAGACTTTTGAAGAAGGTGAATTATGCATAACTATTTCCGAAAGATTCTACAAAGGAGAATTAAAAGATGAAATGGAAGTGAAAAAAATATTTATGGAAGAAGACAATATCAATATTGCAGGAAATAAAGTTGTTGATTTGGCAATAAAATCAGGTATAATCTCAGAAAAAAATGTGATTAAGATTCAAGGAGTTAAGCATGCCCAAATCGTCAGATAAACATGCAAAATATTATGAAGCTATAATCCAGCTTAGGCCGGAAAAACAGGAAGTTTTAGATTTTATTTTGAGCGAGGTTGAAAGGAGAGATGATGTTTTTATTTCTAAAATTGAAAAATTAAAGACCGGCATTGATATTTATATAAGCAGCCAGAACTTTGCAAGATCATTAGGAAAAAAATTGAAAAATAAATTTAAAGGCGATGTAAAAATAACAAGGACTATATTTGGAATGCAAAGAGATACAGGAAAGATAATATACAGAGGGACAGTATTGTTCAGGTTAAAATGAGCAAGAAGAAGTTTTCAACTTTTGGAAATGTTTTTGATGATTCTACTTTGAGGATATTATTCAAACTTTCTTCGCAGGGATATTTCGATGAAATGTTAAGCCCGGTTTTAATTGGAAAGGAGGCAAATGTGTTTACTGCTTCCAAGGGCAAGGGCAAAGTCATTGTTAAAATTTATAGAACTCAGGCGTGTGATTTCAACAAAATGTACGATTATCTTGCACCAGATCCAAGATTCCCCAAACTAAAGAAAAATAGAAGAGAGATAATTGTGACCTGGGCAAGGAAGGAATATAGGAATCTGTTAATTGCGAGAAAGGCAGGAATTAATGTGCCTACGCCTTATGCTGTGAACGGCAATGTTCTGGTAATGGAAATGATTGGTAAGGATGAGCCGGCAAAAAGGCTAAAAGATCGGTTGCCCGAGGATATAGAACTGTTTTACGAAAGCTTTATAAAAGATGTCCGGAAATTATACAAAGAAGCAAAACTCATACATGCAGATTTATCGGAGTATAATGTGCTTATACTTGATGATAAGCCTTATATAATTGATTTTTCGCATGCTATTTCAATGAAATATCCAAGATTTGTGGATTTTCTTGAACGAGATTTGAAAATAATGACCAAATTTTTCAATAGGAAAGGTTTAAATTTAGAATATGAAAAGGTGCTAAAATATGTCACAGATGGAACTGAAGATAAATAAGAAAAGAATTGCGGTCTTGATAGGCATTAAAGGAGAGACTAAAGCAAGACTTGAAGAGCTTTCAGGCTGTGAAATTGAAATAGATTCTGATGAAGGGGATGTTTTAATTGAAGGTGAAGATGGCGTGATGCTAATGGATCTTAGGAGTGTGATCTATGCTATTGGAAGAGGATTCAGCCCTATGACGGCTGAAAAATTATTTGATGAAGAGTATATGATGGAGATTATCAATATTCTTGAATTTACTGGGAAATCTAAGAAAAAATTATTGAGAATGAAAGGCCGAGTTATCGGTGCTGAAGGCAAGGCAAGAAAAATGATTGAAGCTTTAACTGATACTGAAATTTCTGTTTTTGGAAAGACTTTAGCAATAATCGGAAAACATGAAGATACAGCCATTGCTAAAAGGGCTTGTGAGGCTTTATTATCTGGTGCGCCACATAGTAATATATTTTTAGCTCTTGAGAAACATAAGAAACAAGGAATGAGATTTTAAAATTTAATCTAAAACCGCATAAAGTGTTTATCTAAGGTTTGTTGCGTTATTGATAAATTGTTTTCTTGCATGGGTGAATTTTCTATTCTATATCGTTTTGATGATTTAATTTATTCTTTTAAGGATAAAAATATTTATAAAGGGATGATTGAATAGGATTAGTATAGATTTTCTATTATGAGGTGAGCAGAGTCGCACAAACTAAATTATCTGAAACGAAAGAGAAAAAAAAGTATGATACAAAGGCAGATGAACTTGCGACTAAGCAGAGGGAAATTTCTGTCTCTGAGTTCTTTCTTAAAAATAGACACTTATTGGGTTTTGATAATCCAAGGAAATCGATTTTAACTGCAGTAAAAGAAGCGGTTGATAATTCCCTAGATGCTTGTGAAGAAGCAGGCATATTGCCTCATGTGATAGTAAGGGTCAAAGCTGCAGAGGGGCAAGATAAATTCAAAGTCGTTGTTCAAGATAATGGGCCAGGAATAATACCTGAACAAGTTCCTAGAATTTTTGGAAAGTTATTATATGGGAGCAAGTTCCACAAATTGAGCCAGACAAGAGGACAGCAGGGAATTGGAATTTCTGCAACTGCAATGTACGGGCAATTGACAACGGGGAAACCATTAAAGGTAATAACGAAGACTAATCCCAAGAAACCTGCCTACTATTGTGAGATTGTTATCAATACAAAAACAAATGAACCCCAGATTATCAAAGAAGAATATAAAGAATGGGATGAAGTTCAGACTGGAACTAAATTGGCTGTTGAAATGGAAGCCATATATCAGAAAGGCAAAAGGTCTGTTGATGAATATTTAAAATTAACAGCAATATCAAATCCGCATACAACAATAACTTATTATCCTCCTGACAGCAATGATGCGATAGAATTTCCAAGAGTTACGGATAAAATGCCAAAAGAGGCTAAAGAGATAAAACCGCACCCTTATGGCGTTGAATTAGGAATGCTCATGAAGATGCTGCAGGATACTAAAGCTACAACATTACAATCTTTCTTGCAGACTGATTTCTGCAGAGTTTCTGCGCATGTTGCGAAAGAAATATGTGATAAGGCTAAATTATATGAGAAAGCAAGACCTGCAAGAATTGCCAGACAGGAAGCAGAGGCGTTGTATAAATCAATTCAAGAAACTAAAATTATGGCTCCACCAAGCGACTGCGTCTCTCCTATTGGAGAAGAGTTACTTGTTAAGAGTTTGCAGAAAGAAGTAACTGCAGATTTCTATGCCGCGATTACAAGACCGCCTTCTGTTTACCGTGGAAATCCTTTTGTTGTTGAATGTGCCATAGCTTTTGGAAATGGATTGCCACAAGATGAGCTTGTGCAGGTTTTTAGATATGCAAATAGAGTTCCATTGCAATATGAGCAAAGCGCTTGCGCTGTTTCTAAATCTATTGTTGATACTACTTGGAGAAATTATGGGCTACAGCAAAGCAGAGGCGCACTGCCTTTAGGTCCGATGGTCTTAATGGTGCATTTGGCATCTGTATGGGTGCCATTCACTTCAGAGAGCAAAGAAGCTATTGCAAGCTATCCTGAAATTGTCAAAGAAATCAAACTTGCGCTACAAGAATGCGGAAGAAAATTAGGAATCTATATCAGAAAAAATATCAAAGCTAAAGAGCAGAGGGATAAAGCTAATTTATTAGAGAGATTTATTCCTGAAGTTGCTGGTGCTTTACATAGTTTGACTGGGGAATCTAAGAGCGCAATAGAAGAAAAATTAAAAATGATATTAGCAAGAGGATTACCTGCTTTATTGAAAGCAGGAGATGAGGAGAAGGAAGAGGAAAAAGATGGTGGACAAAAATAAACTTGCAAGGCAGAGGCTGAAGCTGTTTGGAGAAGGAATAGTTGCGGATATATTAAAAAAGAAGCAGCCAGTAATTGATTTGCCTGTGAGATCTGTGACAAATGTAAAATTCAATGAGAAATCTGGGACGGTACAGCTGGGAAACAAGATGGCTCAGAGGTTCTTGTTTAATTTAGCACATGCTAAAAAGTTTATGCAGACAGTTGAAGTCGCAAAGATAAGCAATGATTTACTGAAAGAAGAGAAGCATGCAAGTTTAAGAGACGTATTCTATATGGCTAAGAGATCAATTGCTGGAACTAAAACAAATATCGTTGATGACCAAGTTGAATCTGATAAAGTTATTGAAGATTTGGAATTAATTTCAGATATGTCCAGAGAACAATTGAATATCAATGCCAATAAAATGGGCTCTGTGGCAGGAAAAGTAATTGTAGAAGATAAGGGTGATAAAATCGACTGGTCTAAATTAGGATCTGGGGGATGGTCGATTCCTTCGAATGTTGAAGAGATTCAATTTGCTAAAGTGAATGCCCAATATGTCATTTATATGGAGAAAGCCGCCGTATGGGAAAGATTGCATGAAGATAAATATTGGGACAAACATAATTGCATAATAATGTGTTCGCAGGGACAGAGTACGAGAGGAATAAGGCGGTTGCTGCAACGATTGCATCAGGAGCATGGTTTGCCTGTTTACATATTAACTGATTTTGATCCTTGGGGATTTTATATATACTCTGTGTTGAAGTTCGGTTCTATTAGTTTGGCACATATTTCTGACCAGCTAGCAATACCTGAGATTAAATTCTTAGGGATAACTGCTGATGACATTGAGAAATATGATTTGAAGAAACACTTTATCAAATTGAAAGATACTGATACTGCAAGACTGAAACAGATGGGTAGCTACGAATGGTTCACTAAAAATAAATTATGGCAGAGACAGTTCAAGATGATGAAAGATTTTGGGTCTAAAGCAGAAATCCAAGCTTTAAGTGCTCGCGGAATATCCTTTATTTCTGAAAAGTATCTGCCAGAGAAGATTAAGAATAAGGATTTTATTGATTAGATTAAAATGAGATTGCTGAATAAAAACACTTAACCAAACATCAAGTTTCTAGAATCATTGTGCTCTTCGCAATCTTCCAAGTTGCAGCAGAGCTTATTCAATGCGTATTCAAAATCTGACTCTTCAATAGACTCCGCATTCCTTCTAATAGCGGAATATCCTGCTTCTGTGCAAATAGATTTTATTTCAGCACCCGTCAATCCTTTAGTCTTTTCTATATATTTGTCCAAGCTAAATTCGGCAAGCTTCATGCCTGCGATATGTATTTTGAAAATTTCCGTTCTTGATTTCTTGTCCGGAAGCTCCATTTCCACTACGCGATCCAAACGACCAGGCCTTAAAATCGCAGGATCAATTATATCTATACGATTTGTCGCACCTATTATTTTTACATTCTCTAAATCTTCGAAGCCGTCAATCTCGGCTAACAGCTGCATGAATGTCCTTTGCACCTCTCTTTCCCCGGAAGTTGAATCATCTGTTCTTTGACCCGATATAGAATCTAATTCATCAATGAATATAATTGCTGGAGCACGCTCTCTGGCCAGTTTAAATAAATCCTTGACCAATTTGGCACCTTCGCCGATGTATTTCTGCACTAATTCAGAACCCACTAATTCAATAAATGTGGAGTTTGTAGATGCTGCTGCGGCTTTTGCCACCAAAGTTTTTCCCGTGCCTGGAAGGCCATACAATAATAATCCCTTATGAGGTTTTACACCTAATTTTTTAAATAGTTCGGGCTTGGTCATTGGCAGTTCAATAACTTCCTTGATTTCTTGAATTTGCTTTTTTAACCCGCCAATATCTTTCCATGAAATTTTGGGTTTTTCTATTACGACATAATCTTCAACATTGAATAGCTTTTCTTTTTCCACCTTGGAAATAATTGTGAATGATTTCTGCTCTGTCAAAACCACATCATTGGCTTCTATTTTTCCTTCTAATTCTTTTGCGATATGAACGTATAATGAATGACCGTTTTTTAATCTAATAATTGCTTTATTATCCAATATTTTATCCACTGTGCAGACCACCAATGGCAGACTTGAAAACTTGTTAAGTTCTGTTTTCAGATTTAATATAGTGCGCTTGAGTTCTTGATTTTCGTCGTAAAGCGGAAGAACTTCTCTTAGTGCTTCATCTGGACCAGAATCACCTCTTATATTAAAATTTAAATCATTCCTCATTACTTTTGATTAAATGAGGCGCTATTATAAGCATATCGATAGTATAAAAGTTATATTTTTTTATTTGAATTATTGTGCTAACTGAAAGTAGTTACTCGAAAATCTTGCGGATTTTTTAGGATAAACAATATAAACATTATTTGTTAGTGGTTGTTATATGGATGAAACTTTGATTTTGAAGGTATCTTTGGTCTCTGCTTTGTTTGGGGTGCTAATATTGCTATTTTTATGTGATAGTTACGTCTCTGATTCTACGGCATTTGAAAATATGAACGAAAATATAGGCAAGAATGTGCGCGTTACAGGATTAGTAAGTTCAATAAGAGAATATCCTACCGTTAAAATAATTAAAATAAAAAATGGGGATAGGGGCATAGATATTATTGCATTTACTTCTGAAAATATTTCCATTAAAGAGAACGATATAATTGATGCAGAAGGAGAGGTCGTTGAATACAACAATCAAACTGAAATATATGCGGATTTACTTAGGATATATCACTGAGATTCGCGTTTTAGGTAATCCCCTCTGTTGAAAAGATTTCTTATACCTGTTTTTGTTATTTTTCCTATACCTAAGTTCTCATCTCGCCCATTTTGAATCAATTTATAATCAATGCCTTTACCTAGAATCTTAATTTTCTTATCTAAAAAAATATCTCTGCCGCATAAAAATAACCATTCACGCTTCTCATCTACAATTGCTTTATCTTTTGAATCTTTTGCGATTAATTCTAATAAAGCTAAAGACGGATTAAATTGATTATTTTTTTCTTCTCCTAGATACAAACCGAATGAAGAGGGGGAATTATTTAATTTTACTAATTTATTATTCTTTAAGAAATATTTACTTCCTATTTTAACATAATCGATTTCTTTATTCGTGAATTTTTTTATGAATCTTTCAATCATTTTCTTATTTTTGCGATGAAAAATCCTTGGGTCCCATTGGGCCAGATTCTTCTGCATTTTTTTATCTCCTCATTAAGTTTTTTTCCGTTAAATTCTATGATGCCTGGAGCACCTATTGTGTTTACTTCTTCTAATTTGATTTTGAAATTAGTTAATGCCCAATCAATTACCAATTCATCCTCTTCAGGCTCTAAAGAGCAAGTAGAATAGACTAAAGTGCCGTTTTCATTTAAGTGATTTATTGCTGTTTTTAACAACTCTTTTTGGAGCTCTGAGTTTTTTTCTGCATCTTTTATTGTTCGTTTTTTGAACCAATCTTCTTGGCTTAAGAAATTGCCAGAGCAAGGCGCATCTAATAGAATAAAATCAAATTTTTTATTTACTTTATTTGCGTCTAAAAGATAGGTTGAAACATTTTTCAAACCCAATCTTTCCAAATTATTATCTAAAGAGATTAATCGTTCTTTTTTTTGTTCTGTTGCGATTACTGCTTCTGCATAAGTTGCTAATTGCGATGTTTTTGAACCCGGAGCGGCGCACATATCCCACACTAACCCGTTTGGATTTAATATTTCCACAGGGATTTGAGATGCGGCTTCCTGCAATTGCAATAATCCTAATAAGTATTCTGGCGAGGCACCTAATGAGAAATCTGATTCATACCAATAACCCTGTCTTAAGAATGGTATTTTTTCTACTATCACTCCTTTTTTCTTTAGCCTCGAAATCAATAATTCGGGCTGAATTTTTGCAGTGTTAATACGAAATGATTTTCTTGGAGCTATTTTTTTATACTCATATCCTAATTTCTGATATCTTTCTATGAATGGATTCATTTTAGATCCAAAGTGACTATACCTTTTTTTGCATTCACTTTAATGTTTTTTGTGGCTAATTTCTGCTCGATTTCAATCCAAGATATTTTTTTATCCCGGGCTTTTTTTATTACGTCTAAAATTTCTTTGATATACTGATAGTTCTGGTAAATTAAATCACCTTTAATTCTGTCTTTTTCCGAAGTTTCTTTTATTTCTTCTAAATGGATTAATTGCTGGGCTTCTATATTTTTCCATGTATTTAGTTTTTCTTCGAATTTAATATCTATGTCTGATTTTTCTTCTTCGGCCAAGTCTTTTCTTGAGTAATTATCTATGATCTCATTGAAACTTTGAAAATTTGTACAATTTTCATCGAACTTGAAAGGCAATGCTTCTCCATTGCATAGATTTGGCTCTATTTTTAATGATTTTAACTTTTCTATTAGCTTGAATAGTTTATCTATATCTGGATTTTTCTCATTTTTATCTATTTTTAAATATTCGCAAATTTTTTCAGCATAGAATCGGCCTAATGAGAAATCTTTGGCTAATACCTTTACAGTTTCCTTACTGCCGATTAGATTCTTTAAATCTTTTTTTTCTAATTCAAAAAAGTTTAGACTCGCAGAAGGAGGCAATTGATATTTTTGCTTTGGCATAACATCGCGGTCTTTCCATTTTTGTTGCTTTAATGGTGAGATTATTATAAGATTTTCATCACAAAGGATTATATTTCCTTTACTGAATAATTCTAGGATAAGATTAAATCTTGCTTCCTTTGCTTCGATTTCTATGATAACAATTCTTTCTGAGTTTACTTGTGAGATCTTTCTAATGAATGCGTTTTTTATTCTTCTTCTTAAGAATTTGCAGAATCCATACTCTCTATCTGCTTCTTTTTTATAAGTTGATAAATATATGATGTTTGGAGTGATTCTTAATAGAAATCTGCCTTTGCTGGATTTGAATATAGATAGGAAGAGCTCATCTTCTGAGACCTGATGAATATTGTCTATTTTGCCATCTAATAAAACTTGGAGCTCCTTAACGATACAGGCTATATCTATAAATGAATAATCTCTTGACATAAATTAAAAAATATTAGAAAAAGTATATAAATATTAGGGTTTAATGCTCAAAATTAAGGATTCTTCATTATCCAAACCCTCTGATGCGCCAATTACCCGAATATTACAAATGGCATTTCTTACGCCTCCACCATTTTCTTCAATAACTATAAAATCATTAAACTTTGCTAAAGAATTTAAAGTCTTCATTGGTGTTTCTGTATTACCAGAACTTGAGAAATAACATTTTATTTTTGGGTCTTTTGACTCTGCCTTAAGTTTATATTCCAATATTTCTGCCTCTGTGTTGTAAATTATTACACCTACAACCCGAGTACTTCTACTTGTCAATTCTTTTTGATTTGTAGTAAGAGTGATTAATGTGTCTGGTTCAATATTTTGTAAATCTTTTCTTGCCTGATCCAACATATCATCTGTCATAGGGGCGATTTTTTCAAATATGCTTCTAACAAAAAATAATCCCATGCTTAGAACAACTACACCTATTACTATAACGATAATTACATTCATTGACAATTCAATTGCTGCTCGTTTATTCATCTTGTTTTCCTACCTTTATTCTACCCGCACTATAACTGATCCAGTGTTCTCTTCCCCACCAGTATCTCCGATAACTTCAATATAACAACTAGTTGTCCTTAAGCTACCGCCGTTTTCCTTTACGAGCAAAATGTATTCATTTTTACCCCCAGAAGCTAAGGTTTTTTCATCTGTTTTTGCATTCATTCCACCTTTGACGCTAAAAACACAGTTTAAATCTTTGTCTCCTGGAGTTGCTTCAAGGTGATATTTTAATGGTGTTTCTAATGTGTTAAAAACGACGACACCAATGCCCTTATCTGCGCTTTGACTTATCTTTATGTTTAAAGGAGAGATTGTCAATAAAGAGTCTATCTGACCTAAACCCCCTAATGCAGACTGCGCTTCTTCAAAAGCCCCCTGGGAGATTTCACTAACTCCAGAAAATATGCTTCTAACGAAGACCAAACCCAAACTTAAAAGAACAACACCTATAACTATGACTATGATAGTATTCATTGACATTTCAATTGCAGCTTTTCTATTCAATATAATCACCTCTTGAAAATATAGAAAATTCGGTTATATTTAAATGTTATTGTAATTTTTGCTCAAGATTTCTTCATGCGAGGGGCGCATCAACTGTATTCCATGCTTTTTGAAAAGCTCTTCAAGGCTATTATGGCCATAATGTTTTATATAACTTTCTTTCATTTCAGTATGATTTAGAAATATTTGTTTTAATGTGAATTTATATGAACGCTCTGCAATTTCACCCATCTTTTCGGATTTTTGTGGATTCTCAAAAAGACCCCAATCATTTTTAGACGGCTCAAAAAGGAGAATATCTATATGGGGGTATTTAATTTTATAATTTATTAATGAATGATGCAATCGAGAATGATTTGCAGCCCTTAATGATTGTTGCAAAATCTTACCTTCGCTAAGAATTTTTCCGGGTGAGGTTTTTATTGGCCTGAGGGGATTTATGCAGATTATAAATTCGGCACCATTATTTATAACATTTTGTATATAGGTGGTGTTATTCAGTGCCCCATCAGTGAAGCATTTAAGGCAATTATCACTGAAATATTTTCCAGGAATAATTGTTGGTTCAAAATAACCGGGCAGAGAGCAAGATGCTTTTACTGCTAGAGAAATTGGGACATTGTTATAATTCTTGTTTCCAAAAACTATAGGCTCTGTTAATTCTCCGTTATCTGTATCTGTTGCACAGATGTACAATTCTTTTTCCAATTTACTGAAATCATCAGTTCTAGAATCTTTTGAGAATAAATCTTTTAAATAAAGCTCCAGTCCTCTGCCGGAATGAATGCCCTCTGAAAGTATCTTTTCACCCATATCAAAAATAAGATTATAAGCAAATTCAAAACTTATGGGGTTTTTCATATCTAATGTCCAATCAATAAACTTCTTTGCCGGAAACAATGATATTTTTGCCAGCTTCAACAAAAGGTCCAGGTTAAACTTTTGAAGTTTCATGCCGTTGAACATTTTTACGTTCTTTGTATCATTGAATAATGAGGCATATATTTCATCTATGGGGAGTTGATTTGCAAGCAATGATGCAACAAATGCGCCGGCGCTTAAACCCTGATAAATATCAAACTTATTTATAGAAAAATTCTGCATTTGCTGATTTAGAGCTTTCAAGGTGCCGATTTCATATGCCGCACCAAGAAAACCTCCGCCGCATAGGATTATTGCTTTTTTGCCCATATCCTTTAAAATATAGATTAGAATATTTATAACCTTTGTCTGGATTAAGACATAAAAACTTTAGATTTTTTTATATGTCCTTCTTGAGTTTACACTAGAAACCTTTAGAGATTAATCTTACTGCTTGAGCAGCGATAGCCAGGATTAAGAATGCCCCTAAAACACGAGGGTCAAATAAAATCTTTCCAATAGTACTACCAAAAGTCTGATTTCCTGAATCATCAGGGCTTGTTAAATTACGGATGTCTTCCCCGAAAACTTGTGTAATTGCTATTCCCCCAATGATGAAAAGCATTATCATTATTAGCCAAACATTTGTTGATTCTTGTGCGAATTCTGAAATAATGTCCGGCTTGACTCCGAGCATAAGAAAGAAAAGCATGGCTATGACAACAAACATAAGCAATAAAATAAACCAAGGTGTGGCAACTTCTACTAGTTTGCTTGCACCAGGCATAATTATGAAAAGCAAAGCTATGGTTACTGCAGCTATACCATCTAACCCCTTATTACCACCAAGGATTTTTGTTTTCTGCATTACTCCATACATTAAACCAAATATGAATACGAAGGTAATTATTGGGGAAAAGAATTTCAATAGCCCTACGTCAAGTACTGTTGCCATTATTTCCCTCCTTTACGAACTATTGACCAGATTACAACAAATGGGGCGCCAATTATTAAAAGCCAAACAAGATTACGAGCGTCTAAACTTAACCAATAAGGCAATTTGAATCCTGCGCCTGCAACTAATGCCCATATTAAACCTATTGTGGCAACTACAATTGCAACTGAAAACAAAGTATCATGAGTGGTTTTTCCTGTGAATAATCCTAAAATAAGCAAAAATGCCAATATCGCTAATAGAACCATTGAAACATTTGGCAGGAAACGCTGAATCATGTTGTAAAAAAATGTTGTTCTGATAACTAAGAATGCAATGACTAAAGCGATTATTGGGTTGACTTTATTGCTTGCGTCACCGAAAATATTTATTTTATCTAAAATACCGTAGATTATTGCAAAGACTAATAAGAAGGGCAGTAATATTTTGAAGAATCCTAATTTATCCAATTGCCCCATTATTTGATCTAAGGTCACTTTCCATCACCTGTTTTATTGCTGCCACCGACAATATAAGTTACTGCAAATGCTACCACTAATAATATGAATACTCCTAAAACCGCATCTTTTGAAAGCCAATGCGCCATAAAACTATAAACTGGGTCCCACCATCCTAGAGAGAAGATGAATACTCCTATTAATCCTATGAAAATTAAAACACCAAAGAAGATGACCCAGCCTTGGCCTAAGTATTCCTTATCAAATATATTTTTTCCTTGGCCTAACAGCATTCCAACAAGCATCATAAATGAAACAATGATTATTAATCCTAAAGCCACTTGAGGCATTGAGGTTTTTATTGTTTGTACAATCTTTGTTGCGCTTACGACAAATAATGCAATTGCAAAAGCAATCATTGAATTCAAATCTTTTCTTGGAACGTCATTGTCTTTTAATTTTACAGTTCCAAAAAGTCTTGTTTTTTCAAGAACCCCAAAAACAATTGTGAATACGAGAAGAAAAGGAAGGACTACATCGAAGAAGCCTAATTTATTTAGGAACTCAATAGCAACTCCTAATGTAGTCGTATCTGCCATTATTCTGTTTCCTCTTTCTCATATGAAGGCATTGCGGCTTTTGAAATTATCATTACGTCACCTATAGCTTTCACAAAGTTATGGGGCACGATTACGCCTTTAGCTCCGCCTAAAACATTCAAGAGATATGATTGTTTTGTGGCCTTTATGCGCCATGCATGGACTTTGTTACCTGCTAGGACGCTCTCTTCAATTTCTCCAAAGTAATCACCTGCATCGGTGAACACTTTCATATTCAACATTTCAGAAACAAATTTTGTGTTTAACATACTTATATCGCCTCCCTTTTATACTTCCACCTCTATGCTAAAATTAATTGATTACAATATAAAAGCTTTTCGGATTAAAAATTAGTTTAATAAATTTTGATTGAATTTAAATAGTTTCTGTAATATATATGATTGAGATTGATATATATATATATATATATTCTTGAAGGTTAAAGTTTATTTATAATCATTTATAAAATTGGAGGTGATTATTTTGAAAAAGATAATGTTAATTGGAGTTTTAGTTGTTTTGCTTGCAGTGGTTTTTTCTGGCTGCAGCGTTTTTGATAAGGAAGTAGTTGCAGGTCAAGGTCAATATTGTGGTGCTGGATGCAAATGTGTTTGCAAGGATAGTGGAGAAGTGATGCCCCCCTCAGGACCATGTAAAATTGAAGAATATTCTATAAATGAGATACCTCAGGGAAACGTTGAAATGTTTGCAGGAAATAAGATAAATGCGAAGGTTACAACTAGTGGAAACTGTAATGGTAAAACTGTTAAAATTAACTTTAATATGCTGAATAGCGGACGGTATTATGATAATCCCATGCAAGATGGAATTTGGATAGCATTAGGCACTGGAAATACACATGAGAACAACAATGTGGCTGCAATATGCGCACATACTGAAACAGATTTACCCCCTTTTGAAACATGTGATACAGCGTACTATAAAGTGTGGGCTCAGATTCCAAGTGGACAACAAACAGCGTATAATGTAGATCTGAAGATTAAAGGAACCGTCTCTGGGGCGACTTCTTAATTAAATTTTCTTTTTTTCTTTTTTTAATAATCTTTATATACCCCCTCATTCTCTCAGCATTATAATATCATTAAACAATATAGGGGGTGTTTAATTTGGGGAAAATTACGATGGTTATTTTAGCAGTGGTATTTTTATTAGTTAT